>Ga0209536_100010315_pt1 | contig 13794 bp, 12 predicted proteins | sample DeeMarSeWOR28_12_FD_187461 | JGI IMG/M metagenome (GOLD analysis project Ga0209536, IMG submission 187461) | Marine sediment microbial communities from White Oak River estuary, North Carolina - WOR-2-8_12 (SPAdes) (version 2) | ecosystem: Environmental > Aquatic > Marine > Intertidal zone >...
AAGCAAGCAAACCTGCCTATGCCAAAAGTTTATTTAATAAACGATCCTACACCGAACGCTTTTGCGACTGGCAGAAGTCCGAACAAAGCAGCAGTCGCCGCAACAACAGGAATTTTACAAGGGCTTTCAAATGATGAACTTGCAGGAGTAATGGCTCACGAGCTGGCACACGTTAAGCACAGAGATACATTGATCAGTACAATTGCTGCAACGCTGGTTGGATCTATTTCTTACATTGCCCATATGGCTGGCTGGATTTTTATGTTCGGAAGAAGTGATGACGATGGACCTGGGTCTGGTATTGGTGGATTAGTACTATTAATTCTATCACCGATCTTGGCTATGCTTATTCAGATGGCAATTTCACGTTCCCGTGAGTTCGCCGCAGACAAAGGAGGCGCTGAAATATCCGGAAATCCATTGGGACTTGCTTCTGCATTACAGAAAATTTCAAGAGGCAACCAGATGAAACCTGTTTATCATTCCGATCCTGCAACAGCACATATGTTTATTGTAAATCCATTAGCTGGTGGTGGAATGGCACAACTTTTTTCAACACATCCAGCAACGGAAGAGAGAATTAAAAGGCTGCAGGCTATGGCGAGGTAAGTTCAAGACAAAAGTTAAAAGTCAAAAGATCAAATAAGAGCTGTCTGATTCCGGACAAGCCGGAATGACAGCTTATTTTATCCAAACATTCAAGGTTGCAACACCTCAATTACGGGCAAGAACTTTGAAGGTTGCATTGGTAAGGCATCCAGTATCCTGAAAATCTTGTAACTCTTTATCATTCTGCAGATATTAACAACACAATGCTTAAAAAATTTTCCATAATTTATTCTTTCAATCCAGGCAGAACATTACTTCCCATTATTATTATGATAATTTTCTCTAATGTTCTTCAATCTCAAACTCCAACCAACCTTGAAGTATTTTATTCACTAACAGATTCTCTTGTTGATAAGATCGTTGAAGAAATTCCAAAAGAAAAAAATAAAATTCTGCTGACTCTTAATCTTGGTCAAAGTTATTCTCTTTTTTCAAATAGTATCAGAGAAAGATTCAAAGAAAGTGGAAAGGAAATTCTTCAACAGCCCCCTGACGATTTAAATGTTCCTCATATTGACATCGTTATGGAAGGTGCCGGTGTTGAATACGGCGAAATGTACAGAGACGGTTGGTTTGATTCGCATTACATTCCACGGCATTCGGTAATCTTCGGGAATTTTCTGCAGACATATTCAACTGAGGGTAAGAGAAACTTTGAAATAACTTCTGTAGATACGGTTAAAGTTGAAGATATGAAGTCTCTCGAAAATGAATCATTCCCTTTTACAAAAGGAACGGTTCCGGCAGAACCATTCATATCCGGTTTTGCAGAACCTTTAATTGCCATTGGAATCGCGGTTGCTGTGGTTGTGTTATACTTCACCATAAGAAGTGAGTGACATATTTTACCTTTGAAGCCATATCAATTTTAGTTAATATTACCGTTAAATTTTTGAAAATTAAGCACTTATGACAAAACTCTTCATAACAGTTACCACACTTCTGCTCATTATCTGGGGATGTGGTTCTACGACTAATCTGGTTGATTTACCCGCTGATGAAAGGTTAAAAGCTGCAATACTTCTATTTGAGGATGAGGATTTTGAGGAGGCTGCAACTGAGTTCGAAGCAATTTTGCTTCAATTTCCCGGCAACAGTGTTGTAGATGATGCTCAATACTATTTAGGGTTGTGCAAGTTTAATCGTGATGAATTTATTCTTGCGGCTTACGAATTCAGTAAACTGATAAAGAATATGCCTGCAAGTGAATTTGTTGCCGATGCTCAGTTCATGCTTGCAGAAAGTTATTACGAACTTTCACCAAATTTTAACCTGGATCAGAAGTACACTGCAAAAGCGATTGAAGAATACCAGGCTTTTGTCGATTTCTTCCCGTTAAATGAAAAGGTTGCAGAAGCAGAAAGAAAAATAGATGAACTAAATAATAAGCTTGCGCGGAAAGAATATTCGATCGCTGTTATTTATGAAAAAATGGATTATTACACTGCTGCACTTAAATATTATGACGGCGTAGTAGAAACTTATCATGATACCCAGTATGCGCCATTGTCAATGTACAGAAAGATTAAATTATTGATGGATCGCGAAAGGGAAGATGAAGCTCTTACGGAAATGAAAAAGTATATACGGCTTTATCCGGGTGACGAAAATTTTGAAGAGATAGAAAGTTTAAAAAATTCCCTTGAATCAAAATTAAAAGGGAGCTATTCGTCAAGCTGATGACTCCCCGGAAAGTAAGCGAATCACAGATAACTATGACCGAACTGGTGCTGCCGAACCATACAAACCAGCTTGGTAACTTGCTTGGTGGACAACTAATGCACTGGATAGATATTTGTGCAGCACTAAGCGCGGCAAAACATAATTACAGGATCTGTGTTACTGCCTCTGTTGATAAGATTGATTTTCATCAACCTATAAAGTTAGGTGATGCCGTTACATTACTATCGTCCGTGAACAGAGTTTATAATACTTCATTAGAAGTCGGCGTAAAAGTATTTGCACAAAATTTTAAAGAGGGTATAACAAAGCATACTAACTCAGCTTACCTTACGTTTGTAAGTGTTGATTCAGAAGGTAACCCGGTTAGAGCAATAGAAGCGGTACCCGAAACAAATGAACAAAAAAGAAGATTCAATGAGGCGCTTATCAGGAGAGAATACAGGCTTAAAAGCAGGTCTGTTAATAAATAGTTGCGTTCTGCTCTTTTTAGTTTTTTCAACTTACTCCTTCTGCCAGATACCAATAAATGGTTTTTGCTCCCTTAAATCATATCAAGTCCCGGAAGGTTACCAAAATATCATATCCTCTGATCTCAATTTTGATTTAAACGATGAACTGATTTTTTATTCTCCATCATCAAAAAAGATTGGTGTATTCGACCTGGATTCAAGTTTTGGCAATAACTTTAATGAAATACAGATACTGCCTGAAGTATCACAATTAAAGCAATTAAAATACCAGGGTAGTAATGAAAGACATTTGGTTGCTGTTGAAAGAAAGAATAGAAAAGTATCTTTGTTAACTGCTATTAATGATTCGCTTTTTGAAAAAGTTAGTGAAATCAGTTTTGATTCATACCCTGAAAAAATAAGCCTTGGTGATGTTGATATGAATGGAGTGGAAGAGATCCTTGTAGCGGGCAGCGGATTTGATGGCGTCTCGATTCTTTATTTGTCGGAGTTAAGCTTTGGAGAGACAAAGATTTCCTCAGGTGCAAGTTTTAGCGAAGCCGTTTTTATTGATTTTGATGCAGATGATTATCAAGATATTCTCGCATTCAACATTCTGGAGAATTCTCTTGAATTTTATTTCAACAATACAAATGGTGAATACAGTTTAAAACGATCAATTCAATATCCTCAAAAAATTAATTTGCTTCACACAGTTGATCTGGATAAAGACGGGTTCCAGGATATCGTCTATTCTTTAGCAAACCGGATTGAGTTTTTATATGGTGATTTTCAGTCGGGTTACGAAAGATCATTAACTCTTCAAATAAGTGATACCCCATTAAAGATTCAGTTTGGAGATTTTAATAGTGATGGTCTTACTGATCTCGTTTATCTTACATCACAAAAGGATATAAATGTTCATTTTGGAAAGAAAGATGGCTTCTTTGAAGAAATAACTTACCTGTCCGATTCTTCAATTCATTCATTTACAAAATTCAATCTTAATAATTCTGAAAGCATAGCTTTACTCTCTGAAGATGCTGTTAGCATTATCACGACTTTAACAGAGTATGGCGGTAATTTAAGTATTGTGCCTGCAGTGCAAGCTGGTGCAATAAGGAAATTTGATTTGGCAAGAGATGAAATACCTGATTTAAGCTTTATTGATGAGTATGATAATTCATTAAAATTATTGGTAAGTAATGACAAAGGAATTCCATCGACTTATTATTCCTTTGAATTGGGCGAGAATCACAAGGAGATTATGGTTGATGAATTTTTTAAGAGGAGAAAGATATTTTACTGTTATAAAGAAGGATCTCCGCTTATTGAGGTATTCCGGTACAATTTCTTTACAAACAAACTATACAGAAAACAGCTATATGCCCCTGGAGGAATTCTGGATTTATCTTTGCAGAGGATTGACAGCACACTCGTAAATGTGTTTCTTGTTTACAACAAAAATTCAAAAATGTACCTTGGTAAATTTGAAAATCGGGATCTTAGTGTAACTTTCAGAGAGTACCCGTTTGTTGACAGAAATGTTAGCGAAGCAGATCTGTTTATACAGGAAAATCCTGTAATCTACTATTGGAAAACCGAAGATGATTCACTTTATTTCAATTTGGCAGAAATAAAAACAGGTCCGAACATATACAAAAATTATTATAAACTATCTCAGGCAGAGAACCCGGTAATCAATATCTTTGGTGCAGAAAATTATAACACTAATTATCCATCGGTTGTGAGTTTTATTCAGCTTAAGAATGAAATGTATACACTGGTTCTGGATGATAACCTTGCTATCAGTAATGAAATAACTGATCAGGCAGGAAATAATCTGAGAGTTTTTAAGAGAGGATACTTTGGTGCAACATCTATTAAAGGTATAATTAATTTTACAGTAAATACAGAAAATGATGATTATATTTATAGATTAGTTTTCAACGAAACAGAAAAAAAATACATATTAAAAAACCTAATAGAAGCTGGAAATATTAATGATTATTTTTTTGCAAGACTTGACAGCAAAAACTACTATCTGGTTAATTCAAATAAAACAGAGGGGCATTTATCAATACATCCGTTAAAAAAATAATGTTTACAAAAATATTACTGATTCTACTCGTTCTTTTTACAACGCAAATTCATTCACAGGAGTTAACAAGAGTTCAACTTGATTCTTTGTACATAAAGTTCCTGCAATTGAGAGCTCCAGAGTTACTGCCTGAAGTTTACCAACCAGAGGAGTTATCACTTGAAGATAGAAAATGCGGGTTTGATTTAGTCAGCCAGGTAAAAGTTAATTTGAATAATTTTTCTAAAGAACAGCAGAACATTTTAAAGCAGCAGTTATCAAGACCTTCACTTCAAACAAGTGTTGTTTCTCCTTCTGGTTTTTTCAGAATTCATTATGATGCTTCAAATGTAAACGGTAATCTTCCATCTTTTGTTTCCGGATGGTCAGTGGAGCAGAATGTTAATGAAGTGGCTAAGGCACTTGATTCATCTTACAGGTTTGAAGTAGATTACCTTGGTTTTTTACAGCCCCCAACGGATAACGGTTCAGGAGGGGATGACAAATATGATGTCTATATTGTAAATCAGGCAGGTGGTTTTTATGGCTACACAGAATGGGAATCTAAAGTTGGCTCAATTAACTGGACATCTTTTATGGTTATTGATAACGATTATGTTGGGTATTACAGCACGGGCTTAGATGGAATGCAGGTTACTGTTGCTCACGAGTTCCACCATGGAATTCAAATTGGAAACTATGGGGTTTCGAACAGTAATTCTCCGTACAGAAGCTCAGATGTATTTTTCTATGAACTTACTTCAACATCTATGGAAGAATTCGTATACGATAGCGTTAATGATTATTATGCTTACATGGATTCATACTTCAGAAGGACTAATAACTCATTCCCAAATCAAAATGGTTACAACCTTGCAATCTGGAATATTTATATAGTCGAAAATTTTGGATTCGGAATTTTAATACAGCAATGGGAACAAATCCCTTCAAGATCTGCAATAATAGTAATCAATCAGAGTCTGCTTGATCTAAATTCTTCTTTCCCGAAAGAACTGAATCAGTTTGGTATATGGACATTCTTTACAGGGTTTAGAAAAATCCCTGGATTGTATTTTGAGGAAGCAGAAAATTATCCCATGGTAACGCCAACTACCGTTCTTAATTTCACACCGCCTCAGCAGATTGCTAATATGACTTCGCAGCCAACAGCAAATAATTTTGTGAATTTTATAATTCCATCAAATACAGATAGTCTTGTAGCAATTATTACCAACGCCGACGCATTTGCTGCAAACGGAAATCCCAGTCAACCAATTGATTTTGAGTATACACTTTACTCCAATCCATCTATAGGTAATCGTCAGCTAACTGATGTTTATTCATCAGATTTTAATGTTAGTAATGCTTCCTTCTGGTCAGTTTCAGAGATTTTGAATAATGATTTAATAAGGGAAGACAGTTTAATTTTACCGCCCAGTGCAGGGATAAGTTATGCATATCCAAATCCATTCAATTATACTAAGAGCTACATAACAGGACAATTAATCTTTTTCCCGATGAATGCTAATTTGGGAGATGAAGTAGATTTAAATATTTACTCGGTTGGAATGCAACTTGTATTTAGTAAACAATTGAACATACAAAATCTTCCCGGGGATCAAAAAGGCATAAGCTGGAATGGATTAGACAACGATAGTCAAAAACTTGCATCCGGAGTTTATATTTATGTTATTAAAAAAGGGGATGAAGTTATTACAGGAAAAGTTGTGATCTTTAATGAGTAACTATTCTGTTCTATCTCAAAATCTTTCCAAACTCTTCGGAAGGAGATTAATATTTAAGGATATCAATTTTAGCTGGGAAGACAAAGGGATATTTGGTATTTCTGGTCCGAACGGTTCCGGTAAGTCAACACTGGTAAAGATAGTAGCAGGTCTGATTGCGGCTTCATCGGGAAAAATGATCCATAAAAATTCAAGTGGAGAAATTATTCCTGAAAAACTTCACAACCATATCGGTTTTGTTTCACCTTATCTTGTATTGTACGAAGAATTTTCTGCATGGGAGAATCTTAAAATCTTTGCAGAGATACGTGGTGTCTCTTTCTATGAAGAAAAGGTGCTGTACTATTTAACTCAATTTCTTTTAGAAAATAGAAAAGATGACCTTGTCAAAACTTATTCATCAGGGATGAAACAGAGACTGAAGTTTGTTTTTGCATTAATGCATTCAGCGGATGTTTTGATTTTTGATGAGCCGACTTCCAACCTGGATGAGGACGGGAAAAAAGTAGTATACAACATTGTGAGAAATGAGGGTCAGAACCGGATTGTAATTATTGCATCTAATGAATCAAAGGATCTGGAACTATGCAACGAAGTTTTATTGCTGGAAAAATTTAAATGATCGCAAAACCATACGCACTATTCAAAAAAGATTTTAGTTCTGAACTCAGAACCCGTTATGCCATTAATTCACTGGCTATGTTTATAATTGTTGCAATCAGTGTAATCCTGTTCTCTATCGGTAATGAAACAATTAATGAAAATTTGACAGGTGGTTTGTTCTGGGTTGTAATCTTTTTTACGGCAATGTCAGGTCTTGCGAGGGCATTCGTTTCAGAAGAAGAAAGAGGCACAACTCTCACACTTCAGCTTATTGCTTCACCTTCAACTGTGTTTTCCGGCAAGCTGATTTTTAATCTTATCCTCGTCTTTTGTATGAATCTTGTTATAGCAATTCTTTACTCTGCACTCTTCGAAAGGTTTGTGGTTCAGAATTTTGCTCTGTTTCTGTTAACCTTTATTTTGGGCAATATTGGGTTAGCTGTAGCTTCAACGATAATTGCTGCAATTATTGCAAAAGCAGGAGCAAAAGGGACACTTTACCCTGTGCTTTCCTTTCCGATTTTATTACCTTTGATTCTTACCTGTGTTCAATTAACTTTGTTCTCATTCGATGGTACAAGCTTTGAAGAAGCTCAGTTTGAAGTGGCAATTGTTGTTGGTTACGATGTAATTATGCTTACCGCTTCCTATATGTTATTTGATTTTATCTGGAAAGATTAAACGAATTATAAGGTTTTTATTAAATGATCTGGAAAATATTCTTATTTATTTTATTAGCATTTGTATCAATAGCAGGAATTGCGTTTCCAATTGTTGAGAAACCAAGTGCCTGGTACGAGTTTCCGTTTATACCCGGATTGGAAGAAAATGCTAAAATTATCTTTTTCCATGTTCCTACTGCCTGGCTGACAGTTATTGCATTTTTAATGTCTACAGTCTTTAGTTTCAGATATTTAAAAACTAAAAACTTAGATGAAGATGCAAAAGCTTATTCTGCAGCACAGCTTGGAATGATATTTTGCATTCTTGCTACAGTTACCGGTGCCGTTTGGGCTAAATTTGCCTGGGGACAATTCTGGAGCTGGGATCCTAGACAGACAAGTATTTTTGCAATTCTTTTAATTTACGGTGCGCTGTTTGCACTCCGTTCCTCAATTGAATCAGAAGACAAACGTGCAACACTTTCTGCGGTTTATTCAATGATTGCCTTTGTAACTGTTCCTTTCTTTATTTTTATTATGCCGAGAATAATGAAAGGGCTTCATCCCGGGTCAGCTGATGATTCAAATGCAGGACCGGTAGTAGATTTTCAAATGAACTCAAGCATGCAATTAATTTTCTTTCTTTCATTAATTGGATTTACGATTTTATATTTCTGGATGTGGAAGGTTGGTTACAAATCAATTATTATCAGAGATAAAATAAACAAGCAACTAATCAGCCCGAACTCTTCGGGACAGGGAGGATAAAAGTGGACGGTCTTTATAATTTTCTTCAGACCAATGCGATCTATATTGTAATGATTATTGTTTTAATAGTATGGATTGGAATATTTTTATATATGATGTCGCTCGATAAAAGAATTAAAATTGTGGAAAAAGAAATAAACGGAGATAAAAATGAAAAATAAATATGTATTCGGGGGAATTATAATTGCTGTTTTCCTTTTATTGATGGGATACCTGTTTACCCAAAGCAATATTGAATATGTAGACGATTTTAATAAAGTGATGGCCAGCGAGAAAACGGTTAAAGCAACAGGAAGCTGGGTAAAAGAGAAAAACTACCACATTGATAACCAGACAAAAACCTTCTCATTTTTTATGACTGATGAACATGGTAAACAGATGAAAGTAGTTTATGAAGGTACAATTCCGAATAACTTCGAAAGTGCCACAAGTGTTGTGGTTACCGGTAAATATCAAAACGGGTACTTTCACGCTAAGGATATTTTAACCAAATGTCCCAGCAAATATGAAGAGCAGAGCACCAGTTCTTCATCTCTGTAAAATTCAAACTTAAATTAAATCAGGATCTGAGGATTAAATGATAGGAAGTATTCTACTCACACTTGCACTTGCATTCAGCATTATCTCGATGATAATGTATTTTCTGAATTACAGGGGATACAAAAACACACTTAATTATGGACGGATTACTTACCATGCAATGGCGGTACTTGTAATTATCGCTTCGGTGTTTTTATGGTATGCAATCTTGACTCATCAATATCAGTATAAATACATTTACAGCTACAGCAACAATGTATTAAGTAATTTAGGCACACTTCATCTGGCTTCGTCTTTTTGGGGAGGGCAGGAAGGAAGCTTTATGCTCTGGCTGCTGATGACTGCAATAGTTGGAATTATACTTCAGTCTTATGCTTCCAAAAGAGGTGATCTTGAACCCAGAGTAATGGCGGTGTTCACACTCGCCACTTCATTTTTGCTTGTGATGGTTTCACCCTGGTTTAAAAATCCTTTTGAGTTTATCTGGATTCAACCGGTGTTCGTAAAAATTGAACACTTAAATTCACAGTTTTTTAATCTCCCTTTTGTTCAGCAGTTTTTCTTTACTGATCAAAGCAGTAACCAGGGATTCATCCAGGTTAATTCTGAACTCGCAACCTTACTTTCACAGGCTGGCGTTTCCATGAACCAGTTTATAACAGATGGACGTGGTCTGAATCCTCAACTATTAAATTTCTGGATGCAGATTCATCCACCGATTTTGTTTGCCGGATTCTCGATGGCAACTGTACCCTTTGTATTCGCGATAGCAGCATTGATGAAGAACGATTATAAAGACTGGGTTAAACAGGCTTTCCCCTGGATGCTTGCAGGAATGGGAATACTTGGTCTTGGAATAATGCTTGGCGGTTACTGGGCTTACGAAATGTTAGGATGGGGTGGCTACTGGGCATGGGATCCTGTAGAAAACTCAAGTTTAATCCCCTGGCTTGTTGGTGTGGCTGGAATACATACTCTGCTTGTTCAGAAGAGAACACAGGCAGGCGGGGGAATAGGTAAATATGCAAAAACAAATCTGATGCTGTGTGTGCTTACTTATGTATTTGTTCTTTATAGTACCTTTTTAACAAGAAGCGGTGTTTTGGGTGATGCATCTGTTCACTCATTTGTAGATCCGGGAATGATCGTTTATCTCTTCCTTGTTTTGTTTATCGGAACATTCTTACTTCTTGGCATTGGTATGATAGCATACAGATGGAAGACTTTAAATGAAAATATTGGCGAAGAAGAAAATCTTTTATCACGGGAACTTGCTCTCTTTACTGCTATGATAGTATTAATTGCTTCTGCAATTATCGTTTTAGTTGGGACTTCAGCACCAATATTCGGTAAATCTGTTGATACATTTTTTTACAACGAAATGCATCTGCCTCTTGCAATAATAATAATGTTCTTAAATGGCATAAGCCTGCTGATTAAATGGAAAAGATCCGATGTGAATGAGTTGATGAGAAAATCGGTTATGGCAGCAGCCGGCGCAGTTCTTTTTACAATGATTCTGATTTTCTTTGCCGGTGTTAGTGAGCTGATGATAATACTTCTTTCACTGACTACTGCTTTCTCATTATTTGTCAACATCGATATAGCTGTAAAGATAGTTAAAGGTAACCTTAAAATGCTCGGTGCATATGTTGCACACATTGGAATCGCACTCTTTATTCTTGGTGTTATCGGTTCAGCAGTTTACAGCGAAGAGGTTACGCTTGATCTTGTTAAAGGAAAAACCGAATCAGCTTTTGGGTACGATTTAACATTCACCGGTGGTTACTCGATAGAGAACAATACAAAATTTGCTTTTAATGTTGATGTTAAAAAAGGTGACTCTGAATATAAAATCGCACCGGTTATGTACAGAAGTGATTTTAACAACAGCATCGTACGTGAACCAGCAATACTGACTCTGTTGACAAGGGATATTTACTTTTCTCCTTTAGGTTATGATGACAGCGATCAGAGTCAAAGCGAACACTCTCATAATCATATTTCACTTCAGAAAGGCTCTTCAACAGAGTATAATGGAGCAAAGATCTCTTTTGTGAAGTTTAATATGGGTGCTGAGACTATGCAGGCAATGAGCGAAGGGAAAGATTTTCAGATGGGTGCAGTTTTGGAAATTGAAAAAGACGGAAAGAAAGTTGAAACCGAACTGCTCAGGAAACAAACAAGCGGACAGATTGAGTTCACCTCTTTCGAATCTGTAGAAATGAATCTAAAAATCACGCTGGAAAATCTCTCCGCAGGAAATATAGATATCGCACTATCGAGCTTAGATGGAGCCGAAAGCAAAGATAAAACAGTTCAAACAGAAAGTAACGAAGTGCTGAGTGTGACAGCAAGCATAAAACCTTTTGTTAATCTTGTTTGGGCCGGAGTTGGGATAATGGTAATTGGATTCTTTATTGCAATGGCGAGAAGACTTAAAGAGTCGATGGTTATTTCTTAGTCGAATATCTCAAACTATTCAAATTTTACAGCCCACTTTATGTGGGCTTTTTTATTCTCCCGTAACAAACGGAAAATTATTTATACCCTGAGAAGTGAAAGCAAAGTCCATCAATTCAACATCAGTTATCATTCTGCTGTAAAATAGCTGGTTGGCACCAAACAACAGAAATTTAACATCATAACCAAGCACACGTAAATAAGCTGTCATACAGGCTCCAAGCTGACCATCGTAATCATATAACATTATCTCTTCCGAGTTAGGCAAGGTCTGGAGGAAATTCACACTTCTGAAGTGATAAAATGTTGCATCAAGATAAGATATTGCTTCTTGCGGATGACCTCTTAGACCAAAAACGCCATCTCTTGGTGCATTATACAATCTGCTTTTTCCATAACACACTGTATAAAGATCTGGATTAAGATGGTATCTATAAACTTCATTATATGTGAAGCCAAAAGAAATTATTTCTTTAATTCTGTACTCCACTCTTTCTTTAATTGGTGCTTCAGGATCAGGAAAAGAAACTGCTGGTAAGAGACTAGGGTCACTTTTTTCAAAAATTTGATTTGTATATGAATTTATATCAGGTGTATCACCTATTTCATTAATCCATTCATCAGCAAATTGGATGTTCCAGTAAGCCATTCCGTATTTCATTGAGTAAACATTATCAAATCCTGCCAACCTGAGCAGACAAGTGAAGTATGCTGAACTTTGTCCGCTCTGGCTTACAATTATGATTTTAGGAGAGCCAAGATTATAATTGATTTTGACATAATCATACAATGAATCGATATTAATATTTTGTGCATTTTCAATATGTCCCGAAGTAAATTCAGAATTTGTTCTGATGTCAACGATATCATAATTACCAATATTAGCAAAAACTTCATCTGCATTGATAAGTCCCGGTGCAAGACTGTTATTTGGGAAATCGCCAAGAGATTCAAAATACACAAGCATCTCAGCAGTTGAATTTAAATCTCCGGTCAATGGCGGAGTGATGTTATCATCAATACATCTAATCAAACCGAATAGAAGTAAAGTTGAAATTATTATTCTAGTTTTGATTGATCGCTTTTTCATAATCAATTTACGTTTATTATATCACCCGGAGTTACACCGATAAACATTCCTATTACATTTTCTCCTTGCATATTCCATTCAACAACGCCTCCACCCTGTACAAACGGATCATTGATTTGCTGACCGGAAGTTCTGCTGTAAAAATAGTCTCTGAATGAAGTGTCGAAAGAATAAACTTGAATGAATCGCGATCCGTTATAAGAATTGTTCCTGTATTCTTCAGGCAATGAAGATGTCTGTACTTTTTTTATAATGTTATAACCGGTGGAAGGAGTTGTTACAGAGAAAAAATCATCAGCTTTGGATGGTGGCGTTCCCGATACAATCCAGAGAGCTGCGTAAACCTCGTCATTTATATTGTGAACATCAGCTTCAAAGTAATAATCATTAGGATTGAAGTTCACTGATGCAACATTCGGTTTCCGAGGAATTATCGTCCTTCCGTAAATATATTTTTCTTCAAGTTCCGCATAAAGTTCATAGATCTCTCCTTCGTGAATAAAAAATTCGTACAATGGCTCATACATACCTTCAGAAGTGTATAGTAGTGGAATTACCTGCACTTCATTTTTTACAATGTAAGCTGTAACGTTTTTAAGTTCGGCTTCACTGATGTCGTAAGGAACTCCTAATGGTAATGTTTTTGTAAATCTGACACCCGGGAAAAGCCTTTCGGGATGCAGTTCAGCCTGAACAACAGTGTATTCCACATAAACAGAATCGGGACTAATTATTTCCTCGACTTCACAACCAAAAAATATTAGTAATGTCGAAATCAATATGATGTTAAATAATTTCTTCATCGGTTATAATTTTAAAACTTAATCGATATTCCTGCCGATGGAATAAACGGAAAAAGAGTAATTCTTTTTACTACAGGTACCTCTTCACTATTCTCATTTTCCTCAAGTACAATATACTGTGCAAATGCATTATGCCGGTTATAAACATTGTACAGGTTGATATACGCTTCAAAATCAGAGTTAAACATTTGGAACGCATAATTGAAATTCAAATCAAGCTTATGATAATCGGGGAACTGAGCAGTGTTTAACTCGGCATAGTTAAACTGAACTTCTCCATTACCTCCGGTGCCAACAGG
>Ga0209536_100010316_pt1 | contig 13793 bp, 14 predicted proteins | sample DeeMarSeWOR28_12_FD_187461 | JGI IMG/M metagenome (GOLD analysis project Ga0209536, IMG submission 187461) | Marine sediment microbial communities from White Oak River estuary, North Carolina - WOR-2-8_12 (SPAdes) (version 2) | ecosystem: Environmental > Aquatic > Marine > Intertidal zone >...
CGCGGACTACGCCGCCCAGGGCGCGGTCTACCAGCGCGCGCTGCGCGACGGCCTCGGCCTCGAGCGCGATCCCCGCTTCGAGCTCTGGTTCCTCGCCGCCGACCGCTGCGTCACGGCGGCGCTTCCCGCGACGGACCCGCCGGCCCAGCTGTCCTTGACCCTCGATCCAGCTCGGAAGTAGCGTCGCGACGCATTGGACCGCGCCCGTTCGTTTCCCAGGAGGAGATCTTGAAGGCATCCGACCTCTTCGTTCGCTGCCTCGAGGCCGAAGGCGTAGAGCAGATCTACGGCGTACCGGGTGAGGAGAATGCGGACTTCATGCTTTCACTCGAGGACTCGCCCATCGAGTTCGTCCTCACCCGCCACGAGCAGGGCGCCGCCTTCATGGCGGGGGTCCACGGAAGACTCACGGGCGAGCCCGGTGTCTGTCTGGGCACCCTGGGCCCCGGCGCGACGAACCTGATCACGGGTGTGGCGGACGCCGACATGGATCGCGCACCGCTGGTGGTGATCACCGGGCAGGCCGACAGCGAGCGACTGCACAAGGAGAGCCATCAGGCGATGGACGTGGTCTCGATGATGCGGCCCGTGACGCGCTGGTCCCAGAGCGTCCTCCACCCGGACAACATCCCCGAGATCGTGCGCAAGGCCTTCAAGCTGGCCACCGTCGAGAAGCCGGGGGCCTGCCACATCGAGCTCCCCGAGGACATTGCGAGTCGGGAGACCACCGTGCAGCCGATCCCGCCCGAGCGCATGCGCCGTCCCGTGCCCGACGACCAGATCGTGGACCGGGCCTTCGAGGCGATTCGCAGTGCCAGGCGACCGATCGTGCTGGCCGGAAACGGTACGGTGCGGAAGCGCGCGAGCGCGCAGCTGCGACGCTTCGCCGAGCGCAGCGGAATCGGCGTGGTGAGCACCTTCATGGCGAAGGGCTGCGTCGACATGGACGATCCCCGCTCGCTCTTCACGATCGGGCTCCAGTCGAAGGACGTGGTGGCGTGCGCCGTCGACGCGGCAGACCTGGTCGTGACGGTGGGATACGACATGGTGGAGTACCACCCCCACCTCTGGAACCCGAAGGGCGACAAGCGCATCGTCCACCTCGACTTCCTCCCCGCCGAGATCGACTCGCACTATCGCGTGGAGGTGGAGGTCGTCGGCGACCTGGCCCACACGCTCTGGATGCTGAACCAGCGCCTGGACGAACACGCCGATCTGCACTTCGAGGCCGCCCAGCAGGAGGCGGTCCGCCGGGACATGCTCGAGGACTTCGCGGCCCATCGGAACGACGACACCGAGGGATCGATCCGGCCGCAGAAGGCCATCTGGGACGCTCGCCAGGTGATGGGCGCGAGCGACATCCTGCTCTCCGACGTGGGTGCGCACAAGATGTGGATCGCTCGCTACTACCAGTGCCACGAGCCGAACACGTGCCTGATCCCGAACGGCTTCTGCTCGATGGGGTTCGCCCTGCCCGGAGCCATCGCGGCGGGTCGGGTGCATCCCGATCGCCGGATTCTCGCGATCTGTGGCGACGCGGGCTTCCTGATGAACGCGCAGGAGATGGAGACCGCAAAGCGGATCGGGTCGCGCATCGTCGCCATGGTCTGGGAAGACCACGCCTACGGCCTGATCGCCTGGAAGCAGGACGGCCAGTTCGGTCGCCACACCGATCTCTCCTTCGGCAATCCGGACTGGCTGATGCTCGCACGGGCCTTCGGCTGGTACGGCCATCGGGTGGAGAAGAGTCGAGAGCTGGCCGCCGTGCTCGATCGGGCCTTCGAGGAGGACGGCCCGAGCCTCGTGGTCATTCCCATCGACTACCGCGAGAACCAGCTCCTGAGCGAGCGTCTGGGCCGGATCGCCTGTCCGATCTGAGCTCGAGGGGCGGCCTCGACCGGTGCGGGCGAGCTCCCCGCCGACCCGCTTTGCGCGGGCGTCGGACCCGGATAGGCTCTGGCGCGAGAGGTTCGGGGGGTGCGATGCCGGCGGGGATGCGGGCGGGCGAGTCGATCCGGGAGCTGCTGTCGCGCGAGCGAGAGGGTGGCCGCGTCGAGGTCCGGGGCTGGGTGCGCACGGCCCGCCACTCGAAGGGGGTGAGCTTCCTCGAGCTCTCCGATGGCTCCTGCTTCGCGGGGCTCCAGATCGTGGCGGCGCCGGAGCTCGCGAACTTCGACGCCGTCCGCGGCGTGAAGACGGGCTACGCGATCGTCGCAGGCGGCGAGCTGGTCCGGAGCCAGGGCAAGGGGCAGCGCTTCGAGGTGCAGGCCGACGCGATCGAGATCGTGGGCGCCGTGGACGACGACTATCCCCTCCAGAAGAAGCGCCACTCCTTCGAGTTCCTGCGGACCATCGCGCACCTGCGTCCGCGCACGAACACGATCGGCGCGGTGCTGCGGGTGCGCAACGCCGCGAGCTTCGCCGTCCACGAGTTCTTCCAGCAGCGCGGCTTCCTGTACCTGCACTCGCCGATCATCACCACCAGCGACGCCGAGGGCGCGGGCGAGCTCTTCCGCGTGACGACCCTCGATCCGGCGCGGCCCGGGCGCGGCGCCGACGCGGCGGAAGACGCCTCGAACGACTTCTTCGGGCGCGAGGCCTACCTCACCGTCTCCGGTCAGCTCGAGGCCGAGATCGCGGCCAGCGCCTTCACCGACGTCTACACCTTCGGCCCCACCTTCCGCGCCGAGAACTCGAACACGAGTCGGCACCTGGCGGAGTTCTGGATGGTCGAGCCCGAGATGGCCTTCTGCGACCTCGAGGGCGACATGGACGTCGCCGAGGCCTTCCTCAAGCACGTCTTCGCCGCGGTGCTCGAGCGCTGCCCCGACGACATGGACTTCTTCGCGCAGCGGATCGATCCCACCGCGATCGACACCCTGCGGCACATCGTCGAAACGCCCTTCGAGCGCATCACCTATAGCGAGGCCATCTCGATCCTCCAGAGCAGCGGGCGCTCCTTCGAGTTCCCGGTGGAGTGGGGGCGCGACCTCCAGAGCGAGCACGAGCGCTTCCTCGCGGAGGATCACTTCGAGAGGCCCGTCGTCGTCACCGACTATCCGGCCTCGATCAAGGCCTTCTACATGTACGCCAACGACGACGAGAAGACGGTGCGCGCGATGGACGTGCTGGTGCCGAAGGTGGGAGAGATGATCGGCGGGAGCCAGCGCGAGCACCGGCTCGAGGTGCTCGAGCAGCGCATCGCGGCGGCCGGACTCGACCCCGCGCCCTACTGGTGGTACCTGGACCTGCGCCGCTACGGCAGCACTCCCCACGCGGGCTTCGGCCTCGGCTTCGAGCGCCTCGTCCAGTTCATCACGGGCATGGCCAACATCCGCGACGTGATCCCCTTCCCGCGGGTCCCCGGCACCGCCGAGTTCTGATCCGGGCCACCGCCCGCGCGCATCTCAGTGCGCTTGCACCGGCAGCGGGCGCTGCGCCTCCAGGGCCTGCACCGAGAAGAGGTGGTCGTCGATCGGGGGGTTGATCGAGAGCTCGGTGAGGTGCACCTCCGTGCGCGTTCCCCGGTCGAGGTTCTGGACCGACAGGCGGGTGGGAAGGATGATGCCGTCGCGAAGCAGCATGTCGGCGCGATCCGCGGTGACGACGCGATAGGGGCGCGTCGCTCCACGCTTGAAGTAGCGGGTGGCGAGAAGCGCGAAGTCCTCGCGGGCGACCACGAAGTGAACGCCCCCGTAGTTGTAGGCGCGTCGCGGCGTCGCCTCGACGAGATAGCTGGGCTCGCCCATCCACTCCGTCTCATCGGCTGCGCGCAGGGTCATGATCTCGAACGTCTCGATCCGCTGCCGCTCCAGATCCTCGTAGGTCACGTCCGTCCCGAAGACCGAGTCGCCACGATGCGCGGTGGTGATCCGCCGCACCCGATCGAGGGAGGGCAGATAGAGGAAGGCATCGTGGTTGCGGCCCTTCGCCTCGATGGTCAGGATCGTCATGCCGCGCAGATACTCGGGCTCGACCAGCCGACCGATGGAGTGGACGCGCCCGCCGATCCGTTTCGTGGTCGCCCGCAGGCGCCGCGTGCGCTGCTGACCCTCCTGGTTGTGCACCACGAGCTCGATCACCGACGTCATGTCGAGCTCGTAGCGCGCCGTGAACGCCCGATCGAGCACCTCGGTCGCCGCCAGGGGCGCGGCGTCCTGCGGACCGTCTCCCGCCGGGGCCCCCGTCGCGAACGTCGTCTCGAGCAGGCAGACGACGACCCAGAGTCGCCATCCCTGCCATCGGCCCGCGCATCCCGTAGTCACTGCGAGGCTTTCGTCTCCATGACGAGTCTAGCGACGGGCCGCCATCGCCGGTGTGAGGCACCTCACCGGGAGGAGCGCCGAAGTGGAATCCCGTGCTTCTCGATCAGTCGGTAGACGGCGGCCCGGCTGCGTCCGAGCTCTTCGGCGCAGCGGGTGACGTTGCCGCCGGTCTCCTGGAGCAGCCGCAGGACCTCGTTGCGCTCGCGCACGCTCTCCCTCGCGCGGATCCCGTCGAGGCTCTCCTCCAGGTCGCTCAATACGTCGGCCACCACCTCGCGTCGGACCTGGCGACCGCGCGAGAAGCTGATTGCGCGCTCGAGCACGCGTTCGAGCTGCCGCACGTTGCCGGGCCAGCGCTGCTCGCGGAGGAAGCGCGCGGCCGCGGGAGAGAGGCGGATCGGCCTTCCGACCGCGGCGCCGATGCGCTCCATCAGCTTCTCCGCAATCGCGGGCACGTCCTCCGGGATCTCGCGCAGCGGCGGAAGCTCGATCGCGAAGCGCAGGAGCGTCCTTCCGACGCCCGAGGCGAACGCCTCGTCGTGGCTCAGGTCTGCGATCGCACTGGAGGCCGAGGCCAGGATGCGCGGTCCCTTGCGAAAGCCGTCGCGCTCGGCATTGGCGATCCACTCCGCCCAGTGGCGCGTCGCCGCGTCGCCGAAGCGCTCGATCCCGTCGAGCAGGACCACCGCAGGCTCCGGAGCGTGCGGATCGAGGAAGGGACGCTGGGGTGTCAGCTCCAGCAGCGATCCGCCTGCGGTCGAGCCCAGCTCGTGCAGCGCGGTGGCCGCCGTGCTCCGCCCCGTGCCGCCTTCTCCGGCCAGCAGCGCCGGGGTCCGGAGCGGCGCCAGGCCCGAGAGGCGACCCCTGAGCCTTTCCATGGTGCGGCTGCTTCCCGCCAGTCGATCGGCGAGGCCCGGGTGGTGGTCGAGGGGCCGGGAGTCCCCCGCGGCGTCGGCGACCAGCGCCACCAGCTCGTCGATCTCGACGTCCGGTGAACAGACGAAGTCGTCGGCGCCTCCCTTCAGGGCGCTCGTCGCCGTCTGCGCGGTGCCGAAGGCGGTGAAGAGGATCACTGGGACCTCGGAGCAGGCGCGGATCCGGCCCAGCAGCTCGAGGCCATCGCTCCTCGGCATCACCATGTCCGTGATGACGACGTCCGGGTCGCGTCGCTGGAACTCCTTCCAGGCCTCCACGCCGTCCCGGGCCTCGGAGACTTCGAAGCCCGCGTCTTCGAGCTCGTTCACGAGCACCCGTCGGGCCCGCAGCTGGTCGTCGACCACGAGAACGCGTCCGCGCATCACTCGTCTCCGCAGGGGTGGCACCACGCTATCACGCGTCCGGCCCGCGACCGCAGGGAAATTCCCGGCGATCTGCGCAGACGCGTCGATCCCTGTCCGCTTGCGTCCGGTCGGTCGATCGCCGTCTCCGCCGGGCTTCCCGGGATGTTATGGTGGGTCCCACCGGCCGGAGGGCGGAGGAACATGGCGCCCCGGATTCCGCTCCTCGACCCGGACGTCGACGCGTGAGCGCGATGCGGCTCTCCCCGGAGCAGCGCGGCTACCTGATCGTCGGGCACTGTCTGCTGGCGATCGTGATCAACCTCGTCCTGAACGGTGTGATCGGCTGGCTCGCGTTCCGGGGTGTGAACCCGGTCCCCATCTGGGGCATCGAGTCGAGCGGGGGGCCCGATCTGATCGGAACAAGCCTCTTCCTGCCCGCCATCACCTGCCTGATCGTCACGCCGATCGTCCGTCGCCACGTGCGTGGGGGAAAGGTGGCGGCGATCGAGGGGCCCGAGCGGCTGCCGGGCTGGCTGCGCCCCTTCCGGCGCCGGCTGGCCGCACGCGCCGCGTGCTTCGGCCTCGCCGGGCTCGTCCTGGTCGGTGGCAGCGTCGCCGCGCTGCTGCTCACGTGGGGCCCGGCGGCGATCCCCTTCGCCACCTTCCTCTGGGTCAAGGCCCTCTACTCGGCCGCCCTCGGCGGGCTCGTGCAGCCGATGATCGGCGTGGTGGCTCTCGCGGATCCGGTGGAAGCGTAGCTAGCCCGGGTTGCCCTCGAACTGGCGGATGCCTTCCGGGATCGCCAGCCAGTCGGGCTTGCGGCGGGTCCAGACCGCCAGCTTCGGGCGCAGGCCCGAGGGGTCGTCGAGGGTGCCGGGCTTCACGTTCACCCGCTCGGCGGCCGGCCTGTGGTAGAGCCGGGTGCCGCACTCCGGGCAGAACACACACTCGATCGTGTTGCCGCTGTCGGCGGGCCGGGTGAAGCTCTTCGTCGTGCCCTTCACCAACTCGAAGCCGCCGTCGGGCATGACCAGGCTCATGCCGAAGGCGCTGCCCGACTGCGCCTGGCAGTCGCTGCAGAAGCACATGGCGAGGACCATGGGGTCACCGGTCAAGCGGTAGCGCACCGCGCCGCACTGACATCCGCCCTCTCTCGCTGACATCTTCCGCTCCTTCTGCCCGTCGGCGCCTCTCGGCCCGTTCCGTGCGCCCGCGATGGTATGCTGCGCCGGTGTCGAGCGCAGCGCCGTGACGCCGGGCCCCTCGTGACCCGCCCGCTCGAAGCCATCGACTTCGGCTTCGACGAGATGCCCGGCCGCGAGCTCCACGACGTGCTGCGTGCCTGCCGCGAGCGCGGGCCGGTCGAGGCGACCCGCTTCCTCGGGCTGCCGGCCTTCGTGATCAGCGGCTACGCGCCCCTGCTCGACGCCTTCAAGGACCCGGAGCGCTTCCCGCCCCACCGCATGTACCAGGTGGGGTTCGAGGGTGCGATCGGCCGCAGCTTCATCTCCATGGAGGACCCGGCCCACCGCGTGTACCGCAAGCTGGCGACGCCGGCCTTCCGCTCCCGGGCCGTGGAGAGCTACGCGCGCGAGGGCCTGGCGGCGCTGGCCCACGATCTCGTCGACGCCCTCGAGCCGCGGACCGAGCTCGATCTCGTGGCGGACTTCGCCGCGCGCTTTCCCTACCTCGTGATCACCCGGCTGCTGGGCCTGCCTCGCGATCGCGAGGCCGAGTTCCACCACTGGGCGCTGGCGCTCCTGCGCTTCCGGGACGACCCCGCCCGGGCCGCCCGGGCCGGCAGGGAGCTCACGGGCTTCCTCGCGCCCGTGGTCGAGGCGCGGCGCCGGGAGCCCCGCAACGACGTGATCTCGGAGCTCGTGCAGGCCGAGGTGGAGGGCCGCCGCCTCGACGACGAGGAGGTCTACAGCCACGTGCGTCTGCTGCTTCCGACGGGGGGAGAGACCACGCACGGCTCCCTGGGCAATCTCCTCTTCGCGCTGCTCAGCCACGAGGGCGCGTGGGAGGGGCTGCGCCGGGAACCGTCGTGCATTCCCCGCGCGGTAGACGAGGCTCTCCGCTGGGAGACTCCGGTGGCCGTTCTGCCGCGCATGTCGCGCTCCGAGCCGATCGAGTTTCATGGGGTCGGGATTCCGGCGAACTCGTGGGTGCTCTTCGGCATCGCCGGAGCCAACCGCGATCCGGAGCACTACGCGTCGCCCGATCGCTTCGAGATCGATCGGGTGCCGACGGACACCCTCACCTTCGGACGCGGCGTGAAGTCGTGCCCGGGCATGCATCTGGCGCGGAAGAACCTGAGCGTGGCTCTCGAGGTCCTGCTCGAGCGCCTCCCCGCGCTCGAGCTGCTGGATCCGGAGGCGGCGGTGCCGCGGCGGACGGTGCTTCGCAGCCCGGACGCCCTGCGCGTACGCCAGGTTCGCCGCTGAGCGGAGCGCGTCAGGCGGCACAGCCGGTTCGGCATCGAGCGAAGCGCGTCAGGCGGCGCAGACGAAGTCGACGCACTCCCTCCAGCCCAGACGGGCGAGCTCCGTCCGGATCAGCCCCCGCGCGTCGGCGCCGGCGACGGAGACGATCAGCGGCGTGCCGCGGGGCGGTCCCAGTGCGGCGGGGGAGACCACGGGAGCGCCGTGGATCGTCTGGCCCAGGCGCCCGGGATGCAGCTCGACGATCTTCGCGGGACGCTTCCCATGGCTGCGCAGTGCCTGGGAGAGCTTGCGGCCGGTGCGTCCGTAGCCCCAGAGGAGATAGTTGGCGTGTGGCTTCAGGAAGCCGTCGGCGAGGAAGTGGGCCTTGCACTCGGTGAAGCGCTCGACGGCGTAGACGGCGCTCGTGTGGGTGAGGCGCGCATCGTGGACCCGCCAGGCGTGCAGGCGTCGCGGCACGACGCCGATCCGTCCCCCCGCCGCCAGCAGGCGCAGCACCAGATCGTAGTCCTCGGGCCAGCTTCCGCTCCGATAGCCCAGGGCGCGGAAGCGCTCGCGCGGCAGCATCAGCGTGGGGTTCGCGACAGGGCACTCGACGAAGGCGTCGGCGCGCACCCGGCGCGGCTCGTTTTGTCCGTTGAGCCAGGCCTCGTAGGCGCGCAGCCCCTCGCCGACCCGCGAGCGCGGGAAGTAGCGCACGCGGGTGCCGAGCGCGTCGAGCTTCGGGTCCGTGGCGAAGGCGGCGAGCTGCAGGGCCAGGCGCTCCCGGTGCATCCAGTCGTCGGCATCCATGCGCGCGACGAAGGGCGCGCGGCAGTGGGTGAGGCCCCGGTTCGACGCCTCGGCGACACCGGCGTGGGTCGAGGAGAGGACGCGGAAGCGGGAGTCCCGCGTCGCGAAGCGCTCGGCGACCTCCCGGCTGCCGTCGCGTGACCCGTCATCGACCACCACGCACTCGAAGCGCGATTCGCTCTGTCGCGCGATGCTGGCGAGGCAGGTGGGCAGCGTCGTCTCGGCGTCGAAGACCGGGAGCAGGATCGAGACGCGCGGAAGGGACACGCGCGCATGCTACCGAAGGCGCGTGGGTGCACGCGCTGCGTCGGGGCAGGGCGGCCCCTGGAGGTGTACGGTACGTCCCATGGAGATTCGTGCCCTGCGCGCCTCGGAGCTCGATGCCGCCTGGGAGCTCGATGCAGACTCCTTCAACGTTGCGCCGGAGCGGCGCGGGCGCTGGATGCGATTCTCCGATCCGGAGCGGATGGTCGGTGCCTTCGAGGCGGGACGGCTGGTGGGCCTGACCGCGGTGCTGCCCTTCGGTCAGTTCTTCGGCGGCCGACCCGTGCCCATGGGGGGGCTCTCCAGTGTGGCGGTCGCGCCGGACTGGCGCGGATTCGGACTGGCGAAGCGGATCTGCACCGCGTGTCTCGAGATCATGCGCGAGCGGGGCGAGGCGATCTCGAGTCTCTATCCGGGCACGACGAGCCTCTACCGGGGGCTCGGCTGGGAGCTGTCGGGCAGCGTGGTGGTGAGGAAGGTCGCGCCCCGCGCTCTGCTCGCCCTGCCGCACGCCAGCGGCGGTCGTGCGCGTCCCATGACCCGCAGCGATCTCGAGCCGGTGCGCGCCTGCTACCGCCGCCTCGCCCAGCCGACGAACGGCTTCATCGATCGCCCGACTTCGCACTGGGAGCGCCGCCAGGCCACCTGGGAGCACCGGTCGCGCTTCGTCTTCGAGGATGCGGCGGGGACGATCGACGGATACCTCGTCTACCACCAGGTCGACGGCGAGTACAGCCACGTGGGGGGCGACTTCGGCATCGTCCTGGACGAGCTGGTGGCGACCACGCGGGACGCCGCGCTCTCGCTCTGGCGGCTGCTGGGATCCTGGGGCTCCCAGGCGGATCACCTGGTGTTTCGCGGCGCCGCCGAGGAGCCCGCGCTGCTGCTGCTGCCCGAGCAGGAGCTGGCGACGCTGGCGGACATCCGTTGGATGACGCGGGTGGTGGACGCGCAGGCCGCTGCCGCCGCCCGGGGGTTTCCCGCCGGACTCGAGCTGGAAGTGCCCCTGTCGCTCCGCGATCCGATCCTCCGCGGAAACGAAGCGGAGTATGTGTTGTCTGTGCAGAAGGGACGGGGCGAGCTCGGCCGCTGCGGGGGAGGGCGGAGCGCGGGCGCCTGTCCGGTCCTCGGGATCGACGCCTTCTCCTCCCTCTTCACGGGCTGGGCGAGCACCGCTCGGCTCGGCGCGGCGGGCCTCCTGGAGGGGGGGACCTCCGAGCAGCTCGCACTCCTCGACGCGGCCTTCGCCGGCCCGACGCCGTGGATGCTCGACGAGTTCTGACCGGCCCGGCTCCATCCCATGAAGTGCGTCCACGAGACCGCCGACCGGACCACGGCCCAGCTCCTGCGAGGTGCCCTGGAGTCCGAGGGCATCGCGATCGTGGTGCAGGGCGAGCACCTGGCCGGAGCGGCGGGCGAGCTCCCGGTGGGCGCCTCGGCGCTCTACCGCGTGTGCATCGTCGACGACGATCAGCTACCGCGCGCCGAGCGGCTCACCCGCGGCTGGCTCGACGATCGCGTCGCCGGCCTGCCCGCCGAGCCCTGGGTGTGCAGCGGCTGCGGTGAGCGTCACGATCCCCAGTTCCGCTCGTGCTGGCGCTGCGGCGCGGAGGCCGGGTAGTGCGCCGCAGCCCGCGAGGTGCGCGCTCGACGCCGCGCGGTGTCAGCGGTCCCCCGCGCACAGTGCCTCGCAGGGGATGCCGTCTCCGTCTCCGTCGAGCGTGCCCACGCCGCATCGGATGAGGTAGAAGCGGGCCTCGGCGCAGTCGATCATCTCGTGACAGCGACGCTTCTCACCACACCCGGCGGGCAGGGGGCGGGTCGGCGCTGGCTCTCGCCGCTCGCTGCGATGACTGCGGCGCCACTCCCAGGGCGGCGTGCGCTCCGCCTCGGAGAGCCCCCACAGGCCACGACGGGCGTCGCGCGCAGCTTCCTCCAGCTCGAGCAGCACCGGGTCCGGGTCATAGCGGCGATAGGCCCAGGCGTGTCCATCGCGCACGAGCTCGCATCCCACGCAGACGTCGTCGGCGTAGACCTCTCCGACGGTGCGCCCGTAGACGTCGACGGTCACGGCGTTGATCCGGACGCTTCGAGCGGCGACACGCTGCTTCAGCGCCTCTCTCGCGCGTCGCGACCAGGGCTGCCCGTACTCCGGCGCGTCGATCCCGGCGATGCGGATGCGGAGGCGCTCGCCCTCCACCTCCACGATCAGGCTGTCCCCATCCTGCACCGCGACGACCCGGGCCTCGAAGAAGGTCTCGGCGGAGGCGGGCGCCGGCAGGGCGACCGCGGTGGCCGCGAGGATCGCAAGGGCGGCGAGTGCGCCCCGGGTGCGGCCGAGCCCGATCGCCCTCATCCCTGCCCGCGCGATCGATCGGTCATCGCCCGGGCGCTGCGAAGACCAGGGTTGCGACGGTGCTGAGCGTGGAGAGGATGGCGCCCGCGTTGACGAGACCCTGCCCGAAGGTTTGGATGATCTCGCTGGGCTCGAGGGGGGTGAGCGTCGTCTCGAAGAACATCCAGTAGAGGATGTGGAGGGCGATGAAGACGCGGACGCCGATCAGGGCCGTCCGCCGATGCTCCCGCCCTCGACGACTCTCCCGACCCACGGCTCCTCCAGCGGCGCTGCTCGAGCGCCGATCGACACGGCGATCGCAGCGCACGGCTAGCGCCTCATCGCAGCGCGTCTCCGCAACCCCGGAACTCGCGTCCGTCCAGGGTGATCTTGATCGTCGAGGCGAACTCGTCGCCGGTCATCGAGTCGAGACAGCGCGTCTCCTCGATCGCTACACGCAGGTGATGGCGCGGGGTCCTCTGCTCGAAGTTCTGGACCCCCTCGAAGGCGACCTCCGGCGGAATGGGCAGCATCACGCGGTTCTCGCCGTAGTCGGTCTCGACGAGGATCTCCTCGGGTCCGATCTCGATGCGCCAGCCCGGCTCGTTGCCGACCCCGCGGTACTGGACGCCGCGCCGGCGCGCATCCTCGCGCAGGGAGCGGGGGCGGTCCTCCTCACAGGCGGCGCTCTCCCGACCGGGCAGCTGGAGCAGGGCCGTGGGGCCCTTCATCCAGAAGATCGTGTCGTCGGCGGCGTACTTCTCTCCGGAGGCCGACGCGACCCGAGGCAGGCGGACGCTGCGGCTGGGCACCTCCAGCAGGATCCCGTCGCCGTCGAGGTCCACCCGGGCCTGCTTGCCGTTGCAGTCGTAGACCCGCGCCAGGAGGCGCGGCGGCGGCTCGATGGCGGTCCGGGGCGGCGGGTCGCTCGCACAGGCGCCGAGCACCATCACGGCGCCCAGCCAGGCCGGGCCGAGAGACTTCGAAGGCATCGCGAGAGCTTACCCCCGCGGAGCGTCGGGTCACTACCCGCGGCGCGGGAGATTCCCTTCAGCCTGGCTCGCCGGCGGCCGGGCTCATGGGTCTCCGACGCACGCGTGCGGCCGCGCTCGGCTCGCCGCTCCCGGCCTCCTTCAGCAGGCGTACGCCCGGTAGTGCGATGGGCCGCATCAGTCCCTCTGCGACGTCGAAGCAGAGCTCCGGATAGGAGAGTGCCTCGGAGACGTGGAGGGAGAAGGCATTCAGCATGGCCGAGGCGGTTGCGAGGTTGGTGAACAGGATCTGCGGCACGGTGAGCAGCGCCTCGGTGCAGGACACGTCACCCGGCAGGGCGTCGCGCGGCGACGCGATCTCCGGAGGGAAGGCGTCGAGGGGCGGGGTCCGATCCACGCCGTCGCGGCGGAGGTGGTTCTGGACGTTGCCGAAGGTACCCCGCTGGAAGCGCCCGGAGCCGTCCTCGCCCACGTCGTCGTTGCCTCCCGATACGAGGCAGACGTCGCGCCGGCTGCGGCAGTGGTCGCCGACGAGCTTGCGCGTGGCGTGGTTGTCCAAGCAGAGCAGCACCACGTCGCCCTCGTTCACGAGCCGGCCCAGATTCTCGACAGTCGCATACTCCTCGACGGCCGCGATCGTGAGCGAGCCCGTCTCCACGAGCTCGAGCAGCTCGTCGCGTACGACCGCCGCCTTGTTGCCGCAGCGGGAGAAGAGCATCCGCTCTGCGTTGCGGGGCTCGAACTCATCCCCGTCGATCAGCACGATACGGGCGGGCTCCTCCAGCGAGGCCAGGAAGACGGCCAGGTAGCGCGCCGCGATGCTTCCCACCCCTCCGAGGCCGACGACCTTGACGCGGGCGGCGCGATCGGGCCGCGGCGTCGGCGCTTCGCCACGCTGGGCACGCCTCGCGCCGCTCACGACGACCTCCCCGAGTAGATGTACGAGGACTGCTCCTCGACCGAGACGCGGTCGATCCAGTCCTGTGGAACGTTTCCGCGTCGCTTCCGGTAGTCCTCGATCACGTCGCCGGCGCTCCTCGAAGACGGCGGCCCGTCTCTCGTGTGTCTGGGCTCCTCGCGAAGCAACCCCTGCGCCGAGCTGATGCTCGCGCGCATGTTCGGCGTGCCCGCCTTCGCGACGGCACCGGCGGAGGCGCGCGACGCGCTCGAGTTCGGCTTCGTCTGGAACCCGAGGCTCAGCAATCGCTTCCCCAGCTACTTCCATCTCGCTCCCGAGGACATCGAGGCCGACGACGCCGCAGCTGCGAAGAAGATCCGGAGTCAGAAGGCGTCGGCGTTGTGGTCCGCGAAGAAGGTCTACCTCGACGAGGTGACGCCGCAGCGCTGGGGCGAGACCTTCGGGCTCTGCCTGGCGCAGCGCCGCAGGGGAAGGCAGGTGTGGCTGCTCCTGCTCGGCATCA
>Ga0209536_100010317_pt1 | contig 13793 bp, 12 predicted proteins | sample DeeMarSeWOR28_12_FD_187461 | JGI IMG/M metagenome (GOLD analysis project Ga0209536, IMG submission 187461) | Marine sediment microbial communities from White Oak River estuary, North Carolina - WOR-2-8_12 (SPAdes) (version 2) | ecosystem: Environmental > Aquatic > Marine > Intertidal zone >...
CTACGGCCCCCATGCGAATAGCAGGCTCATCGTGTGCGTGGATAAAGACATTACTATCAGCGACGCAAGGCAGGTGGTATGGGCCATTGCGACGAGGTACCAGCCCGCTAAGGACTCCATCCTGAGGGGGGGCAGGATGGTTGTCGACGCCAGGAAGGGGGACGGCTGGACGGCGAGGAAGGCTACCCTCCCATCTCAGTGATCCTCTGACTAGTATATCGAAAAATTGAACTGCCGCTCGCGCCAAATTGATTCGGGCGCAGCCTCAACCGGTTCGTGAGGTATCTGCGATAATTATTTAATGCCTTAATGAAGGGTTAGAGGCATGATAGGCGTACTGCTGGCGTTCATACCCTTCGTCGTGACGCTGACCGCCATCCTCGGCTTCAAAGTTAAGACACACAAGGCGGGGCTTCTGGGGACTGCGATCACATGGGTGATAGCTATCTTCTACTCCAAGACTCCTATCACTCTGCTCATCTACTCCTGGATCTATGGCATCCTCGTGCCCCTGAGCTACACCCTCGCCGGCTTCGCCGCCTGGTTTATGACCTACCACATGATGTTCCACGGCTGCTTCGAGGACATCCAGGAGTCCATCAAGAGGATGCGGGGCGGGCTCGTCTACAAGGTCTTCTTCCTCTGCTTCGGCCTCGGCGTCATGATGCTCTCATCAGGCGCCGGGTTCACCTGGCTCGCTGTGGTGCTTAACGACATGGGTATCTCCCCATGGGCGGTGAGCATCCTCATCGAGGGCAGTGCCGACCCCCTCACCCAGTACGCCTACTACGCCACCCCCGTGGTGGTGCCGACGCTCCTCTTCGGCGAGATGTTCGGGTTCACCATCAACGACCTTATGCCCATGTTCAACAGATTCTTCTGGGTCACCATCCCCAGCTTCGCTCTGGCGATGCTCTGGGTCCTACGCACCGATGGGAAGAAGGTGACGAAGAAGGACGCTGTAATGGTGCTGGTCTACGGGGTCTTCCTGGCGGCGGTCGTGAACGTCCTCAACGTCACCGTCGACGTCTCCGCCGTCGGGATATTAGCTGGGGCGATAGGCATGGGCGCCCTCTACCTGGCTCAGAGGATGGGGGTCTTCGGCAAGTCGGAGGGCGTGGAAGACACGCACCCGCCCATGACGGGGGAGCAGAGGGGGAGGTTCAACAAGGCCATCGCCCCCCTCATCATCGTCTCCCTGCTCGCTGGGCTCTGGGGCTCCTTCGGGAAGCCCATCGAGAGGACCCTGGGGAACATCATGATCCCCGTGATAGCAGACCAGGCGGTCCCGTTCAAGATCGCGCAGCCCTTCATCTGGCCCGCCCTGACGGTACTCATCATGTTCGCCTGGCTCAAGCCCTCGCGGGAGAGCATGGGCTACGTGGGCAAGCTCATGAAGGAGAGATGGATCATCCAGCAGGTAGCCAACTGGACCTTCGCGGGGATGGTCTTCACATACCACTGGAGCGGCAAGACAATCGTGGACGGCGCCCTGGTGCTCCTCCCGGAGAACGAGCAGCTGAACCTCCTAACGGTGCTGGCGAAGACGGCGGTGGGGGCTGGACTTCTCCCATACATGGTGATAATCCCGTTCATGTCGATGTTCGCCACCACCCTCCTGGGCACGGAGCTCACCTCCACAACCTTCTTCATGCCCTTCCACTTCATCGCCGCCAAGACCCTGGGCTTCGCGAGGTCCACGGTCTTCATGGTGGGACATATCGTAGCCAACATCGGCATCACTGACATCAGGAAGCTCATGAAGAACGTCGCACTGATAGGAGCCTACGGTGAGGAGTACAAGGCCCTCAGGAAGACGGCGATGATCGGGCTCATCATAACCGCCGCGACCATCATACCCCTTCTGAGCTTCCTCGTCTGGCCATAGAACTCCTCCCAAACATCATTACACACGGATAGCTAATGTTAAAAACTAATTGAAACAAGGGGATATTAGCTATTACAGATACGTTTCACAGGTTCGTAACTCTCTAATAAACTCGCGCGCGCAGAAGTCTAATAGGTATTATAACTAGCTATAGGTAAACCTAAAAATTTCAAATTCGTGGAACCTGTCTACCTCCCAAACTCTCCGCAGTCACACGGCCGACAACCATTAATCCGATATCCGACACATGTAACAGGATACAAGATGAAGACCATGGACACAATCTGCAGGATGTGCGGTAGGTACTGCCCCGTGAACGTCGTCGTCAAGGACGGCAGGGTCGTGAAGGTGGAGGGCATCCCCGGGAACTTCGTCACCAAGGGGAAGGTCTGCGGCAAGGGCATAGCGGCTGTGCAGCTGCAGTACGACCGCAAGCGCCTCACCCATCCATTGAGGAGAGGGGGCGAAAGGGGCTCCGGTGAGTGGGAGAGGATCACCTGGGATGAGGCCCTTGACGAGGTGGCGGGGAAGCTGTTGGAGATCAGGGAGGAGCATGGAGCCCAGGCGGTCGTCTACCACCACGGCGCCGCCATCCAGCACATATGGCCCTACATCGACAGGCTCATGAACCTCTACGGCTCTCCCAACGTTGCCGGCCACTCACACCTCTGCCACATACCCAGGATGCTGGGACAGGTGGCCACCTACGGGGGGATGCCCCAGGGGGACTACTCCAACACCGAGCTAATGGTCATGTGGGGGCATAACCCAATCTACTCCTCTCTGCTCCACTACGGCAGGCAGGCGATGGAGGCGAAGGGGAGGGGCGCCAAGCTCATCGTCATAGATCCCATATTCACGGCGATAGCCTCTAAAGCCGACATCTACGTGCAGCCACGCCCCGGGAGCGATGGCGCCCTGGCCCTCGGGATGCTCAACGTCATCATCAGCGAGGGACTCCACGACGAGGAGTTCGTCGAGGGCTGGACCCATGGCTTCGACGAGATCGTTGAACTGGTCAGGGACTACACACCCGAAAGGGTAGAGGAGATAACGTGGGTCCCCGCCGACCAGATCCGGGAGGTGGCGAGGGTCTATGCGACGACTAAGCCCGCCATCCTGGAGGAGGGGAACGGCCTCGACCAGCACACGAACGTCGTGCAGACGGCTCGAGCCCTCGCCGTCCTCAGGGCTGTGACCGGGAACCTCGGAATCGTCGGCGGCCACGTCTTCCGCCCCGACGCGGGGACACAGGATATCACGTTGAGGGAAAAGAGGCCTGAGGGCGTGGAGTCCATCACCATGAACCCATTCTACTACCAGCTCACCCGGAACGTCACTACGCCACACGTGGTTGACGCCCTCCTCACAGGGGAGCCATACCCCGTCAAGGCCCTCATCGTCCACGGCAGCGCCATGGCGAGCATCGCCTCCAACAGCGATAAGACCCTGGAGGCCCTGAAGAAGCTGGATCTCCTCGTCGTGGACGACCTGTTCATGACCGCAGCGGCGGAGGTCGCCGACATCGTGCTCCCGGCGGCCACGTTCCTGGAGGGGTCCTTCCTAGTGAAGTGCCCCGGGGCGGGGCCTTCGCCCACCGCTGACACCAGCTTCGTGGGGATGATGAAGGCAGCTGTGGAGCCCCTGGGGGAGTGCAAGTCGGACATCGACTTCATCTTCGAGCTTGGGAGAAGGCTGGGCTACGGGGAGTACTTCACCAGCCCGGGGGAGCTCTTCGACGAGGAGCTGGCACCCGTAGGCCTCACAGCCGAGAGGCTGATGGACGCCCAGGGAGGCTGGATCAAGGAACATTCCCCAAAAGAGACATACATGGGCGAGGAGCTGAGCTTCAAGACCCCCACGGGGAAGGTGGAGCTCCACTCGGAGACCCTGGAGGAACTGGGGTACGACCCCCTCCCCCGCTTCGTGGAGCCCGCTGAGAGCCCCTACAGTACCCCGGGGCTCGCGGAGGACTATCCCCTGGTCGGTGGCGTGAGCCTCCACCTCGGCCTATTCACCCACACCCAGTACAGGCAGCTCCCCTGGCTCAGGGAGATCTACCCCAGAGCCTTCGTCGAGATCAACCCAGAGACTGCTGGGAGCCTGGGCGTGGCCGACGGCGACGAGGTCTTCGTGGAGTCCCCCAGGGACCGCATCAGGGTGGCCGCCAAGCTGACCGAGGGTATCGACCCCAGGGTCGTGTCCGTCGCATGGGGGTGGGGTCAGCCCTACGCCTTCGGGGACCTGGCCAACGTGGTCACCGACGACCAGGAGAGGTGCCCAGTCTCGGGGTCCACGGGGAACAGATCTTTCCTGTGCAGGGTCGTGAAAGCGGAGGGGTCCTAACATGGGGAGCACCAACGGCATCATAGCCGACCTCGACAGGTGCGTGGGCTGCCACGCATGCGAGATAGCCTGCAAGCAGGAGCACGGCCTCCCGCCCGGCATCAACTGGATAAAGGTCCTCCAGGTTGGCCCCGAGATGGTGGACGGGAGGCTCCGGATGGAGTTCATCCCCCTCATGCTCGACGGCTGCATCATGTGCGCCGACAGGAAGGGGGGTGCTCCGGCCTGTGTGGTCAACTGCCCCACTGACGCGCTCATCGTGGTCGATGCAGCAGAGACACTGCGCCTTCTGAGCAGCGGCGGACGTTATAGGCTGTGCAAGGTCTGCGAGGGGTTCTAGGCCCCCTCTACTACAGCTTGAAGAACTTGAAGTCCCAGCCCCGTTCGTCCATCTCCCCCACGAACTTCACGAGGAGTCCTACGAGGGCGTCCCTCATGAGCCTCCCCTTCTCCTCGGTGGCCTTCGTCGGGTCACCGGTGACCCCGTAGGGCGTGAGCTCGTCGAAGTTCCACTTCACCTGCACGTGGAGGGGGAGGTCGGGGACGACGCCCCTCGCCCTTTCCATCTCGACCAGCTCGGGGGCGACGGCCAGCATCATTGAGGTCTCACCCTCCCCGGCGTGGCCTAGGCCATCCCAGACCTCGAAGGTGCCCTCCGGTACGAGCTCCCCCGCGGAGACCCACCAGGCCTCCAGGACGGCGACCCGGAACTCTGGGTGCTCCACCCTGAACTCCCTCACCGCGGCGTCTATGGGGGAGATGTTGCCGTCGTGGCCGTTGACGATGAGGAGTCGCTCCACCCCGTGCTTCAGCAGCGACCCGAAGACCTCATTGAGGACCCTCATCAGGGTCCCCGTGGATAGGGTGACCGCCAGGGGGAAGCTGGAGTAGTGGGCGCTCATCCCGTAGGGGAGAGGGGGAAGCATCAGCATCCCCTCGACGCGCTCGGCGACGGCCTCCGCTAGATGCTCCGCCACGAGGGTGTCGGTCCCGTAGGGGAGGTGGTCGCCGTGGTACTCAGTGGAGCCGACGGCGAGGACCGCCTTGTCGAAGCCCCCTGACTTGAAGGCGTATCCGGTCATGGTGAGGAGCCTGCTGTCGCCCATAATTACACCAAGGGTGATCTAACCAGAGGTAAAATAAAAGATAGAGGAAGGAGGCTTGATGTCCTCGAATCAGGCCCTGCTGAGGTCGAAGCCCGGCTCCAACCCCTTTATGGCCGCCACGAGAACCTTAACAAGATCCTCGAGGTCGGAGATGTAGAAAGCCTCGACGGGGCTGTGGGAGTACCTCCTTGGGAGGGCTATCGTGGCCGTGGGGATCCCGGCGCGGGTCTTCGCCATCGCACCGGCGTCTGTGCCTCCGAACTGGAAGTTCTCCTGGTAGGGTATCCCCTCGGCGTCTGCGGTCGCCTTGAGCCACCCCCTCACCCTGTGATGGTGGACGACGCTGACCCTGCCCCTGCCCTGCTCCCCGTAGTGGATGGCGGGCCCCTTTCCGACCTCGTAGTATAGGTCCCTCATGTTGACCTCCGGCTGGTAGCCCGCCGAAGTGGTGTCGATGGCCACCGCCATGTCCACGTCCAGATCGTAGAGTATCGACAGGGCCCCTCTGAGGCCGCCCTCCTCCTCAACCGCGGCCAGATAGTAGACAGTCGCGGGGATCTCCACGTCCTTCAGCAGCTTGGCCACGGCTATCACTGACGCCAGCCCTGCCTTGTCGTCGACCCCCGGGCTCGCGATGAGGCCGTTCGCCAACTCCACGGGTGGCGCAGCCCAGACCATAGGGGTCCCGACGTCGATGCCCATGCCCCTCACCTCCTCGGCGCTCCTCGCGCCGACGTCGATGTACATGCTCATGAGGGGGGGTACGGTCCTAGCCTCCTCTGGCGTGGTGATGTGGCCTGGTTTCAGGCCGACGACGCCCTTGACGGGCCCCTTCTCAGTTCGTGCCCTAACGTGCTGCCCCATGAGGGTCCTCTCCAGGGCGCCCCCGACCTTTCGGAACCTGATGAAGCCCCTTTCGTCGATGTTCGCCACGACGAATCCGACCTGGTCCATGTGGGCCTCGATGGCCACGGTGGGGGCACTCTCATCGGTGCCTCTCTGGACCCCCACGACGTTCCCCCTTGGGGTGAGGTGGACCTCGTCGCAGAGGGGGGTCAGCTCGGAGAGCATGTGGCGCATCATGGGCTCCTCGTAGCCGAATGGGGCGTCGACCTCCGTCAGCTTGAGGAAGATATCCTTGATCTCCAAAACTATATCGTTAGCTAAAGGGCTCCAAAAGGAAAAAAGGGTTGGGGTGAGTGGTTCAGGCGGCTTTACTTGACCTTCGTCATGGGCTGGCCGCAACAGACTAGCTGGCCGGCGCCTGCCTCAATGACCTTCACCTTGTTACCGCAGATCTCGCAGAGGTAGACCTCGTTCACATCTGTCATTGTATATCCTGTGAAAATGGGTGATTGCCAATTATAATGTTATCTTAACATTTATCCGACGCCATACCGATCCCTGACCTGAAAGATCATGAGTGATTCCATTAAGAAGCTGAAGGCCGCCTTCGCCGGGGAGTCCCAGGCGAACAGGCGGTACCTGGCCTACGCTAAGAAGGCCGATGAGGAGGGGCTCGCCCAGGTGGCGAAGCTCTTCAGGGCCGCTGCTGCGGCTGAGACGGTCCACGCCCATAACCACATGAGGATCGCCGGCGAGATCGGGATGACGGTGAGCAACCTCGACGAGGCCGTCAACGGGGAGACCTACGAGTTCACTAAGATGTACCCCGAGTTCCTGGACATCGCCAAGAAGGAGAAGAACAAGCAGGCGGAGTGGAGCTTCAACGTCGCCAACGAGGTTGAGAAGATCCACGCTGGGCTCTTCAAGGCCGCCCTAGAGGCGATGAAGAACAGTCAGAAGCTGCCTGACGTCGACTACTACGTCTGCAAGGTATGCGGGAACACCGTGGAGAACGAGGCCCCCGACGCCTGCCCCATCTGCGGGGCTCCAGCTGCCCAGTTCAAGAAGATTAAGTAACACCTTTTTTCTCTTTTTTGTGATTTTTATGCGCCTCTGGTCGATCCACCCCCTCTACCTGGACTGGAAGGGGCTCGGTGCAAACTGGAGGGAGGGGCTCCTTGCACAGGCGGTGGTACAGGGGAAGACCAAGGGCTGGAGGAACCATCCCCAGCTCAACAGGTTCAAGGAGCACGAGGACCCCGTTGCAGCCGTCGGATTCTTCCTGCTCAAGAACCACGAGGAGGCGACGAGGAGGGGATACAACTACAACCTCTCGAAGATCGTGAGACCCGTTGAGGAGATAGAGCCCCTTGAGATGACGGACGGCCAGCTGAGGTACGAGCTCGCGCTACTATCCGAGCGACTGGAGCGCAGGGACCCGGAGTGGCTCAAGAAAATTGAGAAGCTCACTGACGACCCTCCACGCCCCCATCCGCTGTTTTCCACCGTGGAGGGCGACATCGAGCCGTGGGAGACGGGCTACTGGAAGAGCCTCAGGGGTTGACACCACCTCCCAGACGTTAAATCCTACTTTACCGGATCTCAGGTCAGGTGAAAATATGGAACTCGACGTGGGCTTCTTCTCGAGGCTGGTCGTCCAGCCCGTGGTCGTCATCTCGACGGTCTCCCCCAACGGCGTCTCCAACGCCGCCCCCATCAGCTTCAACGCCCCCGCCACCACGGGCCCCCCGCCCCTCTACGGGTTCTGCTGCGAGACGGAGCACGATACGTGGCGGAACATCAGGGAGAACGGGGAGTTTATAGTCAACATGGTGGGTAAGGAGTTCGCCCCCATGATGAACGAGCTCGCCTCAGACCTCCCCTACGAGGAGAGCGAGATCGCCCACTGCGGCCTCACAGAGGAGGAGGCGTCCACAGTCAGCCCCCCGAGGATAGCAGAGGCCTACGGCTGGATAGAGTGCAGGATGAGGGAGCACGTGGAGCTCTCAGAGCGGGCGGTCTGGATCATCGGCGAGGTGACCGCGGTGGCGGCGAAGGAGGACGCCTTCGACGAGACCCTGAAGCTTGAGACTGCGAACCCCCTCCACCTGGTCACCGCCGGGGGCTACGTCGCGGACATGCGCAGGGTCTCGAAAACGTGATTAGCCCTAAATGCATATGGAGGGATGACATGGAAGGATTCAGGAAGTCGCTCGTGGACGACTGGGTGGAGATCTGGAACAGCTACGACCTCAACAAGGTGCCCACACTTTTCCTCGACGACTCGAGGGTCACCTACTTCTCCTCCGAGAGGCAGGGAACCGTCAGGGGAATCGACGACCTCATGGAGCACCACAGGGGGTTCGGCTTCGTCGAGGGGGGCAAGGAGCAGCCCAACAGGCTCTGGCTCGAGGACACCGAGATAGACGAGTTCGAGGGCTCCGCCATCGTTACAGCGATCTGGTGCTTCGAGAGGGGGGAGACGGGGGCGGTCCAGAGGGGGCCTGTGACACTGGTCTACGTGCCGACGAGCAACGGGGCCCGCATCGCCCACGCCAACTTCGGCAACTACTAGCCCACGGATCAGTTTTAATTAGTCCATTACAGAAGTGTGTGGAAGGTAGCCCGTATGACGAAGAGGAAGTCATTTGAGGAAGTGTATCCGATCAAGGACACTTACGAGAGGTTCGACTCGAGGAACACCTCCTTCGCCCGGAGCAGGAGGAGAAGGGAGTCCGATAACGTTGAGTCCAAGAGCCTCGGGTACGCCGACGACGCCGGGAAGGTGGAGAGGATGAACAAGGGGATTCCCGGCTTCTCCATCGTCGACTACGCGTTCAAGGACGCCGCGGAGACATACACTGGACGTGGAATGAACACCGGATACTACTCTTGGAGCTCCCTGGGGGTCGCCACGAAGCCCGAGGGAGTCCCCAGGTGGGAGGTCTCCCCCGAGGAGGCGTCCAAGGTCGTCAAGAAGGCAGCCAGATTCTACGGAGCCACCACCGTCGGATTCGCCGAGACCGACAAGCGGTGGTTCTACAGCAACCTGGGCGACGGTAGGCCCATCGTCTTCGAGGACGTCGAGGAGGGCTACATGGACGAGGAGAAGGCGGTGATACCCAACAGCCACAAGTGGGTGATCGCCATCGCCGTCCCCATGGAGTTCATCGAGAACAGCTACGCACCCACCCCCATCGAGGTCACCAGCAACGTCGGCTACAGCAGGATGCACGTCACCGCCGGCTCCCTGGCGGAGTTCATCAGGGGCCTAGGCTGGCACGCCATCCCCTGCGGGAACGACACCGCCCTCAGCGTCCCCATCGCCATCCAGGCGGGCCTCGGCCACGTCGGGAGGATGGGTCGCCTCATAACCTGGGAGAGGGGGCCACTTGTGCGGATCTGCAAGGTCTTCACGGACCTGCCTCTCGCCCTGAGCCCTCAGGCCCCTGGGGGCATCATCGAGTACTGCGATGTCTGCATGAAGTGCGCCCACAACTGCCCCAGCGGGTCCATCCCCGAGGGCCCCAGGACTTGGGAGGGCCCCCAGGAGTCCAACGCGCCCGGGGTCTTCAAGTGGTACTGCGACGAGGACGCCTGCCTCGACTACTGGCACAAGGTGGGCACTGGGTGCTCCATCTGCTTCAGGTGCTGCAGCTTCACCAAGAAGCAGGGGCTGAGCCACGACATCGTAAAGTGGTTCATCAGGAACGGCCCCGCCCTCAACAGGTTCTGGGCCTACACGGACGACCTCTTCGGGTACGGGAAGATGTCCGACCCCAGGAAGTACTGGGACATACCCTACGAGCCCAGCTAGGAGAGGAGAGAGGACCTCCTACTCCAGCACCGTGAAGTCGGGGTAGAGCGGGAAATCGCTCACGAGGTCGACGATCTCCTGCCTGGTCTTCTCCAGGGCGGCCTTGTCCTTGTAGTCGCCGAGCACCCGGGCAATACAGCGGGCGATGACCCTCATCTCATCCTCGCCCATGCCCCGGGTCGTCACCGCCGGCGTCCCAAGCCTCAGTCCCGACGGGTTGAAGGGGCGCGCCTCGTCGAAGGGGACGGAGTTCCTGTTCAGGGTGATCCCGGCTTTGTCCATGGCCGTCTGCAGCTGCCTCCCCTTACCGGTGAGGCCGCTGGGCCTCATGTCTATCACCATGAGGTGGTTGTCCGTCCCGTCGGTGACCAGCTTCACCCCCTGCGCCATGAGCTCATCGGCCATCGCCTTGGCGTTCTTCACGATCTGGGCCGCGTACGTCTTGAACTCCGGCCTCAAGGCCTCGCTGAAGGCTACCGCCTTGGCAGCTGTGATGTGGTCGTGGGGGCCCCCCTGGAGCCCCGGGAAGACGGCTGAGTCGATGAGCTGCCGCATGTCCTTCTCCGAGTCTGGATGGTATAGGTCGTGGAGCCTATCCTCCTTCCTGCACATGACTATTGCCCCCCGTGGACCCCTCAGGGACTTGTGGGTCGTCGTCGTCACGACGTCAGTGAAGGGGAATGGCGACTCGTGGACCCCGCCTACGATGAGGCCGGCGATGTGGCTGATGTCGGCGAGGTGGTAGGCGTCGACCTCCTCGCAGATCTCCTGGAAGCCCCTGAAGTCGAGCCGCCTGGGATACGCCGTGAGGCTGGAGATGATCATCTTGGGCCTCTCCTTTACGGCGGCCTTCCTCACCTCGTCGAGGTCGATGAGCTCCGTCTCCCGGTCCACGTAGTACAGGACTGGGGTGTAGCTCAGCCCCGAGAAGTTGACCGGGCTCCCATGGGTGAGGTGCCCCCCGCAGCCCATGTCCAGCCCCATGAACTTGTCGCCGAGCTCAAGGAGGGCGAAGAAGACGGCGTGATTGGCTGGGGAGCCCGAGTAGGGTTGAACGTTGACGTGCTCGGCACCGAAGAGCTCCTTGGCCCTCCTGATGGCGAGGCGCTCCAGCTTGTCGACGAACTCCTGCCCCCCGTAGTATCGCCTCCCCGGGTAGCCCTCCGAGTACTTGTTCGTGAAAACTGAGCTCATCGCCTGCATCACCGCCTTCGAGATGAAGTTCTCGGAGGGGATGAGCTCCACTCCATTCTCTATCCTATCTCCCTCTGCGACTATGAGGTCGAAGACATCGGGGTCGGATTTCTTGAGATCATTCAAAAGCATACTCTTTCTCTCCTCCATTTAGAGCCCCTCCAGGTGAATCATGGGATTGCGTGGCTCTACCGCTATATCGATATGGGACATGCTATGCCGCCACTCGATATATGGAGAGGGTTCGTATGCCTTTAAAATAGCGGTGTACGCCCAAGGCCGCCCCCTAGCTGAGGATGCCCTGAGACGCATCATTAATAGTCCAACTGCCATTCAATATCAGACATGGCGGGACCCCGGGCTTCTTCCTACATCCTCACGGACTTCAGCAGGTGTAAGGGCTGCAGAGCCTGTGAACTGGCGTGCTCATTCCATCATAGCGGACGCCGATCTTTCAGCCCATCTGCGTCAAGCACCAGGGTCTCGAGGGACAACGACACCGCCGAGATAACCATCGCCATTGACTCGTCCTGCGATCTCTGCTCAGGCGAGGAGCAGCCCCTCTGCGTGAAGTACTGCGTCTACGGGGCTAGGAGGGTGGCGAGGAGATGAGGGGGAGACACCCGGGATATGCCGGTGAGATCCTGAGGGTCAACCTCACAACGGGTAAGACGTCATCAGAGCCCACGACGAAGCACGCCAGAGGATTCGTGGGGGGGAGGGGGATCAACGCCCGCATCCTGTTCGACGAGGTGCGTCCGGAGGTGGGCTGCTTCGACCCTGAGAACCTCCTCATCTACGGCGTCGGCCCCCTCGTGGGGACCCTCGCACCCTTCGCCTGCCGCGTCTCCATCGAGACCAAGAACGCCTTCACCGGGGGGTACGGCTCAGCCAACTGCGGGGGCCATTTCGGGGCCGAGATGAAGTACGCCGGATACGACAACGTGGTGATCACTGGGAGGTCCCCTAGGCCCGTCTACATCTGGATGGAGGACGGGGAGGCCCAGCTCAGGGACGCGTCGCACCTCTGGGGTGCCACGACCTGGGACGTCGAGAGGTCCATCAGGGAGGAGCACGGGGACAACGAGGTCCGGGTCTCGGGCATAGGCCCCGCCGGGGAGAACCTCGTCCGCTCGGCCTGCATCATGACCGACAGGGCGAAGGCGGCCGGGGGGTCGGGCGTCGGGGCGGTGATGGGCTCCAAGAACCTGAAGGCCCTCGCAGCGAGGGGCAGCCGCCCGATCGAGGTAGCCGAGCCCGAGAGGTTCATGGACGCCGTGGACGATTGCCTCAGTACAGTCGAAAGGTTCCCCAAAGCTAAGGCATACAGGGAGGAGGGGTACTACGGCGTTGAGAGCTACTTCGGCAGCCCAGCCTGGGAGGCGGGATTCAGGCCCGTCAGGAACGGGCAGGACGACTACTGGGACCCCGAGAAGATAAGGAAGGTCTCTGGCGACGCCATGAAGCCCTACCGCAAGAAGATACTGGCCTGCATCGGCTGCCCCGTAGGCTGCATGCCCTGGATGAGAGTGGAAGAGGGACCGTACAAGGTCCAGGGGGAGGGCTGGTGGAACAACTCCTCAAACAGCTTCTGCACCAGGGTCGACTGCACGAACCCCGAGGCCGCCCTGAAGGCCCACCTCCTCACCAACCAGCTGGGACTCGACGGGGACAACGCATCGGTGGCCATCGGCTGGGCCTTCGAGTGCTGGGAGAAGGGGCTTATCACAGAGGAGGACACGGATGGTCTGAGGCTGGAGTGGGGGAACCACGACGCTGTTCTTGAGCTCCTGAAGATGATGGCCCACCGCAGGGGCTTCGGAGACCTCCTGGCTGAGGGCGTCAACAGGGCATCCTCAAAGCTGGGCAAAGGCTCAGAGGAGTTCGCGATCCACATCAAGGGGCAGGACTCCGTTGACGGCGTCCGCATCTCCAAGGGCTGGGGCTTCGGGGTCGTCACCTCCCAGGCGGCGGGGAGACATCTCAGGGGGGCACTGCACAGCTTCAGCCCCGAGGAATTCCTGTCCTACGAGGGGGTGCCATGGAAGGCTTACATGCAGGAGCAGTTCAAGGCGATCCTCGACATGGCCGGGATGTGCCTCTATAACAACGGCCTCCTCTCATGGGAGACTGAGATAACCGGGGACGCGGCGAGGCATCTGGCCGAGCTGACCTCGGCCGCCACCGGGATTGAGTTCACCGTCGGGGGGTTCATGGAGGTCGGGAGGAGGGTCCACAACCTGGAGAAGGCCTTCAACGCCCTCCACGGGGGCTTCACCAGGGAGGATGACTACCCCCCGAAAAGGTACTGGGAGGAGCCCGTGAAGTCAGGCCCATACGAGGGGGAGCACATCGACCACGAGACCTGGGAGAGGATGCTCGACGAGTACTACACACTCCACGGATGGGACGCCAAGTCGGGCCTCCAGACCAGGGACTCCCTAGAGGCGATCGACCTGAAGGAGGTGGCGGACAGGCTCGAAAAGGCAGGGAGGCTTCGGTGAGTCTCATTCACCCTCGCTATCATTAAATCCATAAAAGGCGGGGTCTTCTCTTGATGAATTATGGACGAGTATGACTGGTCGGTCTACGACCG
>Ga0209536_100010318_pt1 | contig 13792 bp, 8 predicted proteins | sample DeeMarSeWOR28_12_FD_187461 | JGI IMG/M metagenome (GOLD analysis project Ga0209536, IMG submission 187461) | Marine sediment microbial communities from White Oak River estuary, North Carolina - WOR-2-8_12 (SPAdes) (version 2) | ecosystem: Environmental > Aquatic > Marine > Intertidal zone >...
CTGACACGCCTCCGAAAGCGCCATACCGAATCCCATGGTCGCGGTGGCTTCCAGCCCCAACTCCCCCGACAGAATGGCGGCCGCGCGCTCCTGGATGATACTGACCACGCCGTGCACATCATCAGCACCCCGCACCGGAGTGATCTCCAGCAGCACCTCCGACGACCGGCTCACGGCCACACGGGGCACCTTGCCGTGGACCTCGAACCATTCCCCGCCGTATTCGAAGAAGCCGGTCCGACCCCAGTAATGGAGGACGTCGCGATCTGTCGGGATCGTGAGCTGCGGCCGCTGCCCACCACGCTCGACAGCCGTCTGGCCGGCTACCAGCAGACCCAGCAATCCATAGGGAGACGCCCATTGGACGGAGTGGGCATCGAACAGCAGACGTTGGCCGTCGCACTCACCGCACGCCCTGGCGAACTGATCGAAGGAGCGATCGTCGAACTGGGCCGGAACGTCGACCACCCGTGTCATTAGTGAACGATCTCCCCACGCAAGTGGCGGTGCAGGTGCGTGGCTCCACGATACGAGAGGTTGCGGGCGGCGAACCGGTTTGCCTGGCCAATCGCCTCCTCGATCCGGACCGTTCGCACCAGGCTGGAAACCACGGTAGCTCCGAATACGTCGCCACACCCGGTCGGGTCCAGTACTTCGGCCACGTCCGCCGCAGGGATCCGCGCGGTACTCACGGGTCCGGTATTCCGCTGCTCGTCGTGTGGGCGACGCATGAAGTTGAAAGTCGGTGTGGCAAAATAGACCGCGCCGAGGGCGCCCAGCGTGACTATCAGAAGTCCCACACCGGTCCCCAAGGCCAGGGCTGCCACCTCCAGGGGATCGGATCCAACCAGAGCCATCTCGTCCTCGTTCAGCTGGATCGCATCGAAACACGAGAACCAGCGCGGCATGTCGGCTAGCGCCTGCGGTGTGCGGCGACCGTCACGCTCCACTGCCAGGAACAGGCTGTGCAGGTCCGCGTAGATGGGGCCGTCAAACCCGTGCCGCAGATGGTACGCGGTTTCGAGCTGCAGTTCGAATCCGGAGATGAAGTTCACGTACACGGCGTCGAGGTCGCGTACCATCGGGCCCAACTCCTCCCAGCGCCATGGTGGAACTCCACCGCTCATGTGCTCTGCCACGCGGTCGAGCGCCTCATACCGCAAAGTCACCTGGTTGTTGGGTTCAGGGACCTCGACAAACCGGGCGGCCGCTGCGCGGTGTGTCAGGCTCGTGAGGTATTGGTTGGCGCGTGAAGCGAAATCGCTACCGACCTTGATCAGTGGAACCAGTTGCCAATCATCCGGGAGCGCCGCCTCCAGTGCGGCGAGAGCATAGCAGATGCCACCCCATTCCTGCACCGGCTCGACCTCCGCGCCACGGCCATAAATGGTGTCCCACACCATCGTGCCCAACACACCGAGACGTTTCAATCCAGTGCCCCCGTCTGTTCCTGGTACGAGGCCACCGCGCCAAAGACTCCGGCCGTGCCCGGCAGGCTACCGGGAACGATGCGACAGGCCACGACCGCGGGCCGGAACGCGCGCCGTCGCACCTGGTTGCACAGCGGATCGAACAGGTAATCACCCGCCAGAGTGACTCCACCGCAGATCACCACTACGTCGGGGTTGAAGATGTTCAACAGATTCGCCACGGCTCCACCGAGATAGTGAGCGGTCTCTCGGATCACTTCCAGGCAGAAGGAGTCGCCGTCACGGGCGGCCTGAGACACGGTTCGCGCGGTGATTGCAGCCAGATCGCCATGCACGTATTCCGTCAGGCGCGAATCCGCACCGGCCGCGAGTCCTTCAACGGCGCGGCGGGCGATCGCGGGTCCTGACGCGTATGCCTCGAGACAACCATAGTTGCCGCACTTGCATTGCCGCCCGCTCTGGTCGATGCTGGCATGCCCGATCTCGCCGGCAACGTCGCTGGCTCCGTGAAAGATCTTACCATCGATGAGTATGCCTCCGCCGATGCCAGTGCCGATCGTGAGCCCTACCACGACCCTCCCACCCTGAGCTGCACCGCGCCACCATTCACCCAACACCGCGCAATTGGCGTCGTTGTCGAGCGTACACGGCAGCCCAGCCGCCGTAGCGACACGGTCCCGCAACGGCATCTCGATCCACCCGAGGTTCGGTGTCATCAACACTATGCCGCTCTGCGTGTCCAACGGCCCCGGGCAGCCGATGCCGATACCGACCACCTCAATTCCGGCACCCAGCTCATCCCTGGCAGCTATCAGAGTTTCCTGTACCAGACGATTGACCTGATCCACGGTGCCACCCGGCCCGCCACTCAGGTGCGTCGGCTCGGTACGGTGCCCATGTAGGCTTGAGCCGTCGGCGGCGACGGTTCCCACGACCACATTGGTCCCGCCAATGTCGACCCCGACTATGTACCGCATTGTTGCTCCCGCGAGCGCGCTCGCCAGCTGCCGTACGGCGCTCGTCCCATGCTACTCGACCTGCAGCACGGCAAGGAATGCCTCCTGAGGTATCTCCACGGTGCCAACCTGTTTCATGCGTTTCTTACCTTCCTTTTGTTTCTCCAACAGCTTTCGCTTGCGCGTTACGTCACCGCCGTAACATTTGGCGGTGACCTGCTTTCTGAGCGGACGAATCGCAGTCCGGGCGATGACCTTCGATCCGATCGATGCCTGGATGATGACCTCGAACAGCTGACGCGGAATCAGATCCTTGAGCTTGGCCGCGATCTTGCGTCCCCAATCGTATGCTTTGTCACGGTGAATTATGACACTGAACGCATCGATCGGATCACCGTTGATCAACATGTCCAGCTTGACCAATTGGCTTTCGCGGTAGTCAGCGAACTCGTAGTCCATCGCAGCGAAGCCACGTGTGACCGTCTTCAGCTTGTCGTAGAAATCGAGAATGATCTCTCCCAGCGGGAAGTCCCATTCTAGCTGGACTCTGGACGTATCCAAGTAATGCATCGCTTGGTACTCACCACGCCGCTCCTGGCCCAATTTCATGATGGCGCCGATGTAGTCAGCGGGCGCGGTGATGCGGGCTTTCACGTAAGGTTCCTCAATGTGGTCCACCTTCGAGCCGGTCGGCAGCCGGGAGGGGTTCTCGATTATCTCCGTAGTGCCGTCTGTCAGATAGACGTGGTACTCCACATTGGGGACGGTCGTGATCAGGTCCAGTCCGAACTCCCGCTCGAGTCGCTCCTGCACGATGTCCAGATGCAGCAAGCCGAGGAATCCACAGCGGAACCCGAATCCGAGAGCCACCGACGTCTCCGGTTCGTAGTGCAGGGAGGCGTCGTTCAACTGCAGTCTCTCCAGTGCGTCCCGCAGCTCCTCATACTGGTTGGCATCGGTGGGATAGAGTCCCGCGAAGACCATGGAGTGGATGTCACGGTATCCGGGCAACATCTCCTGGGCCGGCCGCTCTGCATCGATCACCGTGTCACCCACACGCGTCTCCCTCACACCACGAACATGTGCCACGAAATATCCGACCTCACCCGCCGTCAGCTCGTCGGTGCGGCGCTGGTCCAATTGCAGGTATCCCACCTCGGCCACTTCGTACCGGTCACCGGGGTGGGCGCCGAACGCGATCTCCATGCCTGGAATGATGCGTCCATCCACGACCCTCACGCTGGGGATCGCCCCCCGGTAACGGTCGTAATACGTGTCAAATATCAGTGCCCGCAAGGGAGCGTCGGCTTCGCCGCCGGGTGGCGGCACTCGCTCGATGATGGCGGCGAGCAGCTCCTCCATACCGGTCCCGTTCTTGGCCGAGACCCGCAGTATTCCCGACTGCGGCACGCCCAGCAAGTCCTCCAGTTCAGCGGCACGCCGGTCCGGCTCAGCCGCCGGCAGATCGATCTTATTGAGTACCGGGATTACCTCGAGCCCGGCATCCAGCGCCAGAAACAGATTGCTGACGGTCTGGGCTTCGATACCTTGGCTGGCATCCACCACCAGTATCGCTCCCTCGCATGCATTGAGAGAACGAGACACCTCATACGTGAAATCAACGTGTCCCGGAGTATCGATGAGGTTGAGCTCGTAGCTCTCGCCGCCCACGTGGCAGTTCATGCGAACGGCGTTCAGCTTGATCGTGATGCCACGCTCGCGTTCGAGATCCATCGTGTCGAGGACCTGGGCGCGCATGCGGCGCTTCTCGAGCGTCCCAGTCAGCTCGATGAGCCGATCGGCAATAGTGGACTTGCCGTGATCTATGTGAGCGACTATGCAGAAGTTGCGGACCCGGTCCTGACGCATGGGTCAGAATATACCACGCCGCCCCACCCCCAAAATCGGACGGCGCCTCCTTTGAACCCGCGCCGCCCAGACGGCGCTAGCCAGCCCCTCACGCGTCCCGGCGGTATCCCGCCGCCCTTCTCTCCGGCCCCACGGCCGGTTCATCCCGCCCGACGGTCCTACGGCCGGACGGCGCCCTACGGCGTCGCCCGCCTCACGATCTGCTCGTAGCTGTCCGGGTCCCACTTGGGTCGGTCCGGCGCATTTGCCACCTCAAGCCCCAAGTAGAACATCAACTTGACGATGCGCGACGTCTTCTCGGCATCGATCTTCGATACCTCGTCGCTGGGCCGATGGTAGTCCTCATGGGTTCCGTTGAAGAAGAACAGTACCGGCACCCCCTTGCGCGCGAAGTTGTAGTGATCCGACCGATAGTAGAACCGCTCGTCGGGCCAGATGTCATCGATCGCGGTCATGCCCAGTTCCGGATGCTCCTCGTTGACCCGGTTCATCGTGGCACCCAGATCTGAGTGCTCCTTGCCGATCACCACAATGGTGTCGGGCCAGTTGCGCCCGATCATGTCGGCATTCAGGTTCGCGACGAGCTGCTCTACGGGTACCGAGGGATTGTCGGCATAGTGCCCGCTGCCCCACAGCCCCTTCTCCTCGCCGCTCACCGCCAGGAATATCAAGGAGCGCTTGGGCCGCGGCTGCAGCATCGCAAAGGCCTCGGCCAACTCGACAACGCCGATAGTGCCGGACGCGTCATCATCCGCCCCGTTCCAGATGCTGTCACCCTCGACGCCGCCGCGGAACCCGACATGATCCATGTGGGCGCTGTACACGATGTACTCATCCTTGAGCAGCGGGTCGCTGCCCTCCAGGATCCCCACTACGTTGGGAGCACTGGTCTCGCTCAAGTCGCGGGTGGCGGTTACCGTCAGGCTCAGTGTCTCGATCGTACGGACGGCCAAATCTCCTTCGGGAGACGGCGTCATTCCCAGCAGCTCGAGGGCTGCGGTCGGACTCACGGCCAGCACCGGCGGCCCCTCCTGCGAGCCCGTGACGCGGCCGCGGAGTACTTGCGTCGGTCGCTGCAGCCGCACGAAAAAGCGCCAGATTCGGTCGGGGTAATCGGCCAGCAGGAAAACGGCTGCAGGACCCCGATCCATGATCCTGTTCAGCAATTGCTGACTGTCCTCGGTCAAGCTGCGGCGCTGGGGATCGTATTTTGCGGCCAGCATCACCATCGCCCCCGCGATCGGCGCTCTGCCGCCCAGTTCTCCGGCACCGGTTATCAACAACGTGGGACCGGTTACACCGCCGGGAGCAGGACCTCCGTCGACCTGCACCACGCTCTGGCCCGTCACCAGATCCACACCACCGTCGACCTTGACATCGAGACTGGCGTGGATCTCCGTGAGTGGGTAGCGCTGCAGATAGCCACCATCATCGCCGCCGGGCTCGAGCCCCAACCGCTGGAACTCCGCGGCGATGTACCGAGCTGTCATGTCGAGGCCGGGGCTCGGGGTGTCCCTGCCCATCATCGAGTCGTCGGCGATGATCGCTATCCGACGATACACGTCGTCGGGCGTGATTGAACCGACTGCCTGGTTCACGTTGGTCGGACTCTGGGCTGAGGCGCCGATGGGTAGCGACAGCACGACGAGCAAAGCCAGCAAACGCTTCATTACGAGTTTCTCCCTCAAGAATGGATCGGGTCGGACAAGAATATTACAACGGTGGGTGGAGAAAGTGCCGGTCCAGAGGCAAGCGCATGCGCAGACCGGCGGCGGCCACCGGGGGGCGTGGCGTCGCCTTAGCCGCCAGGGCGCCGACGCCTCACCGCGCCTGAATCCGGCTTCACCTTCTTCTTCGGTGCGGGCTGGGCCGCCGGCTTGGGTCTCGTCTGCGGCGGCACCACAGGTTTTACCGCAGACTCTTGCGTGGGCGGCCCGACTCTGCGCCGGTCCTGAGGCGTTGCCGCCGGCTGCTTCTTGTCGGGTGCCGCGCGGGTCACGGGGGTACGAACCGCGGGCGGCTGATCGTCAATCCGCAAGGGCTCGCGCCGCTCCAGCTTGGGGCGGGCGGGGACCGTTGTTGGGACGGCAGACCGTTCATCGTAATGGAGCGTTGTACGGGTCCCGTCGGCGGGAGGCGTGTCCTGTGCCACTCGTCGCCGCGGGCTCTCGGCCGCCCTCGACGGTTGGCGCACGGGAGCAGGCACCGTTCCGATTCCACCCACGTCTCGTGCAGTCGCCTCTCTGGACACCGTTCTGCGGCCCGTCAGATTGACTGGCCGGCGCTGCACCTTGGTGACGAACGACTCATCCTGGCTGCGGCTCTGGAAGACGTAACGGGCCTCGACCCGGCGCGGCCTCACGAAGACCACCCTGGTTCCGGCATAGACCCGCGCCGGGTAGTAGTAGGGATCGTCGTACACAACGAGACGGAACCTGACGCAGCTGTGCACGTACGGATCCCAAACGGGGTAGGCTACGTACGCGTGACAGTCGTAGCACAAGAAACGCGGGTAATCGTACCGCTGATCCACATGGTACGGATACACGTCATAGGAGTATTCGTCGTATCCGGTTGGCGGCAGCATGTGATCGATCATGTCCATCAGCGCCACATAAGGATCACCGGTCACACGGCCGTAGTATGCGATGTTGTGGTAGTCCCAGCGATCGCCGTCGGCGAACAGACCGTAGTCGAAGGGGACGCGGCTGGAGATGGCAAACAGGTAACCCGTTCCGGGATAGTCATCGACCTCGAAGGCGTAGGGCTGGCGTCCGCCCACGACATTGGCAACTTCGAGCCGGTGTCCGGCCGGAACGTAGTTGTTGTACCAGGGCCGTTGCGGGTACAGCACCCTGACCCGTCCGTCGGTATCGATGCGCAGGACAGTAATGAACGCGTCCTCTGCGGCGCTGAACCAGACGTGGACCCGTTCCCCTCGGCGGAAGATCTCACCGGATGCCCAGACTTCGATGTACGGCCCCCTGCCCGGTACCCGCACTTCCGATGGAATCCACTCGTCAGGCGTCCCCGCCGCGGCGACACCGGCGATCGACAGTGTTATGGCTAAGATAGCGCTCGTCATGGGGCACCTCCTGCTGCAGCTGCAGCACCACCGACTTCTCGCTACCCTGAGTTGCAGGCACCGTGCCACTGCACGGCAATCTCTAAGTCTTTGCTATCAAATTGGTTATGGGTCGCGGTCTGTCGGTAGGCCGGGATCGGCTGTCCTATGGCGATGACATAACGGGTGTTAGAATTGAAGCACGGGTAGGCGGTTCAAGGTGCCGCTGCCGGACGACCCACCGCAACGGCGGCCATGACCATTTGACTGACTCAACGAGTAAACGCCTCGACCTGCTTGACCCTTATACGGTTGCCCAGCTGGGTGGCATCGAGCTGGTTGCCAGGGGGGTCGTGGAGGGCTTCCTCGCGGGATTGCATCGTTCACCGTTTCGCGGCTTTTCGGTGGAGTTCGCCGAGCACCGCCCCTACCAACCGGGTGATGAACTGCGCTATCTGGACTGGAAGATGCTGGCGCGGTCCGATCGTCTGTTCGTGAAGCAGTACGAGGAAGAGACCAACCTTCGAGCTATGATCGTGTTCGATGCCAGTGCCTCGATGGACTGGTCGGGCTCGGACGACCGGTTGACCAAGCTGGAGTACGCCAAGCGGTTGGTGGCGGCCTTGTCACTGATCACCCTGAGGCAGCGCGATGCGACGGGGCTGATCGTCTTCGACGAAGTGGTCCGCGACGCGGTGAGGGCCCGAGTTCGGTCGGGGCAATGGTGGTCGCTGTTGTTGGCCATCGAACGGCTGGCCCCGGGCGGCGGCACTGCAGCTGAGCCGGCTCTGCGCATGGTCACCGATCTGCTGCGCCGTCGGGGCCTGGTCATCCTGGTCTCGGATCTCCTGCTCGACCGCGATCTAGCGCTGCGGACGCTGCAATACCTGCGGCACCGAGGCCATCAGGTGATGGTGTTCCACTTGATGGATCCGGCAGAGCTGGTATTGGAGGGCCCGGCCGAGGCCCGGTTTCGCGATCCGGAGACGGGCGCGAGCGTGGTCGCGCGACCCCGGGAGCTGCGCGACGTTTATGAGGCCACTGTGAGGCGGACGGTCTCGGCGTGGAGGGCCGCGTGTCGCGGCGGCGGCATTGACTACCACCACGTGCTGACCACCATGCCCTTCGGGTATGTGCTGCGCCGCGCAACGGCGCGGCGGACGCGACTCGGGTGATCTCATTTCTCCAACCGCTGGCGCTGTTCGCTCTGGCGGCGGCCGCGCTCCCGACGTTGCTGCATTTGCTGGGCCGACGGCTGCCGCCGGTCGTGATCTTCCCCGCGGTCCGCTACCTGACGGCGACCGAACGCGAACACAGCCGCAGATTGAGGTTGCGCAACCTGCTACTGCTGATTCTGCGCACGGTGGCAATCGCGCTCCTGGTCTTTGCGGCGGCGCATCCTGTGGCCCGAGTGGGTGGCGACGGCTCGCATCCTCCCACGGCGGTGGCGGTCATCGTGGACAACTCGCTGTCGTCCCGTGCCGTGGTGGACGGTGCAAGGACGCTGACTCTGCTGCGTGACGTGGCGCGGCGGGTGCTGTCGCGGCTAGCGTCCGGAGACAGGCTGTGGGTCGTGCTGGCCGATGGAGTGCCGCGCCGCTTGACGCGATTGGAGGCCCAGGTGGTGCTCGACAGCCTGACGCCGGCCCCGCTCCGGTTGGATTTGACCGCCGCGGTGCGTGCCGCCGCGACCGCCATTGCAGCGGACCCACTCCCCTGGACAGAGCTGGTGGTGTTGAGCGATCTGCAGGCCAGCGCATTGTCGCCGGGAGAGGCATTGGATATCAGGATCTTGGCGCTCGAGCCTCCGCGCACCCCCGTCAACCGGTGGATCGATTCGGCGTGGTCTCAGCCGCGTGTCTGGTCGCCCCACGGGGCGGTGATCGCTGCTTTGGGGAGCGCCCCAGGGGGTGGCGCTGCCACGACCGTCGGGCTCACGGTCGGCGGTAGTGATCTGAGTCGGGCCGTAGCAGCCCCCGGCGAGCAGGTGGTGCTATCCGGGACCATGGCAGCTCGTGGGTGGGCGGAGGCCGCAGTACAGCTGGATCGCGATGAGTTCAGGGCCGATGACCAGCGGTTCGTGGCCCTCAACGTGGCGCCGCGAGCGAGTGTGGCGGCCTCCGAGGGTGCCGGCCGATTCGTGGCCGACGCACTCGAGGTGCTGGCGCAGGCCGGCCGGGTGACCCGGGGGGATGCGGTACTCCTGAGCGACGAACTGAGTCCCACGACCACGATAGTCTTCCCGCCGGCGGATCCTGCCCTGCTGGGGGCATTGAACCGGGCGCTGGCGGATCGCAACATCGGCTGGCGCTTTGGACCGCTGTTGTACGGCGAGTGGGCGATAACGGGTGCTATTGGATCGGCCGGCGGAGCCGCGGTGTTTCGGCGCCATCAGTTGTTGGGGGAGACCGCGGCCATCGCGCTGGCGGGCGGTGATCCGTGGCTCGTACGGGAGGGCAATGTCGTATTGCTGGGCAGCAGGATGGAGTCGGGCTGGACCGACCTGCCAGTCTCGGCACCGTTCGTCCCATTCATCGATCTGCTGGTGAATCAAGTGGCGGTGCGGGAGAGTTGGCTACTGTCGGCCACACCAGCAGAGCCGGTCGATCTTCCCTCGAGCGCAATCGCTCTGATCCGGGATGGTGAGATCTACCCGGCCAGTGCGCGGCGGCTCACCGCGCCGCTGGTCCCCGGGGTCTATTTCGTGACCGCTGCGGGGGGTGACACAATAGGGGCTCTGGAACTCAACTACGACGTGCGGGAGTCACAGCTTGGCGCGGCCGAGGTCAGTCTACTCCGCTCCCGCGTGGCCACCGGCATCCGGATCCTAGCGGCGGACGATCTGGTGGACGAGATATTCACCGCGGCTCGAAGGACGGACCTGGTCGGCCCGCTCCTGGCCTTGGCATTGGCGTGCCTCGTGGTCGAGTTCGCCGTGGCGAGCTTTCGGGGCGCCGGCAGGACTCGAAGCTGATGTTGCCGCAGGTACTGGATCGCTTTCGCGAGCTATCCGTCGCCCGCGGCTTGGCCGGCCGGCTACCGGGCCGGGGCGAATCAATGACTGTGACGGACCTCCCGGGAGCGGCAGCGGCGGTACTGGTTGCCGTCCTGAGCGAGGAACAGCCGCAGCGCACGTTTGTTGTCGTGGCAGCGACGCCGGCGGATGCCGAACGGTGGCATGCCGATCTCGCGGTGCTGGTCGGCAGCATGGTGCGGCTCTACCCACAGCGGGAAGCCTTGGGTGAGGAGGAGCCGCACTTCGAGATCGCCGGTGAGCGGGTGGAGACTATTTGGGACCTGTTGCGGGGCCGAACGCGTGTGCTCGTGACAACGTTGCCTGCCACCGCGGAGCTGACCCGCATGGCACGCGCCGTCGTGAACGCGCGGATCGACGTGCGCAGGGACGAGTCGGTTGACATGGGTGACCTGATCGACCGGCTGGAGCAGATGGGCTATGAGCGCACACCGTCGGTGCTGGATGTGGCTCAATTCGCGGTCAGAGGTGGGATCGTTGACGTATACGGATTCGGCATGTCCACTCCGGCTCGCATCGAGTGGTGGGGCGACGCAGTGGCCTCGCTCAGGGGGTTCGACCTGGACACGCAGCGGTCCGAGCAGGAGATCGATTGGGTGTCGCTGCTACCGGTAACACCCGTTCGCTCGGGTTCTGCTGCTCACGATTCAGCACAGGCGGACGAAGCTGTGATCCGACAATCGCTGCTGGACCTGCTCCCGCCCGACACACTCATGGTGACTGACGCCGCAGTGGACCGGAGCGCTGTACGCCGGGTCTGGGACGACGCCGAGCACCATCTCAAGGTCGCACTGCGAAGGGGCGAGGACGTTCCCGCCAGAAGTGAAGTGTTCCTCTCGCCCGAAGCGTGGAGCGAACGCTGGAGTCGCTTCGCAACATTGGCCGTTGCTGCGGAACCGGTAGCCCATGCTCGCTCGCGAGATGCGGCGTTAGCCTTCGACCTCCAGCCGCCACCCGAAATCGGACGCGACATGAAGCGACTCCAGCGGGTGGTGCGCAGCGGACCTACGCTGATCCTGTGCGACAACGAAGGACAGCTCGAGCGGCTGGAAGAGCTGCTCTCGGAGTCGGATCGGCCGGGAGAACGCCTGTCACCTAACCTGACGCTGGCATTGGGCTCGCTGAGCGGCGGCTTCAGACTGCCCGAGCTCACGGTCCTTACTGACCACGAGATCTTTCGTCGGGCCCGCCGGATCCGCCGACCACGGCGTTACCGCCAGGCGACAGTCAGTGACAGCGTGGGATCGCTCACCTCTGGTGACTATGTGGTCCACCTGGAGCACGGGATCGGGATATACCGCGGCATCCAGACGATCGAACTGGGCGGCGGAGCCGAGATCGAGGTGGCGGTGCTGGAGTACGAGAGGGGGGACAGGCTCAACGTCCCGCTGTACGGCTTGGATCAGATCGAGCCCTATCGCGTCGCCACGGACGACGAATCGCGTCCTCCGCCGAGAATTGACCGGCTGGGAGGAACTCGGTGGCGCCGGCAGCGTGCCAAGACCGAGGCGGCGATACGCCAGCTGGCAAGCGAACTGCTGGAGTTGTACGCCCGACGTCAGGTGGCGAGCGGTTTCGCGTTTCCGACCGACACGCGCTGGCAGCGGGAGCTTGAGTCATCGTTCCTCTATGAGGATACTCCGGATCAGCGCCGGGCCACTGAGGAGACGAAGCGCGATATGGAACGGCCCCAGCCCGCGGATCGGCTGGTGGTGGGCGATGTCGGCTATGGCAAGACCGAGGTTGCAGTACGGGCCGCCTTCAAGGCGGTGCAGGCGGGCAAGCAAGTCGCGGTCCTCGTGCCTACCACGATCCTGGCGGAGCAGCATGGCCGGACCATGGGCGAGCGGCTGGCCGAGTTCCCGGTCCGAGTCGAGGTGCTGTCGCGGTTCCGCACGGCGCCTGAGCAGCGTGATGTGCTGGAGGGAATCAAACAAGGGACCGTTGATGTAGTCATTGGGACCCACCGGCTCCTTTCGCGCGACGTCGTGTTCCGCGACCTGGGCCTGTTGGTGGTGGACGAGGAACATCGCTTCGGTGTGAAGCACAAGGAGCGCCTCAAGGCGCTACGTCTGGAAGTGGATATCGTCACGCTGACCGCCACACCGATCCCCCGCACACTGAACATGGCACTGTCGGGATTGCGGGATCTGACGTTGATGGAGACCGCGCCACGGGACCGTTCTCCCGTGCTCACATTCGTCGAACCGTGGGACGACGAATTGCTCGAGGAAGTTCTGGCTCGCGAGATGGATCGGGGTGGTCAGACCTATTTCGTCCACAATCGGATTGAGACCATCGACACCATTGGCGCGCGGGTGCGACGTCTGTTGCCGCACGGAAGGGGGGTGGTGGAGATCGCGCACGGACGCATGCGGGAGCGGGACCTAGATCGGGTGATGCGGCGCTTCGTAGCGGGCGAGATCGACGTGCTGGTCTCGACGATGATCGTCGAGTCGGGTCTCGATGTGACCAACGCGAACACGATGATTGTGCACCAGGCACATCAGTTTGGCTTGGCCCAGCTGTACCAGCTGCGCGGTCGGGTTGGCCGGGGTCATCGTAGAGCCTACTGCTATCTGCTGGTGCCGGACAACGTGCAACCGGAGGCCGAACGGCGCCTCAAGGTCCTGGAGCACCATACCGAGCTCGGTTCGGGCTACCGCATAGCACTGAGGGATCTTGAGCTACGGGGCGCGGGTAATCTCCTGGGGGCCGAGCAGTCGGGGCACGCCCATGCTGTGGGGTTCGATCTCTTCATGCGCTGGCTCAATGAGACGGTTCGTGCCCTGAAGGGCGACCAGCCGGGCGAAGAAGCTCCGGCACCCGAGGTGATATTGGACGCACCGGCGTACTTACCCGAGGCATATGTGCCGGACGACGACGCGAAGCTGGAGTTCTATCGGCGACTGGCGCGGTCAGGTCGGCTATGCGAAATTGCCGGGTTACGTGAAGAGCTGCGCGACCGTTTCGGTCCGCTGCCGGAGCAGGCTGAGAGGCTTCTGGTTGTCTCCGAGTTGCGCCGCCTCGGAGCGAAACTCGGCCTCGAGACCATAGTCATCCGGGGTGACGAGGCGCGTCTGAAGTTCAGGGCGGGGACCGCCCCGAGACTAACACGGCTCGCATCGGCTTTGGATGAAGTGCAATTCGCCGCGGATGTCAGGAGGACGGTTCCATTGTATTTGAGGTTGACGCGGTTGGGTGGCATTGCCATCGACACGGGTCTGGTTCGGGCACTCGCGACCGCGGTCGTCCCTGACGGAGCCTCGACAGGCGTTGCAGCGCCTGAACCCATGCGGGAGAAATGATGCGTCGTATTTTAGTTGGAGTCCTGGCACTTAGCCTGGTAGGGTGTGGAGACCTGTTCAACCGGAACGTGGTGGCCCGGGCCGGAGGCGATGAGCTGACGGTCGAGTGGCTGGCCCAAACCCTGGCTGAG
>Ga0209536_100010319_pt1 | contig 13790 bp, 12 predicted proteins | sample DeeMarSeWOR28_12_FD_187461 | JGI IMG/M metagenome (GOLD analysis project Ga0209536, IMG submission 187461) | Marine sediment microbial communities from White Oak River estuary, North Carolina - WOR-2-8_12 (SPAdes) (version 2) | ecosystem: Environmental > Aquatic > Marine > Intertidal zone >...
GTGACATCATCTTCTTGTGGGGTTTTGTTTTGAAACTTCTGGAGTGTTACCCACAGGCGATCGCAGGCTTCTTGTGCTGATCCATTTAGCATATTTGGAAGTTCAGCGGTCAGACGCTCTAATCCAAACGCATCGCAATTCGTATGTCGAGCGTCGATGACCCCATCCGTGTATAGCATTACCATGCCACCTGGTGGGATGCTCAGTGATTGTTCATCTAGGATCGGTTTATTCAATACCCCCAACAGCTGACCCTTGTTATAGGGAGCTAATGAGACCTGACCTTCTGCGTTGACCAAGATCGGCAGTTCGTGTCCCGCCCGGGCGTATGTCAGGGTGTTGGTCCTCCTGTCCAAAATACCATACAACACCGTCACGAATAGACTCGACTCGCCTATTTTCATCAGCATCTGGTTGACGCGCTGCAGCACCCGCGATGGCGTGGCATTTCGGCTGGCCATGGCGTAGATGAGGGCATGGGTTTGAGCCATGAAGATGGCAGAAGGCACACCTTTATCGGCCACATCACCGATGACGATACCAACTTTGTCTGTGCCCAAGGGGATGATATCGTAGAAATCACCTCCAACAGCGCGTGCTGGGACCATCAATGTGCCGAAATCATAGCCTTCCAATTGGGGTAAGGTTTGCGGAAGGATGCTGGTTTGAATTTCAAATGCGACCTGCAGCTCTCGCTCGAGGCGTTCCTTCTCAATAATTTGGGCCTGGGCGGCTTTCAGCTCTTCGTACGCGAGCGTAAGTTGTTCGTTTTTCTTCTGCAGCTCGCTGATCGACGCATCATGCGCGGTAGTCAAGCGTTGGCTGAGGACATTGATCAGTTCGAAGGACATTGTGGGCTGCCGGTGCAGAAGTGCGTCGAACTCGTCGTGAGTCATCTCCCATAAATGTGCGGGTCCACTTGACTTCACACTGGCAGTGCGGACTCCCTGGCGATTAATCAAACTCAATTCACCGACAAATTCGCCTGGACCACGCAAGCCGATCAACCTTTCTTCCTGCGTCCCCAATGCTTTGATCACCTCGATTTGTCCCTGGATTATGATATAGAAGTGATCGCCGATGTCCCCTTCCTTGAACAAGATCGTGTTGGGCGGTACTTCCCGTACACGCAAGGTTTTTGTTAGTTTAATGATTTCTTCTTCTGGAAGACTCTTAAACAAAGGTGTGTGAGCCAGTAATTTCTCTTTCACACCGTGCCTCCTGCTGCAGATTCAGCCTGGATCTCCCGGTTGACTTTGACATTATTCAGGAAGGAATATTGTAGATCGGCGTCTTCGATCTTTGAGGCTTGCGCGCGCAATAATTTGAGAGCAGCGGAAAGAATATCAGCAGCTCGATCATCACCATTGGCTTTCAGCACTCTATAACAGGTCAAGTAAATCCAGAGTGGATCGCTGGTGCCCTCAAGACCGGGCACGGCACCGGTTTCGGTCTGCTGGATCGCGCCTCGTTCAGCATCCAGTACAGTGATTTCTGGAGCCTGGCTATTCTCAAGATGATGGATGATCTTTTCAGCCAGCTCAAGAGCCTTGCTTTGATCATCGTTCGTTATGTGTACCAGAGATACACCAGCAAATACCTCCATTAATAGATTCTGTTGCCCGAGGTCTTGGAAGATATCCCCGGCGCGCTGGTAAGAATCCAAAGCTTCATTGTGCTGTCCCATTCCGGCTTGGGCGCGTCCAAGCTGCATAAGGGATCTTCCTAATAAATTTGGATGGTTTAATTCTTCTGCGATGATGAGAGCGGATTCACTCGTTTCTTTTGCGCTGGCATCATCTCCCAGGTGGTGGTAGAGCAGGCTTAAATCAGCTAATACCCGCCCCTGGCTTAATTGATTGCCAAGCAATCTGTAAATCTCGAGGGATTGTTCGTAATAACTTTGGGCGCGCACATAATCTCCCTGCCAATGGAAGTATCGGCCGATCTGGCTAAGGGTCTTTGCCTCCCAGGGTTTGTTACCGATTTCGCGCGCGATGTTTAAGGATTGCTCAAACAAAGTCTTTGCCTTAGTGTATTCTGCCTGTTCCAGGTAAACGTTTCCCATGCCAACCAGAGCGCTGGATTCTATGGTCCGATTGCCTATCTCGCGCGTGATCTGTAAGGCTTCTTCGAAGTATTTACTGGCACCACGATAATCATATGTGCTCAAGAAGATGTCGGCAATATTTCTTACGACCTGACCCTCCCCCCAGCGGTCACCGATCTCCCGGCTGATACCCAAGAATTGTTCGTAATACTGCTTACCACCACGATAGTCTCCTTGCAACAAGAGTATATTGCCCAGTTGGTTGAGGGTTTGTCCCTCTCCACGCCGGTCGCCACTTTGTTGGTAAAGCTGCAGAGATCTTTCAAAATAATCGATCGCGGTAGGTCCCTTGCCGAGTCGTTCATCGACGATGCCCAGGTTTCTCAGGCTGTCGGCTTCTAAACGAACCAGTTCATGTGATTGTGCGGTAGTCAACGCTTGGTTGAAGCGTTCCTCGGCGCCTTCATAATCTCCCTGTGAGAGAAGTGCTCGTCCCCACAACAGGTACCCTTTCACTTCAAGTTGGGCATTCTGTGTCTCTCGAGCCACCAGTATAGCCTTATCGGCCTGGCTGATAATGGTCGGATAATCACTTTTTTCCGCAGCTTGTACCGCTTGCAGTAAGGATACCTCACCACGTTTGCTCTCATCATTCAGTGCTTCGGTGAGTTTAACCAGCTGCTCTAAATCCTGATTTTGAGATTCGCGAGCACCCAATAAACTGAAAACCTGTTCTCGTGCCAGCAGAATCGCATAACGTTCGCTGGTATCTTCTGCGGGAGTTAATTCGAGTGCCCGACTCAAATACTTTATGGCCTGATCGTTCGCATACTGCTGGGCAGCCTGTTCTCCTGCCTGGCGCAGGAAGGATACAGCCCGAGAGGTCTGGCCGGCTGACTGGAGGTGTTCGCCGATCATCCCGGTTAGCTCACCGGAGCGTTCCGCTGTTTCATCGATCAACCAATCAGCAACCATCGCGTGATATGCTTGGCGTTCTTTTTTCAAGGTTGTATCGTATACCACGTCCCGCAATACCGCATGCTTAAAGATGTACTCTTCTGCGCCGCTCAGAGCAGATGTTTCCCTGTGGAAGATCATCTCCTTACCACGTAATCTGGCCAGGAAATCGGGGATTTCCTTTCCTTCTACTGCGTCTCCATTGCTGTGGACATTGATGTATTTGATGCTCTCATCCCAGAAGATTCTCCCAACTACCGAAGCCTGTTGTAATACTTTCCTCTCCTCTGGGGCCAGGTTTTCCAATCGGGCTTGAAGCAGGCTTGTCAACGTGGTCGGGACGTCCATGTCTGCCAGGATACCCGCTAAAAGTGAATGATCTACCTGCCAGCGTTCACTCCCGGTGATGATCACCCCAGAATCGATCAGCATTTTGATCAATTCCTCAATGTAGAAAGGATTTCCGTCTGCTCCATTGACGACCAGCTCGCGCAAAGCCAAGGGGACCTGATCCATTTTTCTCAGGATTTCTTCCACTAAATGGCGGCATTCTCGAGTTGAGAGAGGATGTAATTCAATTCTGGAGTAGGATCTTTGTCCTTCCCCCCAATGTGGACGCCTTTCCAGGAAAACGGCTCTCGCCAAACAGACGATCAGGAAACTGTGCTGGGATAGGCTTTGCGTCAGGTAGCTGATCACATCTAATGAGCTGTCATCTGCCCAATGAATATCCTCTAAGAAGATGATCAATGGCGCACGGGTGGATGCAACCTTGCAGTATTCAGCAAGGTAGTTCCAGGCACGATCACGAAGCTGTTGGGTGTCGTCGAGCACACCTTGCAGAAATGGACTTTCCTTAAAATCAAAACCCAGTAGTTGTCCAATGAAATGGGCGCGAACATGAGTATTTTCATCGTTTCCCAGGATTTTACCCATTCCGTCTTCGAACTTTTGATGGACTACATATACCGGATCATTATCCTGGATCTGGAATCCTCGAGCAAACATATCTCTTAAAAGGGCATATGGTGAATCTTGTGTCTCCAGATTGCTGCGACCTTTCATTATGATTTTGGTGTTGGATTCATTTTCCAACCAGCTATCAAACTCATCTAATAATCGGGATTTACCGACTCCTGCCTCTCCAAGTGCGGTGATTACCTGGCATTCATCCTCCTCAATTGCAGTGTAATAAGCATCTTGCAAACGCTTGAGTTCCGCATCACGTCCAATCATAGGTATGGAAATGCCTTCAATGCCTCTGGTTTTTGTGTGAAAATCGCTAGGTTTAGCACTCTTGACCAGGTAGACCTCGACCTCTCCATCGAATCCTTTCGCTTTAACGGGTTTCATCGGTTCAATCTCAAATATGCGGCGCACATGTTGGTATGTGCTCAGGGAAATCAGCAAGCCTCCAGGGGGAGCAGCGCTTTCCAGGCGAGCACCTAAATTGACGGGTAATCCCATCATTGTGTCAACTGACTCGGTGAAACCTCCTACGGCGACCATTCCTGTATTCACCCCTACCCGCACATTGAAGCCAGTAATATTCCATCTTTCTTGCAGGTCCCTGGCAATTTTCTTGGTGTCTTCCAAGATCCCAAGACCAGCACGGACAGCCATTTCAGCATCATTTTCTCTCGCCACCGGTTCACCAAAAACCGCTTTGAAGCCATCGCCCATGAAACGAGTCACGCGACCACCAAATTCCTCGACATTGGTTGCAAGTCGGCGTAGCGCGCCATCCATGATCTCTAATATTTCATCGGGCTCTAAATGCTGACCAAGCTTGGTTGATTCTACAATGTCCATGAACAGCAAGCTGACCATTTTCTTGCGTACGTCAGGTGGTTCAAGCTCCCCCTCCAGTTCTGCTAACTGTTTACGCAAAGCGTCAAGCGAGGCCTCAACAACTGTATCTCCAAGAGTCGCGCGCTGAGATTCAAGGGTTGCAATGGCGTTTTTTAGTTGGTTTATCTTATCCTGGGAGTCTTCACGCATGTAGATTTTATCTATTGATCTATATACTTCGTATAAATGGGTTGTCAGAATGGAGAAAACTTAGGTTGTACATATTCTCCCGATTTCATTTGGGATACCATTAGGCATGTATTCATACAGGGCGTGATATTGTGTTCTTGGATGTTGATCAGGATGGCGGGAGAAAGATATTGGCTAAGGGGTGTTTCCAGCGCGAGTACGGTTGGGTAATGATGTGAGCGATGTAATCCCCCGAGACCCCCTGCATCGAATATATGCAATAATCCCGCTTCGGCGCGCCAGATCTGCAATCGATTTTCTCCTCGCTAGCCACCTCACCTGTGATCACTAGAAATTTCTCAGATCTGTTTGGAGGTTATTATAATCTAATTCATCCTGTTTCTCTTCAGCTGTCTTAAGATCTGTAATCGCGACAAAAAAATCAGCACCAGGTCTCAATACTGGTGCTGAATTGAGAATATTAATTTTTTTCTATTGGATTTCCGGTTGATGTAGTGTATTTCCTAAATGTTGAGCGTATCGTTTTTTGCTTTCAATGAGATAAGCAGGGACAGTGTTGATTGAGCGATGCGACCGCCCATAGATTTAATTATTTGCCCCAAATTGAATCCTTCAATTTCTTTTGGCTCTGCTTTTTCGCTTGAAGCGATCTTAATCAACCGGGCCTTCTCTGATTCGGCGAAACGTCGCTCAAAGTTTTGCTGTGCTAGGGCTTTGCGGAGATCGGGATCGGAATATAAACCATTCATTTTTCATCTCCTTCAAATACGCTGTTACTAATGAAACTAGACCTAATAGATGTAGATATATGGTATTCGAACTCGTATCGATTGTCAGTAACCGAAGATATGGTTTAGTGATGGGATTCGTATCTTAATTAATGTGAACTATCTCACTTAGATTGTGATGGGTAGGTCAATTAATTCTTGACATAGAACAAGTGTTCGTGTTATATTTGTTTGTGATGATAATCATAAATTGTGATTATTTAAGAAATGATACCTGGGAGCACCATGATTCCGGATCGAATGGCTTATCACCAACTTGTGTGGGAGATCGTCCGTGAAATCCCGCCTGGAAAAGTAAGCACTTATGGGCGCATCGCGGGACTTCTAGCGCCCATCCATGGGATGAGTGAACAGGCTTATTCCGCACGTGGTGCACGGATGGTTGGTGGTGCGATGGCAGCCTGCCCCTCCAATGTTCCCTGGCACCGCGTGATAAATGCCCAAGGCAAGGTCAGTCTCAGAAAAAGTGACGGAGGAGTCGAACAGCGCACCAGATTAGAAGACGAAGGTGTAGAGTTTGATGAAAAAGATCGTGTTGACCTCAAAAGATATCTATGGCAAGGACCGCCAGACAAATGGTTGATCGAGCATGGGTTGAAAGATTAAACTTAAGGATGGTTGCTATGTTAGATATATTCAAGAAATCGATTGTGAACTATCCTGTAAATCCCAGATTTCGCGCATACGGCAAAGCAAGGATTGATATTGCCCAACGGGCAACCAACCGTGATGATTGGGATCGCATGTGGAAAAGAACAACATACCCATTCCCTTTTTCATGGGGCAAGACCTGGAAACATTGTATTGAGTACAAGGTGAAAGATTTTGCCGCCGAAGTGGGCTTCTTTATTGACTTCCTTGGATTCCCGGTTAACGCATTCGATCCAGATTACGCCATGTTCACCAGTCCAAATGGAGAATTCTTTTTCTCTGTTGTCCCGGTGCAAGAAGGCGAGGAGAGCACACCACCAAATGCGATTCGGCTTCAATTTATGATTGAGAACATCAAAGAAACTGCCTCCGAATTGGAGCGTCGTGGGATCGTATTTGAACAATGGCCAGCCCCTGGTTCATTGGGATCGTCCTTATTAATCGGCACATTTCGTTCTCCAAATGGCATTGGAATTGAATTATGGGGATTTGAGCAGGATGAGGTAAACCAGAATATTTTTGATATGGCTATAGAACATAGCCAATCTGAAAAAAACTCAGACGATTTAGTCCATCTCGAAACAGAAGAGCAAGACGAGCAATATGATCTTCTCGAAGAGGTTGAGATTGAACAGGATGAGGCGGATGACAGGAATGAAGGCCATCAATCAGAGAAATTCTCTGCGACGCTTTTCCAACTCGATGATGAGGAAGAAGATGATGAGTATGATTCTCTCGAAGATGGTCAAGAACAGGATGATGATACTGAACCTGACATCATTCAAAGTACTCAAAGTGGGAATACGGATAACATTGATGAGGACGACTCTCCTGTGATTGAGTATGTATTTGATGATGATTTATAGTTTTAATTCGCGCAGCATACACTGTTGATTGTTGCTTGCTACGGGGATTCCGAGCATTAACAAATTATGTACCCGGAGGGACAAAATTCCTAATGCTCCATCTGCTTGAGGTGGAGATAGGAATTTTAAAGATTTTGCCAGTGTATTATTTTGACCTGCCCTTAGATGAGTGTATTCACCAGAACCTGAAAAATCGCTGCGCCAGCCAATTCAAAAGACATCTCCCTCAATACGGTACTGACGATCAGCCAGTATTTCTTCTTGAACATCGGCAGTAAGGTATTCGCATAATTTTCAAACTTCAAGGGGGAAAGCTGTTGCAAGGAAGTGGTAAACTAGATGGAAATAACACTGAAAATATCTGAATAATTTAGACTTGTCCAATTTGAATTAATTGTGTATAGCGAGTTAATCGGCAAGAAGTGAACTTCTACAGGAAATGCGTTAATGTCTGAAAAAGAAATAGTCAGATGTGCCTGGGCGGGTACAGATCCATTGATGATCGATTATCACGATCGCGAATGGGGTGTCCCTCTTCATGATGATCGCAAGCTGTTTGAATTTCTGATCTTGGAAGGCATGCAGGCCGGTTTGAGCTGGATGACGATCCTCCGCAAAAGGGATAATTTTCGGCAGGCATTCGACGATTTTGATCCCCAGGTAATCACTCGATACGATCAGGCGAAGGTCGAACAATTGCTGTCCAATCCGGGCATTATCCGCAACAAGCGCAAGATCGAATCAGCTATCACGAACGCCCAATCCTTTCTTGATGTTCAAGCAGAATTTGGCAGCTTTGCTACCTACATGTGGCGATTTGTGGATGGAGCGCCGATCGTTAATTCATGGAGGACGATGGAAGATATCCCTGCCAAAACGGAGGAATCAACCGCCATGAGCAAAGACCTGCTCAAGCGAGGCTTCAAGTTTGTCGGTCCGACCATCTGTTATGCCCATATGCAGGCCACAGGAATGGTTAACGACCACACCATTGATTGCTACAGGTATCTCGAGTGCCAGAATATCAAATAGAACAAACCTTTCTAACTTCTAGAAGAGGTTCAGCATCCTCAATTTTTAGGGACAATAAATGGGCGATGAAAAAGATTTAGAAATCAAGCATGCGACGTTGGTACGCGCTGACCCTGAGCGCGTCTATGAAGCATTCACTACCGCCAATGGTCTGGATGCCTGGTTTACTGATGGGAGCTCCGTTGACCCTCGACCGGGGGGTGAGATAAGGTTCCGCTGGAAGAATTGGGGACCAGACCGCGTAAGCAGTGAAGATGGTGGGCCCGTTTTAGAAGCTGAGAAACCGCGTCGTTTCGTTTTTCAATGGCATCCTGAGGATGAGTCTTACGCCACAACCGTAGAAGTGGATTTCACGCCCAGCGAGCAGGGAACCGTTGTACGCTTGCAAGAATATGGATACCGGGATACCCTAACTAGCCGACGCTGCCAGCTGGATTGTGCTGCCGGGTGGGGAGAAGCGCTAACCCTGTTAAAGTTTTATGTTGAACATGGGTCCCGCTATTGATCATTAATTTACCCAGAAAATTGGGTGTTTAATTTGCCAAGCGATCAGATTCAATTTATCCAGATAGGAAAATCTTGTTATGAGTTCATCTCTCGAACTAGTTTATGAGCCTGTCACGCCTGAACGGTGGCAAAATCTGGAAAAGTTGTTTGGTCCGCGGGGTGGCATCGGAGGTTGCTGGTGTATGTGGTGGCGCATCAAACGCAAAGAATTTGAGAGCCAGCAAGGAGATGGAAATCATCAAGCCATGCGATCAATTATCGAATCTGGAAAAGTGCCTGGCATTTTGGCTTACAAGGACGGGGTACCGATCGCTTGGTGTTCTGTCGCTCCGCGGGAAGATTTCCCAGTCCTCGATCGCTCTCCTGTCTTGAAGCGAGTCGATGGACAACCAGTATGGTCAATAGTTTGCTTCTTCATCGCCAAGGGATACCGCCACCAGGGATTATCGACTAAGGTCCTCCGCGCAGCTGTTGAATATGCCGTTCAAAATGGCGCTCGCATCGTAGAAGGATACCCGATCGAACCGAAAAAAGACAGCACTCCTGATATTTATGCCTTCACAGGAATGCTTTCTACCTTTCAGAAAGCGGGGTTCGTAGAAGTCGTGCGGCGCTCAGAAAGCCGCCCGATCATGCGATATTATCTTGAAGAGTAGTGGTGGTAGAATCGTTGAGAGCCGGGAATATTTACCCCGGCTCTCTCTAAGGAGGAGAAGAAGAGAAATCGCCCTTCAGATCATATATTAATCGGAATCGGTCAATCATGCTTGACGCTAACCCTACGCTTACCCTACGATTCCCCATCAATTTTGTAATTTTCCAATAATTTGTTATGAATCTTGCGATTAGGACTGACAAGTTAGGTCGCATATATAAGATCCGTGGTGGCAAGAAGACAGAGCCAAGGGAGCTTGTTGCATTAAGAGATGTCAATGTGGAAATCAAGCGCGGTGAGTTATTTGGTTTGTTGGGTCCAAATGGCGCTGGAAAGACCACCCTGATCAAGATCCTGACAACCTTGTTGGCGCCAACTTCAGGGACTGCCTGGGTGGCGGGATTGGACGTTGAAAAAGAGCCTGCCAGGATCCGGGCGCGGATCAACATGGTTTCCGGTGGTGAATCTTCAGGCTATGGTTTGCTGACCGTGCGGGAGAATCTCTGGATGTTCTCCCAATTCTATGGTTTGGATTCTGGTTTGGCAAACCAGCGCATCAAACAGCTGCTGGAAGTCGTTGGGATGGGGGATCGCTTGAACACAAAATCATCCGATCTTTCGACTGGCTTGCGTCAAAAAATGAACATTGTGCGTGGCTTTCTCACCGATCCAGAGGTCTTGTTCCTTGACGAGCCAACTCTGGGTCTGGATGTCGGCGCGGCTAGAGATGTACGCAAGTTCATCCGCCAATGGATCGATCGGGACTCGACGCGCACGTTGCTCTTGACGACCCACTACATGGTGGAAGCCGATGAGCTCTGCGATCGAGTGGCGATAATTAACGAAGGGCGCGTGCTGGCATGCGATACGCCCGCCAATTTGAGGCACAGTTTGCAGCGTGATGCCATATTTCGCCTGGAGGTCAGTCCTCTGAACGGCATGGGGGTTGAATCGCTGAGATCCCTGCCGGGAGTCAAGCAGTTAATTCTTAAAGAGAAAGATGGCAGTGTTGTGCTCGAGTTCATCTTAACTGAAGAGCCTGTATTAGGAGCAGTGGTAAACACCCTCACAGTCAGCGATATTCAGATCCTGAACCTGGAGAAACGGGAACCTACTCTGGAAGATGTGTTCGTCGATCTGGTTGGTAGAAGCATGGCAGAAGTGGAGCGTGGTGGGGAGTAAAAGCGGATCATGAACGATAGCGCGGCTGTTTTGAGCCCGGAACGCTTAAAGAAGGCAACTGGATTTCTCCTGTTCCTCAAAACCGTGATCGCGCGCGCTTATCCCCGCGTAATCGGCGCGCAGCGGGAGAAATCCTGGATGTTTTTTGATGTCTTTCTTCCCATGCTGGCTGTATCAGCTTACGTATTTGTCTATCGGGCTATCAACGCGCCTGAGGAATACATCGGCTTCGTGGTTGTTGGCGGGGCAATGACCGCCTTCTGGTTGAACGTCTTGTGGAGCATGTCCAGCCAGCTGTATTGGGAGAAAGAGCAGGGCAACCTGGCTTTATACATCATGGCGCCTAATTCAATGATGGCGATCTTGTTGGGCATGGCCTTAGGCGGGATGCTGATGACCGCGCTGAGAGCGGCCGCGATCCTAATATTGGGTAGCCTGCTATTCAATGTCCAGTATCAAGTCGTCAGTTTTTGGCAGTTATTCATCGTTTTCATTTTGACCATGGTTGCCTTGTATGGAATGGGGATGATGTCCGCTTCTCTGTTCCTCCTTCTCAGCCGGGAAGCTTGGCATCTTGCGAACCTGGCTCAAGAGCCCATCTATCTGGTTTCTGGTTTTTATTTTCCGATCAAGAGTTTTAGTTTTTGGGTAGCCGCAGCTGCTTCGATCATACCGCTGACCTTAGGTTTGGACGCCATGCGCCAGCTGGTTTTTCCCTCCGGGCCTACTTTGGGTTTCCTCACCGTGACAATTGAGCTGCTGATTTTGGTGATTCTCAGCCTGGTCTTCCTGATTGGTGCGCGATACATGCTCGTTCACCTGGAGAAATTAGCTATCCGCGAGGGGCGCTTGACCGAGTCGCGCCGCTAGATGGCGATACAAGATCTTAAGATGAGTTCAACTGACGTATCTGCGCAAATTGAATCCCGCCCAACAGGGCGTGGTTTTTTGCGATCCTTCCGCATGGCAGCCTGGTTGGGCTGGCAGATCGAGTCGAATTGGACCGATCCGTTTCTCTTTGCGATCTATTCTTTCGTCAAGCCCCTTTCAACCGCGGCCATCCTGGTGGTCATGTATGGCATCATCACCCAGGGCAATTTTCAATCGCCGATCTTCACTTACATATACCTGGGCAATGCATTCTACATCTATGTCGGCGCGGTGATGGCTGGTGTTTCCTGGGCGGTGATCGATGATCGAGAACATTACAAAACCCTCAAATATATGTACATCGCCCCTATCCATATCCCAATGTATTTATTTGGTCGCGGAGTCGCAAAATTTTTGGTCGGCTCGATCTCAGTCTTGATCACGATCGTCTTTGGGACGCTGTTCTTACATTTGAAGATCGACCTGGCGACAGTTAATTGGCTGCTTTTCTTCGTAGCCTTGTTCATTGGGGTGCTGATGCTGGCCTTCATGGGATTGATCCTGGCGGGTGTAACCTTGCTGATCGCACACCATGTATGGTTTCTGGGTGAGGCGGTTGCCGGAGCACTATACCTGTTTAGTGGTGCTATCTTTCCTTTAGAAGTATTGCCCCTCGCCATCCGCTGGATCGGTTATGTGATCCCGATCACCTACTGGTTGGAACTGCTCCGCCGGGCGTTGGTGGGTGAAGTTGCGGATGCTTTCCCGACACTGGTCAATCTGAGCAACAACCAAATTCTGGCTATCCTGGTTGGGTTGACGCTCTTCTTTGCTATCCTTTCGGTATTCGTGTTCCGTTGGGCAGAACATCTTGCCCGAGAACGCGGCCTGATAGACATGGTGACGAATTACTAATTCTGCTCACAATTATTTGTACAAATGGATCTATCGGGAAAACAGGGGAAGCCGAGGCTGAAAGCTGAATCCCGTGGGAAGCAACGGGGCGAGGCGATCCCCTGTTTTCCCGCCTCTTCCCCTCCCCCAATTTTGGGGGAGGGGAATGAGGGGTGGGGGTTGATGAATCGCTTATTTCGCAACTAGATCATTGATGGTATAAATCAATACTTAGGTGCATTTAACCAAAAGATTTAGGATTCAATGTGGAAAAAAGGCAATGGAAAAGAGAAAGAAAACTGTTTATATCGGTGAGCTCAACTCATCACCCCTCGGCTCGATCTGGGTTGCGGTCTCGGAGCATGGCTTGGTTGCGGTGGAGACAGGCGCAGACCGGGAGGCCTTCGTCGCTGGGCTGGAACGGTCAGGATTTCAAAGTGTCCTAGATGGTCCGGATGAGACCGCGGGGGCAATTCGCCAGATCAGCGAATATCTGCACGGAGAAAGAAAAGATTTCGATATAGCGATCGATTGGTCGGTATTGACACCCTTCCAGAACAAGGTCTTACGGGCTACTTTTGAGATCCCTTATGGACAGGTGAGAACATATGGAGGGCTCGCCCAACAGGTGGGTAACCCGCGCGCCGCGCGGGCGGTTGGCCGGGCAGAAGCCACCAACCCCATGCCGCTGGTGATCCCCTGCCATCGCGTGATCGGCGCGGACGGGGGCTTGCATGGTTATGGATCTGGGGAGGGATTGAAAACCAAGGCCTGGCTGCTGGCGCTTGAAACTGAAATTTGAAATCTGAGTTGCTCACCCCGAAAACTATTGAACTTGGATCAACATCACCTCTTCGATCGGAGCGATTCGATCACCTGGTCGACAAGTTGATCAATATTGCGCGAGTACCAGGTCTCCCTGAGGCGCTTTAAATTCTCTTCAGATAAAGGCATCACCCTTCCCAGGCTTTTGGCCAGATAATAGAGATGCGCGGCGTGTTCCATGCTCTCCAGCGCGATCAGGGCCTGTTCGAGCGTTCTACCGACAGTCACGCTGCCGTGGTTTTGCATGAGCACCGCGTTGTGATGCTTGATCGGTTCGCGGATCGTGAGCGCTAATTCCTGAGTGCCTGGTGTGGCATAAGGCGCAGTTGGTACATCACCAAGTAGAACGATGACCTCCGGGATGACATCGGTGGGAAAGGGGATTCCCGCAATGGTCAAGGCGGTTGAATAAGGGGGGTGCGCGTGGAAGACAGCATTGACATCCGCTCGCTGCCGGTAGACTTCCAGATGCAGTTGGATCTCCGATGAAGGAGGTAGGTCGCGTTTTCCTT
>Ga0209536_100010320_pt1 | contig 13789 bp, 14 predicted proteins | sample DeeMarSeWOR28_12_FD_187461 | JGI IMG/M metagenome (GOLD analysis project Ga0209536, IMG submission 187461) | Marine sediment microbial communities from White Oak River estuary, North Carolina - WOR-2-8_12 (SPAdes) (version 2) | ecosystem: Environmental > Aquatic > Marine > Intertidal zone >...
CCCGCCGATATCCGGTGGATACTTGACGTCAAGAATGAGGCTCCACGGTTCGTTGTCACCAACACCACGAACAACAAGGAGTCTCGGGCACAGACCGCCAAGGAAGTACTGGCATTACTGGGGGGAAACGGTGACAGTTAAGATAGCCCTTCCCAAAGGACGCCTCTTGGAAGCAACCGCCTCACTGTTCAGGGCTACCGATTGGGGCCTGGAGGGATACAACCAGAGCATGCGCAATTATCGGCTCGGGTCCCGCCGCTTTCCAGATCTCCAGGCCAAGGTATTCAACGAGCGGGATATCCCGGTCCAGGTAGCCGTCGGCAACTATGACCTGGGCATTTGCGGGCTGGACTGGGTCGAGGAGCTTTCCGTCAAGTTTTCAAGCTCGGCCCTGGTGAAACTGAGAAACCTGGGATATGGTGAGGGAGTTGTCTGCCTCGCCACCAGCCGCCATCAGTCAGCACCCACTATTGAGGAACTCCAATCTGAGACAGACCTGATCCGCATCGCCAGCGAGTACCCGAACCTGGCCGAGTACCTTGCTCTGAAGCTGCGGTTGCGGCGTTTCAGCATATTCCCTTTATGGGGAGCCGCCGAAGCCTATCCACCGGAGAGCGCCGCCCTGGCACTGGTCTCATGCCTCACAGAGCAGGAAGTGCTCACCTCTGGTCTGGTACCGGTAAACGTCCTGCTCAACCACAGCGCTTTCCTTATTGCTAATAAGAATAGCTGGGAACAGAAAGACCTCAGTGAAATAGTGGAGTCGATTGACGCGCAAATACCTATCACGACAGAAAGCCAGAGCAAGACGGTTACCACGATACCTGCCGAAAAAAATGGCCAGCCGTGGCAGACCGACGAGGATACCGTTCGTATTGCCCTGCCTGACGGACACCAGCAAGCACACACAGCAAAATTACTCGAAAAGGCAGGTATCCGGATGAAGGACTACCCTTCAGAAAATGGCAACCGCCGACCGAGTATGAAGCTGAAAGGCACGGTTACCAAGATAATCAGGCCCCAGGACATGCCGCTACAGGTGGCCAATGACAACTTCGACCTGGCGATTACGGGCCGCGACTGGCTCACCGACCACCTCACCATGTTTCCATCGAGTCCGGTCAGCGAACTCCTTGATCTGAAGTCAGGCAGAGTCAGGATGGTGGCGGTCGTCAGCCAAGAGGTACCCGCCGACGACGTCTACAGCCTGAGGCAACTGGTTGCCAAACAGACCACGCCCTTCCGGGTGGCTTCGGAGTACGTCAATATCGCTGATAAGTATGCCCGGGACAACCACCTCGGGATGTACAAGGTCGTGCCTACCTGGGGAGCCACTGAGGCCTTCCTGCCCGAGGATGCCGACCTTCTGATAGAAAATACGGAGACAGGCCGAACGATTGCCCGACACAACCTGAAAATCATCGATACCCTGTTTGAATCGACCGGCTGCCTTATCGGCAGCAAGAATGAGATAACAAGCCCGGTCAAGCAGGCAAGAATAGAGTCAATCGTAACGAAACTGCGCGTGGCGGTGGAGGGGGAGTAAGATGAAGATAATAAAGGGATTCGAGGCAGCCAAGTCAGCGTTATCAAGACAGGCCCCCAGGGAGCTGATTGGTGGTGATGAGCGTGAGCAGGCCGTTCGTGACATCATCAGCGACGTCGCTCAGCGTGGTGATGAGGCTGTCCGCTACTACACCCGGAAATTCGACGGTGTAGTACCAAAGACCTGGGAGGTGGACAGGGAGCAGATAGTCAAAGCCCACGATAAAATCGCCCCTGACCTGCTGGAGGCGCTTGAGCTGGCCGCCAAGAGAATACGCATCTTCCACACCAGGCAGAGAGAGAGCCTCTGGAGCGGGGACGCTGAAGGGATGAGTTGGATGGTGCACCCGCTGAAACGGGTCGGCATCTACGTCCCACACGGTACTGCCCCCTACCCCTCATCCCTACTGATGACGGCCATTCCGGCGAAGGTAGCCGGGGTCAAGGAAGTCATAATGGCAACACCCCCGGGGAAAATACCGCCGGTAATAATGGCGGCGGCTGATATCGCCGGAGTTGATCGTATCTTCTCCATCGGCGGAGCGCAAGCGATTGCCGCCATGGCCCTGGGAACCGAATCCATTCCGAGCGTGGACAAGGTATGTGGCCCGGGGAATATATACGTCACCCTGGCGAAGAAGCTGCTCTACGGCGTGGTGGGTATCGACGGACTATACGGACCAAGTGAAGTCTTAATAATCGCCGACAACACCGCCAATCCTGCATATTGCGCCACCGACCTCCTCGCACAGGCAGAACACGGCACGCTATCAGCCGCTATTCTGGTAACGACGTCAAAGAGTCTTGCCAGCAAGGTCAACCATGAAATACAACAACAGCTTGAGAAGCTACCACGACGGGAGATAACTCTCGAATCACTGGAGAAAAATGGATTGATAGCCGTAGTCGACACCATCGATGAGTCCATCAAGCTGGCCAACCTCTATGCTCCGGAGCACGTGCTCCTGATGATGGAAGGGGCAAAGTCCTACGTCGACCGGCTGACCAACGTCGGCTGTATCGTCGCCGGAGAGATGGCAACTGTGGCCATTGGTGACTACGTGGCCGGACCCAGCCACGTACTGCCCACCGAAGGGACAGCCCGCTTCAGTTCACCGCTCAATGTTATCGATTTTATCAAGATTATCAACGTGGTAACCGTGAATCAAGATAACCTTGAGGAATTGGGAGAGGCTGCCTCTACGCTCGCTCGTGCCGAAGGGTTTGAAGCCCATGCCGAAGCCATACGGAAGCGACTGGCAAAGAGAGATAGTAAATGACAGACGTGAAACAAGCAGGACAAAAAGTACTTACCGGTCTGGACGCTGACATTATCGGCGTGGCTAGCTTTTCCCAATGGAAGGATTCCAAACTGGAAGAGACTGCCCTGACGCTGCTCCCGGAGACACGCTCAATAATCGTTGTCGGCATGGAGATTCACCGTGAAATCCTGGAACTATCCTCATCGAGCAGGATACAGGGCGCGGCATCAACGACCGACCTGTTAAAGACAGACAGCGAACACCTGTCGGGACGGCTGACACGGACAGCCTACGACATTTCTAGGGCAGTACATAATCTCGGTTTCAAAGCCCTGCCGTTACCGGCAAGAGACTGTCCGACGGATAGCCGCTACTTTGAGGCCATCCTATCCTACAAGCACGCCGGACAAGCAGCCGGTCTGGGCAAACTGGGCTGGCATAGCCTGCTCATCACCTCAGAATTCGGGCCGCGATTGCGGTTGGGCATCTGCTTGACCGAGGCAGAACTGGAACCCACCACGGTCAGTAACGTTAAATTCAACTGCGAGAACTGCCGAAAATGCATCGAAATCTGCCCGGCACAGGCTATCAACAAGCCTGCACCAGATGAGCTATACTCTATTAACAAGTTTGCCTGTTCAGCCTATCTGGCGGCTTCGGGCGGTTGTTCACAGTGTATGCGAATCTGTCCTCTGGGTAAAGTAACAGGATAACAAGGAAATGACCGATAAAGAGGGAATAGAACGGTTAATCAGACCCGAGCTCGTCAGCTTCGGTGGTTACTCGGCGGCAACATCACCGGAGACACTGGAAGGCAAGGTCGAGGTGCCGGTCGAGAATATCATCAAACTGGACGCCAACGAGAACCCCTACGGATGCTCGCCGAGGGTGAGTCAGGCCCTGGCCAATTTCTCAGGCTTCAGTGTCTACCCCGATGACGGGCAGGAGAAGCTCCGGGAATTACTGGCCGGATACGCCGGAATTGATGCCCGTCACATCGTCGCTGAAAGCGGCAGCAATCGCCTAATCGACCTCGTATTGCGCCTTTTCGTAAGTCCGAAGGACGAGGTAATAAACTGCGTCCCGACCTTTGGTATCTACCGTTTCAGCACCGAGCTGTGTGGTGGCACACTGGTCGAGGTACGCCGGGACGAGCGGTACACCGTAGACGTGGCCGCCGTTAAGGCAGCCATCAGACCGAGAACGAAGATAATCGTCATCGCCAGCCCCAACAACCCCACCGGTACACAGATACCACGTGAGGACATTCTGGAGTTACTGGATACCGGCCTGCCGGTATTGATTGACGAGGCCTACTACGAGTTCAGCCGGGAGACAGTGGTACCGCTGGTCAGCCAGCGTGATAACCTGATGGTTTTACGGTCGTTCAGCAAGTGGGCGGGCCTGGCCGGCCTCCGCATTGGCTACGGTCTTTTCCCACCCCGGATCGCCGATTACCTGCTCCGGATAAAAATACCCTACAGCGTCAACGTTGCCGCCCTGGTGGCCATGGAGGAATCGCTGAAGGACATAGATTACCTCCAGGAGCGGGTAAAAGCCATAATCGCCGAAAGAGACCGCCTCTTCGAGGAATTAGGCAAGATTGAGTGGCTGAGACCAATCCCATCGGCCGCCAACTTCATTCTCTGCCAGGTGCTCAAAGGCCAGGCCAACCAGCTACACCAGCAATTACGGAACAAGGGTATCCTGGTCCGCTATTTCGATGAGCCGCTGCTGCAGAACTACATCCGCATCAGCGTCGGCAGACCGGAAGATACCGACGCCCTGATGAAGACTCTCCGGGCAGTAGAATCCTGATTCAACTTTACATTCTAGTGTTACTATAAGCAACATTAAATACAGATATTCTAATATTCAATATCTTTTCAATGTAACTATTATTAACACTTATACGGTTTCACCATTGACAGACACATAATACTATGTTATTATAGTTAACAATTAACAGTGCTACTCCAGACTTGCTGGGAAGAGACGAAATACGTAACAGGAGCACGACAGTGGACCCAATTGCAGAAGCGATAGAGATACAGGAAAAACATGGATACACCGACCAGCAGATGGCTGACCTGCTCGGTTGCAGCCGGGTGCTTTACCAGCGGACGCGGACAGGTAAAATAGAGGCGGGTGGGGCTTTTCTGAGGGGTGTGCTACGACTCCTCTCCCCCGAGGCCAGCCGGTCAGCGGTGGTCGAGCGGGAGACCAGTGAGACAAACATCAGACTGCAGCTTATCATCGATGGTACCGGTAAACACGAAATCAATACCGGCATCCCCATGCTCGACCATCTCCTGTCGCAGGTAGCCCCGCACGGTCGATTCGACCTGACGATTAAAGCTTCGGGAGATGATGAGCACCATATTGCCGAGGACGTCGCTATCTGCCTGGGCCAGGCCCTGGGGAAAGCCCTCGGGGAGAAACGGGGCATCACCCGCATGGCCGATGCATCCGTCCCAATGGACGAAGCCCTGGCAACGGTAGCGGTCGATATCAGCGGTCGCAGTTATACCGTACTTGAACTGCCTTTCAGTGAAAATGATATGCTCGGGTTTCCCACCGACCTTATCCGGCACTTCCTCGAGTCCTTCGCCATCGAAGGCCGTCTTAACCTGCATGCCCGGATAGCCTACGGCACCAACGACCATCACAAGGCTGAGGCACTGTTCAAGGCATTAGGAAGGGCACTTGATATGGCCACGCGGGTCGACGAGCGCCTTGGGGGTGAGATACCCAGCACCAAGGACCGGATAGAGGGCTAATTAGCCGCGCTTAGTATTCCCCCAGCTTTTGACCGGTCAAGCGTTCGTAGACTTCACGGTACCGTTTCGAGGTGCTGTCGATGACCTCTGGGGTGAGTATGGGAGCCGGTGGGCTCTTGTCCCAGCCCGTCGCCTCCGTCCAGTCACGTACTGGCTGCTTGTCATAGCTGGGTTGCGACCGCCCTACCTGGTACTGGTCGGCTGGCCAGAATCGGCTAGAGTCAGGGGTCAGCAGCTCATCAATCAAAATAAGCTCTCCGCTGTCCAGGCCAAACTCCATCTTGGTATCGGCTATGATAATACCGCGCTCCCGGGCCCGTTCGCGGGCAAAGCTATAGATATAGATGCAGCTGTCCCTCAGCTTCTCGGCCAGGGCTTCGCCAAGATGGTCCTTAACATCGTCCATGCTTATCGGCATGTCGTGTCCCGTCTCGGCCTTGGTGGTCGGCGTGAAAATAGGCTCGGGTAATTCCTCACTCTCCCGCAGACCATCCGGCAACGGGACTCCGCAGACCGAACTGCTCTCCTGGTACTGAGCCCAGCCAGTGCCAGCCAGGTAGCCGCGGACAACGCACTCAATCGGGATACGCTCCACCTTACGGACAACCATCGACCGACCTGCCAGATAGGCAGGGTAGGAAAAACGCTCACGCTCCGGCAGATAAGCATCGAGGCAGCCAACATCTTCGACAACCTCTATCACGTGGTTGGTGAAAAGTCCCCAGGTCTCGTTGAACCAGTAAGCGGAGAGTTGATTGAGCACCAACCCCTTATCGGGGATGCCGTCCGGGAGGACAACATCGAAAACGGATATGCGGTCGGTGGCGACAATTAAAAGGTGGTTGCCCAGCTCATAGATATCCCGTACTTTACCACGGATGAACTGTGGTAGAGGGAGGTTAACTTCCAGTAATACTTCCATGACAGGTTGAATATAACACAAATAACGTTATATTGTACAACGCCGGCGCACGTCAGAAAAAAGAGAATCCCTACGGAAAAAGGAAATCCAGTATCTTATCAATGTCCTCAGCTGCAGCATTACCCTGGATAGGACGCCCTTCGAGGCATGATTCGAAAATTTCCTGGTTCTGATGAATGACACCGATGACAGTCAGTTCCCGCTTGGCCAGGTAGTCCCGTAACCGCTCGGCGATATCATCCGACGTAATCTTGTTAAGAACCGCCCAGACATCGGCGATATTTATCTGGGCAGACAGCTCATTTATCTTTTCGGCGATCTCCAGGGAGTCGATTGAAGGCTCGACGACGACAAGGACACAGTCAATGCTGGTCTCGACCCCACGGCCAAAGTGCTCGACCCCAGCCTCGAGGTCAATGACAGCGACCTCGTCTGGCTCCAGGCGCAACTTCTTCAAGAAGGAACGGCTGACGATGCCCATGGGACAGGCGCAACCCTCGAGCGCCATCAGTATCTTGCCGATATTTATCAGACGGATGCCGTTTTCGGTCTCGAACATGTACTCCAGCGAGATGTCGGAGAGCTGCATCTCCTGATGGATCAGCTCAACACTCATCTCAGGTGTGCCCGCCCTGACCGCCGCCTCAAGCTCTGCCTCCAGCTTCTGCTTGCCACCGAGGAGACCTATCAGCGGCTCCGGGGGACGGTCGAAGCCCAGCATACGGTGAAGCCCTGTGTTGGACTCATCGGCATCGACCACCAGCACCCGCTGCCCCCGCTCACGCAGTCCCCCGGCCAGTAACCGGACAATGACACTCTTGCCACTGCCACCTTTACCACATATCGCTATCTTATTCATTCTCCTCGTTAATACCTCACCACATTTTAAGTCGACGGGGATACCGCCTCACCGGCATCAAGCGGTGCAATCCCATGAAGGAACAATAGATACCTTCCAGTGCATCGTTGGCCCCGTTCCTGGCTCCATTTTCCACCAGTTCGGCCACCCGGTCTATGTATCCCTCTAAAGTGCTGAAATCATTCTTGTAGCCCACACTGTAAGCAAAGCGGTAGACATCGTCCTGGGTATATTCATCGACAATCACGCAATGGAGGTCTTCTCTGACATCGCGAGGCAGGGCATTCGGCCAGAGATAGCCGGTGTACCGGCGCAGTTCCGGCAGTGCTTCCTCCTCCATCAACGCATCCACAACGTCATCGAAGGCATCATCAGCTCCGTTTTCAGCACCAATCGCCACCATATCGGCTATCCTGTCGAGGAACTCCTCATAACTGGAGAACCATCCGCTATAGCCCTGACGGTAGACACGGCGGAACCGCTTTTTACTGGCGAGCTGAGTTGCGATTGCTCTGCGCACTTCTTCCCGGATGACCTGTTTGTAGCCCTCCGGCCAGAACGTTTCCGCAGCCGAATCTTCGTCCTCTGTATCGGGCATAAAATGCATGGTTACTCCCCCCTACCCCCTTTGACTCAGGGACCACCCCTGACGTTGATGATCTGCCCCGAAACGAAGCTGGAATCGTCCGAGACAAGGAACAGGGCAACATTGGCAATATCTTCAGGGGTACCCATCCGCTTCAGAGGGATTCGGGCCGTGGCAAATCGACGGTAATCATCAAGATACATGCCCTCTTTGCGGGCAGTGTTTCTGACCATTTCCGTATCAATGTATTCGGGACAGATACAGTTGACGTTAATACCGTAGCGGCCAAGCTCCAGCGCCAGGGCTACGGTGAATCCCTGTACCGCCGCACTGACGGAAGCGTAGGCAGTCTGCCCCCGCTCACCCAGGCTGGCGGGGACTGCAGAAGAGATGTTGACTATTTTGCCGTAGTTCTGCCTCACCATGTTCTTCTGTGCCGCCCGGGCACAGTTAAAACATCCTCTTACCTGGGTGGTGATGGCAGCATCCCAATCGTTCTCTGACGTCTTATGTAAAGGAGCATCGCGCCTGATACCGGCGTTATTTACCAGAATATCGACCCCGCCGTACCGCTTCTCCGCCGCCTTGAACATCTGGGCTACTTCATACCAGCTTGAAACATCGGTCTTGAAGGCCAAGACTTCCCGCCCCGCCTTCTTGAGCCTGCCGACGACATTCTCAGCGTAGGCCAGGTCGATATCACTGACAACAACCCTGGCGCCTTCCTCGGCGAACTTGTTAGCAATCGCCTTCCCGATGCCTCTGCCGGCACCAGTGACTATGGCAACCTTATTCTCCAGTTTCACAGGACTTCCCTGGACGTGTCGGGACTAAATCTTCCTCACGTAAAACTCGCAGTAGCCATCCTTGGCCGTGGACGCCACCTGCTCGTTGACCAGTTCCATCTCTACATGTTTACGCACTGTATCCAGTGCCGTCATGCAATAATCGGAACAGGTCATCATCTTGGCTACGTTTTTACTGCACTTGCCCTCTATGGCAGCATACAGGGCACACTGCGGTATCCGGTAGGCAAGGACTTCCAGGTTGTTAAGGATAATGGGCACTTTCAAGAAGTTCTGGGTGCCCAGGTAAGCAATCTCGACAAACCGCTGCGGCACGTGAGGCCAGAGCATGAACTGGTTGCCCTGCCGGTCAACACTTTCCAGGATAACTTCAATTGTCCTATCCGAGTACTCTTCGCCCAGCTGAATTGTCTTCTGCATCCAGGCCTTACCTTCGCCAGTGAAAAATGCCCTAGCTGCCTTCTCAACATCGGCCTTGGTCTTACCCTTGATGGCCGCAGCCAGTTTGTCAGCAACTAACTCAGCCCCGAACTCGGCCCGAAGCATGGCTACCATGTCCTCGTTCAGGTCAAAGGAGTACGGCTTGGGAGCAATAAACAGGGGATAGGGTGTCTTTTTAAGCTCTTTGAAATAGTCCTTCGCTTTTGCTTTTGCCATCATTATCTCCTACTGGCCCCACTGCTCGCCTTCGACTTTAGGTTTGGCACTTTCCTGTTTGGGTACCTCAATGTTGATAGCATCTACAGGGCAGACATCGATGCAGATGTTGCACGCCGTACACTTATCGCGACGCGTGGCGTAGATAATGTAGTTGCCGTCAACCCTGGGGTCCATCTCCTTCAACCGCTCCTCCTTGGACATGACGCGGGTCACATGAAAGACACCCATAGGACAGGCCTGCAAACACCGCTTGCAGAGGAATGGAACCGTACATTTCTCAAGGTCAACCTTTATCTTGGGGAACTTCCTCCCCATCTTCAATCCGTAGGTCATGTCCACACCTCCGCGACTGCCGGTACGTTAACTCGCGGTTCCAGTTTGATTGCTCCCCGCGGGCAACCGGTCTGGCAAAGTCCACAGCCGTAGCATTTGAAAATATCGACGTTGGCCTTCTCTGTGGTTACCTCAAACTTGAGAGCCCCCCACTGACACCGCTGGGCGCAGATACCGCAACCGTTACACTTATCATAGTCGACCATGGCCACGTGGTGACCTTTCAGCGAGCCAAGACCGAAATCGACGGCGTTACGGATAGCACCGCAATCAGGATAGTCACACTGGCAGAAACCGCCAATGTAGGGCGCGCCAAAGAGCATCAGGATGTGAACAAAGCCACGCCTGTCCATCTCGTGGTTCCACTCCTTGGCCTCATCGAGGTTTACAAAGGCAACACCACCCTTGTATCGCTCCGGCCAGCGTTCCCACTTGAGCATGCCGACACCCATACCCATGCAGGTGTACTCGTGCTCGTTCCTCTCGTCGATTGCCCGTATTCCCTTGCGGCAGATGCAGGCAATCAGGCCTATCGGGGAGCAGAGCTCGAGTACTCTGTCAGCATCCTCCAGGGCAACAATCTGACTGCCCTGACCCCTGGCTGACATTATGGCAGTAAGCCTGTCATACTCAGCCCGGTCATTGTTCTCGATGGCGTTCAGTAAGTCCGCCTGTGACGGACCACTGCGCGCTCCCGTTTCGAGACCCGCCTCAGCCCCTGCGAAACCCTCTCCAGGAGCCCGAAGCTTGTACATGTTCCTCGCGTAGTTTTTGGGGTTCAGATACCAGACACCATTACCGTGCTCCGGGTCCCCGAACTCACTACACATCCAGCACATTTCTACCTCCTACAGCCTTATAATAATCGTCCAGCCGTTTCAAAACACAGTTGTCCACGCTCAAACACGCAGTTGGCACACATCCGGCAATTCAGACAACGCCGCGCCTCCTCCACTGCCTGCCAGAGCGTATATCCCAGATTCACCTCCTTAAACGTTGTTATCGCCTGTTTGGCGGCTAATTTGGGTACTTCCCACTGGTCATGCCGGGTCATGTAGCTAGGCACCTGCTCCGGCTTGATTGTAATCATTTCGCGGTCATCCTTGGCAGCCACGATGGGTCGGCCACTGAGATACTGGTCAATCGAGCGGGCAGCACGGCGCCCGGCAGCCATCGCCTCCGATACGGTGCCACGGATTGTGGTCGCATCACCGGCAGCGAATACGCCCGGGGCACTGGTCTCACCGGTTGCTTCGTTGACCACAACAGCACCTCTCCGACTGATGCTCATCGGGCCACCGGATAAGCCGGTCATATCCGTAGCCTGTCCGATGGCAACAATGACAGTATCGCATTCCACCGAGAAATCACTCCCAGGACCCTCAACCAGTGTCCAGCTTATCCTGCCTTCACTGTCCAGAGAGGTCGAGGCAACACGCTTGAAGTCAATGCCACTAACCTGTGAGCCGCCCTTGGAAGTAAATCGCTGCGGGGAAAGTGACGGGTGGATATTGACACCCTCTCTCTCTGCTTCTTCAACCTCCCAGTCATAGGCAGGCATGTCAGCCCGGCACTCCAGACAGGCAGCATGCACCTCGCTGGCCCCCAGCCTGAGAGCAGTACGGGCACAGTCCATCGCCACAGCACCACCACCAATCACCCACACTTTTCCATCAACTTTCACCAGTTCACGCCGTTTGGCCTCTCCGAGGAATTGCAGGGCTGGGACAATACCTGATAGTTTCGAGCCGCGGATATTGAGCACGGCACTGTTCTGAGCACCGACGGCAATCAACATCGCGCCGAAACCCTGTCGACTCAGGGTATCGAGACCGATGTCCCGCCCGACACGGACATTACTGTGAATCTTGACACCCAAGGCCTTGATGTAGTCGATATCGTCCTGGACCGCCTCGGGCGGTAATATGAAATCGGGTATTGCCGAGGTGAGTATTCCGCCGGGCACCGGGGCGGCATCAAAGATAGATACCCCGTAGCCCATTTTCACAAGGTCATGGGCAGCGGTAAGACCGGCCGGCCCGCCGCCGACCACGGCGACTCTTTCTGCTTTCTTCCTCTTGGCCGGTCGCGGTTTCCTGTCAGCACCCCAGTCGGTCGCAAACCTCTTCAAAGCCTGAATCGCTACCGGACTGTCTACATCTTTGCGGTTGCACTCCGCCTCGCAGGGATGATGGCAGACACGCCCGCAGATAGAAGGTAAGGGATTGGTCTCTCTGATGATAGTCAGCGCCTTGCCGATATCACCCTGGGCAATAGCCATAATGTAGTTGGGAGCATCCTGATTAAGCGGACAAACAGCCTCACATGGTGAATATTTGCCCACCTCCGGCCAACATTTTTCGGTATGGATAAACGCCGGAACCTCTGGTTTCCGAGTATAATAGGTCGCAGTTGCTAGAACCATTTCCTTATGACCCTCCTCGTAACTGAAACTGCCTGAATTTCAGACATTCTAGCACTTTACTTGACCCCAGGTCAAAAAATATCTCAGCCAATTTTTCTGCCTTTTGACATCATTCCTCAAAGCTGGTAACCTCTAGGCGACCGCGCGGTTACATACCGATGAGTACGTTTCTTATTATTATAATCATAGGCATAGTCCTCATATTCGGCTTGGGCTTCGGAGTTATCATGCTTGTTCTGCTTCGAAGTAGCCCGGAGACCACCCATGATAAAATATCGCAACCGGTAACAGAAGTATCAAATCCGGCATTCCGCTGGCGTTATGCCGCCCTGCCGCTGGTTATCCTTGTCCTGACTATTGCTCTGGTCGCATATTTCTATCGGTTACTACCCGAAGAGGTCGTTTATCGCTTCGGGTCTGACGGCTCCCCAGACGAGTGGACAGGACGAGGCACAATCGTCCTATGGGCACTTTTACCTCAATTACTCTTTACACTGCTGGCCCTGGCAACTGCCTGGGGAGTTGCCAGACTGAGTGCCACATTCAAACAGATGGAGGGTTTCTGGATAAACCTGGATACCATAGCGGTCGTTATGGGCAACATGATTGCCCTGCCACAAGCCATTATCTTCTTTGCAATGCTGGATATTTTCAGCTACAATTCATACGAGTTCCGGATACTGCCCCTGTGGATGATTGCCCTCATAATAATGGCACTGGCCGCCGTTATCCTGAGTATTTTCTTTATCCGGGCCATGCGGCAGGTCCGGGGTAACCAGTAATACTATTCCGTTAATACCTCAAGGAGTAACACTATTGACTGAACCAACACCAACCGTAGATATGGAGAAGCTTGTTTCGCTGTGCCAGCGGCGTGGCTTCATCTTTCAAAGCAGCGATATATACGGCGGACTGAACAGCTGCTGGGACTACGGTCCTCTCGGGGTGGAGCTGAAACGCAACGTCAAGGAAGCCTGGTGGCGAATGATGGTACAGGGACGTGATGACGTCGTCGGGATAGACGCCAGTATTCTGATGCACCCCCACGTCTGGGAAGCCAGCGGTCATATTTCAAGCTTCTCTGACCCGCTGGTGGACTGTAAGCAATGTCACCAGCGCTGGCGAGCCGACCTATTAGAGGGTGACCGTTGTCCGTCCTGTGGTGGTGAGTTAACGGAACCACGCCAGTTTAATCTGATGTTCAAGACCTTCATGGGACCGGTGGAGGGAGATGCCGCCGTGGTCTATCTGCGTCCGGAGACAGCCCAGGGTATCTTTGTCAACTTCGAGAACGTGGTCAACACCACCCGGAAGCGACTCCCCTTCGGCATCGCCCAGATTGGTAAGGCCTTCCGCAACGAGATAACCACCGGTAATTTTATCTTCCGCAGTCGTGAATTCGAACAGATGGAAATCGAGTTCTTCGTCAAGCCGGGTACGGATAAGGAATGGTTCGAATACTGGGTCGAGGAAAGATTCAACTGGTACGTTAAACTGGGTATCCGGCGAGAGAACCTGCAGCTGCGGCCACACGAAGAAGATGAGCTGGCCCACTACGCCAGTAGCTGCTCGGATGTCGAGTACCTGTTTCCGATGGGCTGGTCAGACCTT
>Ga0209536_100010321_pt1 | contig 13788 bp, 12 predicted proteins | sample DeeMarSeWOR28_12_FD_187461 | JGI IMG/M metagenome (GOLD analysis project Ga0209536, IMG submission 187461) | Marine sediment microbial communities from White Oak River estuary, North Carolina - WOR-2-8_12 (SPAdes) (version 2) | ecosystem: Environmental > Aquatic > Marine > Intertidal zone >...
TGAGGACGAGGCCGTAGCTAGCTCCGTAGGAGTGGGTCTCGCGGGATTCGTCATCGTGATAATCATAATCGTGACCGCGATTGTCATAGTTCTTGCCATAAGAGCCGCGAAGAAAGCCAGTGAAGAGAACAACAACAACGGAGACAACGACTCCAACGGGAACGGGTACTGAACCCCGTTCCCTCCCTTTTTTTAATCTAAAACATAATCCAGCAACATCGGTTCCTGCGGACTGCGATGTTGCGGACATTGTTATAGGCAAATTTGCTGTATGAACATGATTTTTGCCTATAACAATATATAGGTTAACTTCTTTTTGCCCCCTGGTGAATCACCCTTGGCAAAGAAGAGGAAACAGAAGGAACCGGAAGAGGAAGAGGACGTGGAGATCCAGCTTCCGGAGTTCGACGACGAGGCCTTCCTGAAGGAGGAGACCCGGGCCTCCAAGGTCACCTTCATCGCCGTGGCCTACGGCGCCGTTAGCGGTCTCGTAACCTTCCTCATCTTCTGGATCATGGGCGACGCCTGGCAGGTCCCGGTGGCACTGGGGTTCATATTGATGGGCGGCATCATCGGGCTTCTGATGTTCTTCAAGATCGATATAAAGGAGCTCAACTGGAAGAACTGGGTCGGCGGCGCGGTCTCGTACCTGGCCACCTGGCTCATCGTGTTCATCATCCTCATAAACATGCCCATCTACGACAGGCAGGCCCCGGACATAAAGTGGAACCGGTTGTACTCCTACAATGAGCTCCGTGGGGAATACAACCGCACCGAGGGTAACCTCCTGAACCCGGCCGTGAACAACACCATCTTCGTGGTCGTCACCGACAACTCCAAGGTCCAGAGCGTGGAGCTGAAGATCGTCCCCACGGGTGGAACCGAATTGCCGGATACCAAATTCACAAAGGTCATGGGTGAGGCGATCAGGGAGAAGTACAACCTGTCGGATAAGGATTACATCAAGTATCACGACCATTTCTACGAGTTCGAGATACCCAAGGGTCTGGCCGACGGACCGTACGAGTACGAGATCAAGGCCAAGGACGACAACGACCACAAGGCCACGGACACGGGTAAGTTCTTCATAAAAAGGAGCTGAATTTTAAATCCCATACCCAAAGGTGCAACACCATGGAGACAGACAAGGATTACAGGATATTGGTGGCCGAACTGGCCCTGAACAAGTTGAAGGACAATATCCATCTGAAGACTACCATGAAACCCGGCCTGGGGAAGGATGCTTAAGCGACAGCTAAAAAAATGGGATAGCCTGCAATATGACGAGCATGCCAGTACCTGGGAGAATAACCTGAAAGGCTATTTTGTGGGTGCAAAGAAAATCCAAATGGCCGGTGGATCTCTTCACACAGAATTGATGGCCTGGCACGAGCATTTGCTGAAGTGTAAAGGGCTCGGGAATCTGGCTGCCTTTGTGAAGAATTTGCTGGAAACGAATCTTAAATCTGATTGAAGACGTAAGGAAGCCAATGCCCAGCGAAGCATACCAACTATTTCTTGACAGTATGATCATGAATTTCGACCGCTGGCACGACGGTACGAGTTATGATTTGGAAGCACTCGAGCGACTGGGACCGCAGGAACGGGCTTCTGTTGAGGAACTGCTGATCGAGAATCTAAAAGAGGGCGGGGACTGGCGCGATGTGAATGCCTTAGCGGCTTTGGGAACCGATACAGCGCTCAAGGCAGTGGAGAAGGCGCGGTTTCACAAGAACACGAAAGTGCGGGATTATGCCCTCAAAACGATCCTCAATACCCATCATTCCAAAGATATGACTCAAGAAGATATCGCTGAACTGGAAGATCAGGTCGTCCAGGCAGTGATGCGTGGTAACTTTGAGATAGCTGAATACATGCCGACCATGCGCGTTAAAATGGCGCTGCTCGATTCCACCCGGGAAGCGGACAGTGTCATTCGCGTCAATGCCGCCGCTTTTTTGTTGTATCTCTGCGGCCAGGCAGCGGAGCCTTTTGACTGGAGTCAACGGCCTTTCTTTCTGCTCTTTGCAGATGGAGATGCGGAAACACGTCAACAAGCATGGGAAGAACTGCGCAAGCGCACAGGATTATGAAATGAAAAATCTAAAATACATCATTCCTATTTTTTTAATTCTGTATGATTTTGGTTATTCATTATCTGAATACAATTTTGACTTATCCGGATTAAGTCCTTTAACTGATACTGAAATTGAAAACGCTAAAAGCTATATAGACTCACTTGATGTTTTGCTACCGACTGATGAAAGTTCTTTAAGAGGTGATTTTTCAGAATTTAAACATAACATGATAACGGCAATTATAAACCGTGATACCAGCTTTATTTTTTCAATGTTGGACAGTAGTATTTTAAATAGTTTTGGGGGAAACGGCGGGATTCATGAGTTCAAAACGATGTGGAAGATTGAGAACGATCATTCTGAGTTTTGGATTCTATTTAAAGAATCTTTTGAATTGGGCGGCACCTTTACTGATGACACCTTAACTTTCGAATTCCCATATGTATCAACGACATTTCCGGATAACTATGATTCCTTTTCTTACGGCGCACTTATCAAGGAAGATGCAATTATCTATTTATCCCCAAACAAAGATTTAAAATTTCATTCAGCCAGTTATACAATTTTTAGAATTTTACAATGGACAGATCTCGACTGTCGTCGACAGGAAGAATTCATTCCCGTATTGGTGAGTAAAAACAGGTACGGATTTGTTCACACATCAGATTTCAGATCGCCGCTGGATTATAGAGGTAGCTTTATTTATCAATCTAATTCATGGAAGCTGAACTCTTTTGTTGCCGGAGATTAATAACAGAAATAGCGTTCTAAAAACAGCTCTCACAATAAACATGAGCAATATTTTGGGTATCTTCGGTATATCAATGATCCATTTTACAAATTTCTTCACTCCGATCCCCGCTTTCAAGAAATATTTGAAAAACATAAAGAACTCTATGAAGAGAATTTAGAGAAGTACGGGGATATTGATATTTGCCGGCGATCTACCTCTCGCAACGACGCAACGATTAATTATATTGTTTTTGGCCATCCAGAAAATTGTCGATTAGATTAGACGAAGAAATTTCGAGCATCACCTGTAGGGGCGGGTCTCTGTGCCCGCCCTGTTTTTCCGAAATTTCGAAGTCAAATCAGACAATTTTCTGTGGGTCAGAGATTTTTTGCCTACTTTTTGATCTCTCAAAAAGTAGGTCCCCGTGGAAGAGCCTTGTCCCGCCCGGGCGGGATGGTCCTTTTTTATCAAGTCGAAGATCCCGGTTTATCGGGGAAAAAAGGACATAAATTATATAACAAATCCATCAACTGAATCCTTATTTGATGGTATAAGATCGTATTTGATTACACGTGCTTGCATTAAAATCTATCATCTTAGATTAATCCGATTTCTATTGCAATCTAAAATAAAGTTAGTATATTAAACGCGATACATTCCTTCTAACAGCCGATAAGACGCATTTATTTTAGACAGACATTGTACAACTCAGACTACCTGTTTTGCGTGATCAAATAGTTCTACTTTAATGATTTAATCAGAGGAGACGAGTGTTATGATTGGCAAAACTTTTTCTCATTATAAAATTCTCAAGAAAATAGGTGAAGGTGGCATGGGGGTGTTATATAAAGCACAGGATACTTCGCTCAACCGCTTCGTCGCCTTAAAATTTCTACCCCCACATCTCACCAAGGATGAATCCACCCGCAAGCGCTTTATTTTTGAAGCACAGGCTGCATCGGCATTGGATCATCCCAACATATGTAATATCCATGAAATAAATGAGACACCTGAAGGCCAGCTGTATATCTGTATGGCATATTACGATGGCGTATCTCTGAAAGAAAAAATTGACAAAGGGTCACTTCCTTTTGACGAGGCTATAAAAATATTTTCTAAAATTGCCCAGGGATTAAAAACAGCCCATGATAAAAAAATCATTCACCGCGATATCAAACCGGGAAATATTATTATCACGGACAAGGGAGAAGTGAAAATAGTCGACTTTGGCCTGGCAAAATTGGCGGGAGAAAAACTTACAGAATCAGTTTCAACCAAAGGGACCATCGCTTACATGGCTCCCGAGGTCCTTCGTGGGTCCAGGGCAGACAACAGAGCTGATTTATGGTCGTTGGGAGTGATACTTTATGAGATGATAACCGGTCATCTGCCTTTCCCTGGAGAATACCCGGAACCTTTGATCTATTCGATTGTCAATGAAGAGCCAAAATCCCTATCATATTATCTTAAAGAGGTCCCAAACTTACTGCAGACAATTATTGACAAATTGCTTAAAAAAGATCCGGCTGAACGTTACCAGCAAATGTCAGAGCTGCTGTTCGATTTAAAATCACTGATTAAAGAAGATAGAATCGTGGTGATAAAACCATGGCCGGCCTTTATACAACGACTTGCCAGGAAGAAAGCCTATTGGTATGCCGGTCTTGCGATTCTTCTGGTGATACTCGCTCTCATGATCGCCAGATCGCATTTATTTCCGGAGCCGCTTGAAGGAACAAGGATCGCCGTCTTAGCGGGGGAGAGTATCGTAAGTGACCCTGAACAGGAGAGGTTCAACGTCAGCATGACTGAGGAATTGATTACAAAATTAGGTCAGGTCCGCGGACTGATGGTTAAAGGCAGCTTTTCATCCAGACAATATATGGGGACGACAAAAACAACATCACAAATCGCGTCGGAATTGGGTGTTCACTATATTCTCCAACTTTCGTCAGCCGTCATCGATGATCAGGTATTCTTAAAACCCAGATTATTGGATGCGATGAAAGATGAATATATAATGATGCAGGAATATAAAAGAAATATCAAAAATATTTTGGGATTACAAGGTCTGATCGCCAAACAAATTGCGGATCTGATAGGCGTCAAACTGACGGCCCAAGAAGATACGCTTTTAAGCGCGGAACGGGAAGTGAATCCGGAAACATATGCCTTGTATATGGATGGAATGTACAACATCAACAAAAAAACACCGGATGGTCTTGTAAAAGGAGTGGAATTACTGCGTCAGGCGGTTGAAAAAGATCCCAGCGAACCACTCGCTCATGCCCATTATGCACTGGGATTGAGTGAAATGACACATTCCCCGAAACCATTACCAGGCGCTGCAGAGATCATTAACGAATCAGCATTAAAAGCGCTGGAATTAGATCACAATCTGGCCGAAGCACATCTGGCATTGGCCATGCTGAAAATATATGGTGAGCGGGATTTCATCGGAGCCGGGCAATCTTTTCGAAGAGCGCTGGAACTGAAACCGGATCTGCCTCTGGCACTGTATCATTACGCTTTTTATCAAGTACTTCTGGGAAATAAAGAAGAAGCAGTAAGGTTATTCAAGCGATCAATAGAGGTGGAACCGCTCTCACATATTTATCCTGCTCAACTGGCATACCTGTATTGTTTTCTAGATGAATATAATAAAGCAATAGAATATGCCCAAAAATCATTAGAATTGGAACCGAATGACTCCCAAACACTACATATTCTGGGAACAGCTTATGCTGGAAAAGGCATGTATGATAAGGCCATCGAAGTACAAAAGAGATCAGTAGAATTAAGCCCCTTTTGGGATTGGGGTCTGGCTCATACATATGCTTTAGCCGGGTATAGCGAAGAAGCGCTTAAAATCGCAAGAAAACTGGAAGAAAGAAATGATGTATGGGATACATGGGGTTTGGCTGTGATCTATGCAGGTCTTGGCGATGCCGATAAGATGTTTTACTGGCTCAACCAGGGTGAAGAAAGGGGTCATGTATGGATGATGTGGGTGGGAGTATGGGGGGAATGTCCCCCCAATTGCACTTACTGGGGTGCTTTCAAAGATGATCCACGCTACCGGGAACTGGCACAGAAATTAAATTTTCCGGAATGATTAACTAACCTGAATAATTCACCACAGAGGACTCAGAGTTTGATTAGGTTATGTAAAATCAAGCGAAATTTTAAAGAACTTTTATCCACGAATTACACGAATTAACACGAATTAACACGAATTTTTAAAAATATTTTCTTTTCTTATAAATGACTTTTTGTAATAATATAGGCTTTTTCAACAGTGTCATAAATAAATATTTAAATTCGTGAAATTCGTCAAAATTCGTGATAATTCGTGGATAAGTTTTTTTTTGATTGCCCCGTAGAACAGGGCGTTATGAATATTTCAGGCTAAGTTATGAAACAGCCTAATTTTTATGTCACACTCAACTAAAAACATAGAAGATCTTTTTGATTTTGCCAAAATCCTCGGGCAGCAAACCGAGTTTCAAGAAATCTTACGCCTGGTTGCCCATCAGTCAGCCCAATCTCTCAAGGCAGATCTGGCCCTTATTCTAATGCTCAATCCGGATACCAGGAAAACGGTAAAAACCATCATTAAGGATGGGAAATATATTGAACAGAAAGCCTATCAGGATATTCATATTTATGTGGGCGGCTGGATTATCAATCACCAGAAACATTTTCTCAGTCGCAATCTGCAAAAAGATGACCGCTTTATTAAGGGATTATTTGATCATGTCCAAATACAATCGGTTGCCGGCGTACCTTTAATCATTGAAGGAACGATCATCGGCGCATTGATGCTCCTCTATCGTAAATCGTCAGATTTCCTCAATTCTGATTTGCTCCATACATTAGATCATATCGCTGCGATTTCAGTCCCTTTTTTGCGTAATGCCCAGAAGATTAGGGAATATTTTATCTCTTCCCTGCCCGATTCTTCATTAGTGGCCAAATATAACAATGCCGGTCTGTACGGAAAGAGTTCTCGTTTTATCGAAATGCTTCATGCCATCGAAGCAGCGACTGCAGTCGATACACGGGTTTTACTGATCGGCAAAACAGGAACCGGTAAAGAACTTATCGCCAAAGCCATACATAACTTCAGTGCCAGAGCCGAATATCCATTTATTGCAACCAATTGTGGGGCGATTCCCAATACACTTTTGGAAAGTGAATTTTTCGGACATACAAAGGGTGCCTTTACCGGCGCACACACCGAACGTCAGGGACTGTTTCTCAAGGCCAATCATGGTACTTTGTTTTTGGACGAGATCAATAACCTGCCATTAGATATGCAGTCGAAATTTTTACGTGTCATCGAAGACGGCCAAATACGGCCCATCGGCAGTGATACAGTCACAGAAACAAATGTCAGAATTATCGCCGCATCCAGTACACCCCTGAAGGAGTTAGTGGACGCAAAACTCTTTCGGGAAGATCTTTTTTATCGTATCCATGTCTATCCGATTTATGTCCCGGATTTAAGCGAACGACAGGAGGATATTCCACTACTGGCAGAACATTTTTTGCGTTACTATGCCAGACAACAAAAGAAAAAAGCGAATCATCTCCATGAAGAGGTGATTGACTATATCAAACAGCGCACCTGGGAAGGTAATGTCAGAGAATTGGAAAACTTTATCGAGAGAATCGTCACCGTCACCCCGCCCACAGACCAAATCATTAATTCCTCTCGATTCCCTACGGAGTTGAAGAAGGAATTTGAAAATTATAGACTGGAAACAAAGTCTACCAGGCAATCAAGACCGCTAAAAGCACAATTGGATCAATACGAAACAGAAATCATCAAGAGTGCTCTGATCGAAAGTGACTGGAACCGGTCCAAAGCAGCCCGAAAATTGCATATATCCGAAGGTGATATCCGTTATAAAATTGATAAATTAAATATCTCTAAACCAGACGCTGAATAAACAGGTCAGCTAGATAACGGCATGGCATTAATCCCGACTTAGTGTAGTTCTTCACTATTTCGGTAACAAGTATGGACTATTGAAGAAGAACGATTTGTTTCCCCCTTATAAGGGGCTGTTGCAGATTAGGTAATTTTTAATAATTTATTCTTCACAAAAGGACAGATTGTCATTCCCGTCCCGCACGTGTGCGGGAGGAATCCATTAAAAAACAGTCATTTATGAATAATGTTCTCTGGATGTCTGCTGCAGTTTATCCCGCACTTGATGCGGGACAGGCATGACAGTTTTGGTTGATTTTTATAGTCGCCAAGACCAAACGAGAGGTACAGAAACGACTCTTCCATCTTCTAAGTAAGCAGAAATGGTATCTTTATCAATTCGAATGTCTTTAATCCTTGGATCGATGTTAACCACAATGTTCATTCCAAGCCTCTATGATTAATTTCTTTTTCTCTGATCTTTATAATCATAGTCATCATTATAATCGATTGTACCGAATAACCCAAGGATTTTCAATTGTTCTCGTCGTTGGATATATTCAATCAACGCCTCCGTTACAACAGCTTTTTTCGTCTTATGCTTTCCGATACGTCGCGCATTTTCGATGAGTTTATCATCAATAGCTAAATTTGTTGGCATTGTTACTCCTTCATTTAAAAAAATATACACAATACAATGTGTGAATTCAAGTGTGAAATAATATGCTGCCGAACCTATTTTAGCTGAAAAATGACCACCCACCTCATTCATAAAAAACATCACTAGATGTTAATGTCCTCAACTTTATGAAAGTTCGCAAAATTTTTCGAATCTAATTTAAATAAAACAATAAAACAGAGGACTATTTCGAAAATTTTTTCGAATTTCCCCGTTCCTGCTTCTGTCATGCATACCTGAATATTTTTTATAAAATACTGTATTTTAGTTATTTACATACTTTAAATAAACTCCTGGTACACTTTTTGAAGGATCTTAGTATTGAAATCATAAAAAAAGAGGTATATCATGAAAGGTCAATTGATCTATCTATGTTTTATAACCCTTTTTATCATGTTACCTTCTGTATATGCTCAAATCATACCCGATTTTCAGGTCAATGAAAGTGTTAGTGATACACATCAAGCACTTTGTGCTATTGCCATAGACAGCAGTGGCAATTTTGTGATTACATGGGAAGATAGACACAATAGTAATAGTAACATATATGCCCAGCGCTATTCAAGTGATGGTACAGCATTGGGAAGTAATTTCAAAGTCAACAATAATATAGAAAGTGGAGATCGAAATAATCCTTCAATTGCATCAGATAGTGATGGCAATTTTGTGATTGCATGGGTTGATGATAATTATGGTGAACAACCTATTTACGCTCAGCGCTATTCAAGTGATGGCACAGCATTGGGAGATAATTTCCTGGTTCGTCAAGGAGGGGGATCTTCCCCATCAATTTCATCAGATGATAGTGGCAATTTTGTGATTACATGGCATGTTTATTACTGGCCTGAGGGTCAGGATACTTATGCCAAGCGCTATTCAAGTGATGGCACGGCATTGGGAAGTAATTTCCTGGTTAACCAAGGAGAGGTTGGTGGGTCGTCTTCTCCTTCTATTTCATCAGATAGTTATGGCAATTTTGTAATTACTTGGAATAGTGATGAAACTATTGTTGCCCGTTGCTTTTCCAGTAATGGAACACCTTTGGGAATTAGTTTCGAGGTCAACAATCATAACCAAAGTGCATTTCAAGGTAATCCTTCTATTTCATCAGATAGTTATGGCAATTTTATAATCACCTGGGAAGATGTTCGTAATGAGGATCGAGACATTTACGCCCAGCGCTATTCAAGTGATGGCACAGCATTGGGCAGCAATTTCAAAGTCAACAATAATATAGAAAGTGGAGATCGAGATAATCCTTCAATTTCATCAGATGGTGATGGCAATTTTGTGATTGCATGGGATGATTATCGTGATGGTGATGTTTCTATTTACGCCCAGCGATATTCCAGTAATGGCATTGCAATTGGAGGTAACTTCAAAGTAACAAATACCGGTTATGACCCTGATGTAATATTGTTGAAAGGAAAAATCTACACTACTTGGACTGATAATCGTGGCAATGGAACCGGTTATGACATCTGGGCAAATGTTTTGGATTGGAATGATCCCACCACCGGGATAGATGAAAAAGATATACTCAAAAAGCCATCGATCTATCGGTTAAGTCAAAATTATCCCAATCCCTTCAACCCGAAAACAATTATAAATTACGAATTACCAATTACGAATTTCGTCGAATTGAGCATATATAATCTTTTAGGACAAAAAGTCGCCACGCTGGTCTCAGAAAAAATGCCCGCAGGCGATCATCAGGTTGAGTTTAACGGGCAGAATCTCTCTTCAGGTGTCTACCTGTACAGGATTGAAGCGGGTGAGTGGCAGGATGTGAAGAAAATGATTTTACTCCGTTGATGCGGGATATGGGATGTGAGATATGCGATATGGAATTAGGAGTTGGAAATTGGTAATTAATTAACAGAATGAAAAAGGAGGGCAAAATGAAATCTTTAGAGCACATTTTCTGTTTTGTGATAGTAGTCACGATATGTTTTTCTTCTAACATGTATGCGCAAGATTCTACAGCAGGCAGTTTTGAATATGACGGACATATGAGGGACTATGAGGTATTTTATCCACACAATTTTCAAGCCAATATGCCTCTGGTGCTCAACCTACATGGGCATGATGAGCCCAACAAATGGTTTAAAAGATATACGTTATTACATGAAACAGCGGATACAAGCGGTTTTATCGTCGTTTATCCCCGGGGAATTAATGTGTCACCTAATAGACCCTCATGGAACATCATGTCAGAGGACCTGGACTCACAGAGATCGTTTCCGACCACTGATGATGTCGGATTTATTTCTGCTCTGATCGATACTATGTATGCCCGATATGATATTGATCTGGCACGGGTCTACTGTTGCGGATATGGCACCGGTGGAGATATGACTTTCCGCATAGCCGGCGAATGTGGGCAACGCTTTGCTGCTGTAGCCGCGGTTGCCAGCACCTTGTCTGATGATGCCTATAACTGGCAGTGGATCCGCCCCTTGCCTGTCTTACACATGAACGGTACAGCAGAAGAATATTGGAATCCCTATTATGAGGGTCGTGACTGCATGTGGCCGATCAGTCAAGTGATCGACTATTGGCTAAATATGAATCATTGCACATTTCAGCCGGACACCTTCTTCGTTCCTGATATCGTTGTAGAGGACAGCCCGCCAGGCAACCACCAGTGCACGGTTCAAAAAATTAGTTTCACCGATTGTGACGGTGAAAGTGAATTTATCCATTACAAGATTATTGATGGTGGCTGCAGCTGGCCCGGTTCAACAATGGATTATCTTTGGAAGACTTCGAACTTCTTAAATAAAGAAGGCAATCGAAATATGGACATTAGCGCCAATGTGGAAATTCTCAATTTTTTTAAAAAACATCAAAATCCGCTGGTGGATATCGCCTATGGAAAATCGACTGAAATAGTTACCAGATCTGTCAGGCCAGATGGCGATACCCTGAGAATAAAGGCCCAAATTGCTAATCCTGAAAATCATCCCGCTACTGTCTTTGCTATATATAAAGGAGAGAATACTTCCTTCCAGGACTCCATACAATTATATGATGATGGGCAACATCACGATGGGGAGGCATCAGATAATGTCTGGGGAGGCGCCAAATGGATATCAGGTATTGTTGAGGATTTGTTTGAAGTCAGGCTGCGTACCCGTGATCTGGAAGAAGAAACAATACATGATATGCAGTTGAGTAATCTTGACTATTTTACTTCTATCGGCCCACTAAAAGTTGATCACTATGATATTACTTCTCCTGATACAATACCCAATCTTGGAGATCAATTATACTATAAATTAACACTTAAAAATGCTGGACAAACAGCAACAGCTGAAAATGTAATTGCAAATTTAATCAGTCTTGACACATGCGTAACAATACAAGGTATATCAGACGGATCCTTCGGTGATATTACAGCGGGCGAAACTGCTACACATTTTGGAAATTATGTAATTAACTTCGGAGATACAGATGGACTTTGTGTTGATCCTATGAGTGTTCAGATCTTAGTTAAGATTTCAAGTAATGGTTTAGTATTTTGGTACGATACGCTTGAAATTGCAGTAGCAGTATCTAATATAGAAATGGATAAGTCGGCCCTGCCAAAGTCGTTTGTTTTGGAGCAAAATTATCCCAATCCCTTCAACCCGGTTACAATGATCAATTACCAATTACCAATTACCAATTACGTTAACCTGAGTATCTACAATCTTCTTGGACAAAAGGTTACCACACTGGTTAATAAACGACAACAGGCAGGCTATCATGAAGTTGAGTTTAACGGGCAGAATCTCTCTTCAGGTGTCTACCTGTACAGGATTGAGGCGGGTGAGTGGCGGGATGTGAAGAAGATGATTTTACTCCGTTGATGCGAGATGCGGGATATGAGATGTGAGATATGCGATATGGAATTAGTAATTGGTAACTGGTAGTTGGCATCAATCTAAAAGTACCACGGGAGTGGGACGAACCAATTGTAGCCCCGGATGCTGAATTTGGCGGGTCAAATCATGGAAGATTTGATCCCGATATGCCGACAGGAGGGAGGCGTTTTATCGGGAATGAAGAAGTCCGGGGTAAAGGGGGCGTTCAATTGTTGGAGTTCCATAGGAACGGCCCAAAATAGAACGCGGATGACATGAATAACGCGGATCTCAGTAGAGATGTTAAAATTAGTCATTAATTAACATAATGAAAAAGGAGGGCAAAATGAAATCTTTACAACACATTTTCTGTTTCGTGATAGTATTCACGACATGTTTTTCTTCTAAAATGTATGCACAAGATTCAACATCAGGCAGTTTTGAATATGACGGACATATCAGAAACTACGAGGTATTTTTTCCACACAATTTTCAAGCCAAGATGCCTCTGGTGGTCAATATCCACGGGTGGAAAGAGACCATTGAATGGTATAAAAAATATACGTTATTTCATGAAGCTGCTGATACAAGTGGTTTTATCGTCGTTTATCCCCAGGGACTTGCGGTGGTGAGTAATAAAATATCATGGAACGTAACATCAGAAGACATAGATCCAAAGAGAGTGTTTCCAACGACGGATGATGTCGGATTTATTTCTGCTCTGATCGATACCATGCATGCCCGATATGATATTGATCTGGCACGGGTCTACTGTTGCGGATCTTCTACTGGTGGGGAAATGACTTTCCGTATGGCCGGTGAATGCGGACAACGCTTTGCTGCGGTGGCATCGGTTGCCGGCACGTTGTTTGATGATGCGCATAACTGGCAGCGAATCCGTTCCATACCGGTCTTACAAATGCACGGTACAGCAGAAGATTATTGGTTTCCTTATTATGATGGTCGTGACGGTATGTGGCCGATCAGTCAAATGATCGACTATTGGTTAAATACGAATCATTGTACATTTCAGCCCGATACATTTTTCGTCCCTGATATCATTGTAGAAGACAGCTGTACAGCTCAAAAAATCAGTTTTACCGATTGTGATGGTGAAAGTGAGTTTATCCATTATAAGATTATTAATGGCGGTCATGGCTGGCCCGGTTCCACAGCTCCTCTTTGGATAGCTGTGGGGACTGAAGAAGGCACTAGATGTATGGATATTAGCGCCAATGTTGAAATCCTCAATTTTTTTAAAAAACATCAAAATCCGTTGGCTAATGTCGCCTTTGGAAAATCAACGGAAATAGTGACCAGATCTGTCAGGCCGAATGGCGGTACACTTCGAGTAAAGGCCCAAATCGCTAATTCGGAAAATCATCCGGCCACAGTCTTTGCTAGATATAAAGGAGAGAATACTTCCTTCCAGGACTCTATACAATTATATGATGATGGGCAACATTACGATGGGGAAGCATCGGATAATTTGTGGGGTGGCACAAAATGGATAT
>Ga0209536_100010322_pt1 | contig 13786 bp, 12 predicted proteins | sample DeeMarSeWOR28_12_FD_187461 | JGI IMG/M metagenome (GOLD analysis project Ga0209536, IMG submission 187461) | Marine sediment microbial communities from White Oak River estuary, North Carolina - WOR-2-8_12 (SPAdes) (version 2) | ecosystem: Environmental > Aquatic > Marine > Intertidal zone >...
TGGTAAAGACACCATCGCGATCGGGGCGTGGCGCAGCCTGGTAGCGCGCCTGCTTTGGGAGCAGGAAGTCGGAGGTTCAAATCCTCTCGCCCCGACCAATGATTTCAAGCACTTAGGAGTCATCCTAAAGTGCTTTTTTTGTGGATTTTGGGCTTTATGTTCCCTATATGTTCCCCACTTTTAGTTTTTTGATTCATAATGGTCAGCCAATAAGCTTTGCCTATAATTTTTGTGTTCATCGGTAAAGTGGGAATATCGGTCTGTCATCGCTATGTCCTTGTGACCGATCATTTCCTTAACCTCTTTAAGCCCTGCCCCTGACAATATCAAATTTGAGCAGATGGTATGTCTTAGATCATGGAAATGGAAATCTTGAATTCCTGCGATCTCAAGAGACTTCCACCAAGCTCTGTTGAAATTTTTGATGGGTGAACCATCAAGATGGCAAAACACAAAGTCTGTTTTAATGTTTTCAATCTTTTTCCGACGTTGCATCCGTTTTAGGTGGTCCCTCCAATTCAACAAAGCTTGTTTTGTCCTTGGCATCAAGGAATCTGTCCGTTCCGTTTTAGTCTTAGTCCGGTATAAAGTGATCAATCCGGTTCCATTATAATCAAAATCAATTTTTGACCATTTCAAACTAAGAATTTCCTGTTTTGCGGCACCATGTTCGGCACCAAGATAAATGATCGCAGGAAGGTAAAACTTAGCCCTAGTTTGCTCAGTGGCTTTGATCAGACTATCAACCTCATGAGGGAAAAGGAATCTATTTCGTTCATGTTTCTTTTCACTTAGAGATTTTACATATTCAGATGGATCAATCACTACCGCATGTAATTTAAGACCGTGTTTGAACACCTTTTTGATAATAGACAGATATTTGTTAGCTGAAACGTTTGAGTTTTTTGATGCAATGTTGTCACGAAAACCTTCTATTTCTTGGGTGGAAATATCACATAAAATTCTCATACCAAATTTGCGGTTCAAAACATTTAGCATTATCATCCAGTCATCAATAGTTTTTTCTGCAATCTCTTTCCTGCCATAACGATCTACCCATTCTTTTTTAAGAGATTTTGAAACTTCATGGAAAGTCAATGCTGTAATCTTTATTTTTCTTGAATGAGGGCTTTTACCTGTATCAAGCAAAATCCTCAAATCGTTGGCTTCCTGTTGAGCAATTCTATGTTTTTCAAAAGTTTTGTAATATTTTTTTTTCCCGGTAAGAGGGTCTTTAAATGTAACAACATAGCTATTGCCCTTCTTATTTTTACGTTTTTGGATAGTAACTGTTGCCATGTGCTAAAGCTCCTTTCCAAAAACATATTCTCTATCCTGGCTGCCAGTGGAAACAAAGCACTGGTCCAAGAAGCATCTGGCAGGGGCCATGTCATTTCAGAAGGCACATACATTGGAATCCACGGGGGTAAAGTCTCTGCTGTGTTAAAAAATAAAGTCATCATTGAAGAAAAAATGAAAGATGTTTCGGGAAGACTGTTTTTGCAAAAAACAGAACTAAAAATTAGAAGTACACCGACAGTTTAAATTTTTAACAAAAAAAAGGAAATAAAATTAAGCGGTTATCCGGTAAATTCCAGTTAAATCGGTCCGCCTGTTTTCTCACCACGAAGACCACGAAGAAAAACACATCAAATTGACATAGCCTCTTCGTCCCCTTCGTGTACTTCGTGGTAATAAATCCATGACTTGAGCTTTCTGTATAAGCGCCTAAAATTAAATCAATATCATTAGACGATTTATTTATCTTAGCTCAATTTTAAACCGGTCAATTCTCGAAATCCATCATTTCACCGGCAAATCAAAATCAAAGATTAGGTCATCTTCTGTCTGATTTGATTGAACAGACATAAACAAGTCCTCACAAAAATCGAGTGTATCCAACAAAGGTAAGAATGGAACTTTTTTCCGATCACCGTTCAAGCGGCACACTGCTTTTTCGACCTCCTTATTCGTCAATCCAATACAAGTATCGATCTCAATCCAGTGATCCTGAAACATTAATGGATCAACATCGTCAATGATCACGAAGCGGTCGATATCCCGTCCGGTCTTTTTCTTAAAAAATTTCATCCAAGCACCAATTTCAGCACCGCGCTCTTCTACATTTTTAACTGGAGTCGACCCCAAGATGGTACCGCGAATTCCCATCTCCACATTGAATAGATGGATGATTTCATTCATGTTTCTGTGCATTCTCCAAGAGCTTGAAATAACGATTGCTGCATCAGTTTTTCTAATTATGTGGTTAAGTCTGTCGATGCACTTTTTTTCCCAACCAGCAAACACCCCGTAAGTGCTTGTTGTATCATCGTTATTAAGGACACCGTCCACGTCCAAAAATATGATTTTCATGTAGAGTGCTTTCTGAGAAATATTGCAAGAATATTTAGTTTCTCGCAATAGTTTTTCGGCTATCTATTTAATTTCTTTAATATTTTTTTCTAAATCTTTTAAAATCTAATTAAATCTTCTGCCCTATTAAAAATAACCTCAACCACATGTGCCAAAATGCCGAAATAATACACACGTACTCTTATATAGATTTAGGAGAAATCAAATGCTTGAATCAAAGGTTAAATGCCCAAAGTGTCCTGCAGCACAATATAAGCCTTCAGAGGAATTAAAACACAAAACCAAATTCAAATGCCCGAAGTGTAAACATGAATTCATATATTTAAAAAATATCTATTTTGAATCTCCTAAAAGTTATCCCTCATTTAGTGCCGATGATTTCATGCACCCGTGGGATAAATCTGCCCTTAATAGCCTAAAAAAGATACCCGGTTTGGGTAAAGCAACGAAACAAATGATGAAATATTCATACGAGAAATATGTTCGTGTAAATCAACTTGGTGACAATATAAAAGTCACAAATAGGACGTGCAGTTATGTTCATGACATGGTCTGTGAGGCATCAAAAAAATTGGGTGTTCGCCAACCTAGTACGTATTTGGATCAAAATCCAATTGTAAACGCTTATACAACCTGCGTTGAAGAACCAATAATAGTAATTCAATCCGGATTAATTGAGCTTTGCGATGATGATGAATTATTCGCAGTGATCGCTCATGAAATGGGGCATATTAAATGCGAGCATGTTTTATATCATATGCTTGCCGATTTTATCACTATATTTCCTAGCCTATTCCCTTTGGGAAATATAATGGCCGCTCCATTGAAGATAGCTTTATTGGACTGGTCCCGCAAGTCTGAGCTCAGTGCCGACCGCTTAGCATATATAGCCACAGAGAATAAAGAAAAGTTAATCAGTCTCTTAATGAAATTGGCCGGGGGTTCATCCAAATTGATGGATATGATTGATGACAGTGACTTTACATCTCAATATTCTGAGTGGGAATCAATGATGCAATCGTTTGGCAACAAGGTGTGGAAATTCGCCGGTACCATTTTTAGGTCACACCCATTTCCAATAATCAGGGCGTGCGAATTAAATTCATGGATTAATGGTATTGAGGATAATAGAAACGCTGCCTAATACAAATTAAATTCAACTTTCAAATACAAACTTAAATAGGAAATCTTCAAATGAATGAACTTATTAAATTAGGCAATGAAAATGGGATATTTATCTCGCAGGATAATAGTACACAACCGAAGCTTCACGACAACATTCTTTTACTGATGCAAAAATTCAAATCCGCATATGAAACCAAAGATCTTACCGCATTAAAGCATACTATATCGGATGATTTTTGTGGAAACTTTGTTGGGGCTTCATCAAAGAAAGCTATGGTTAACTTATTTGAGAACTATTGGACCCAATTACCCAGATTATTGGGGCTCAAACTCGAAATACAAATCTATCATATAATTGAAAGCTCAAATTCGTTTTATTCAGGCATAGTGGAATTTAAGACTAAACTGAAAATAGGTCCGTTTCCAACAAAAAAAACCATTGAATCAGGCAAACTGTACTGTGAAGCTAAACCTGACGGGATTCTCAATACCTGGAGGACCTCTAAAATTGCTTCACTTTCAGAAAACCAAGAAAGTGTAGACAATATTTTAGAGTGCTGCAGGGCTATCGGTGTTAATCCTGACAGTTCATTTGAGGAAATTAAAATCGCTTATAGAAAAAGAATAGAAGGACTTCACCCGGATAAAGTAGCTGATAGAGCTCCAGAAATACAAAAATTTGCAAATAAACAAACCCAGAAGCTTAATTACTGCTATAAAAAAATTTTAGATCGTAAAAGTAGATTATGTAAAGTCAATAACAATTAAGTAAAAACAACTGGTAGATAAAACATAACAATTCAATTTTCAGGGTAGGTTATCGGCTAGCCGCATATTTTTTGGATTGCAATGATTTAAAACTACATTAAAGTGTTCCCTCAGGAACTGAAAGATTTTACGATAAATATGGGTAAAAAAGCCATGTCCGAGAGAATAATAAAATTAGGGTTGATATTATCATGTGTGATTTTTATCTACTCGTCCAACTCGAACACCATGGCGGGAGACATAGAGCACAATATGAGGTGCATTGAAAAATACAATCGTTGCGCAGAGAAGTGTGATTTGAAAATTGAATTTCTGGAGAGACACCAATGCATCAATAACTGCTGGGAAGCTTATCAGTGGTGTTTAAAAGACTGAATCGGAGAACAGAATCTCTTGGGTTACGGAGGATCATACTACAGCAACTTATTGCCATTTTCCAAATAAGATCAAAAAAAGACCCTACATGTAGCATTTGACGGCTTATTTCGGAGTTAAAACGAATATTTTGTCAAGGTATCATTTTAAGGTAAAAACCAAGGAGTGGAAAAATTGTATAAGCAAATAGCAAGCGTTTTTATTATTTCTTTAGTGTATCTGTGCTTTTCCAGTAATGCTATTTTATCAAATACTAATAATCCGGAGCGAAATGATAAAATGCAACTTATGAAAAAAAATCACGCTTTAGAATATTATGAAAATGATTCCGATAGAATCAAGAGAGCTAAAGAAATAAAATATATCGAAAATTATCTTAATTTAAATCCGGATTGGAAAAATGAAGCTTGGCCCTTGCGAGCAGAACTCTACAACTCAGTTGGTGATAATAGTCCCGCCAACGCTTTAAAATTCTACAATAAAGGCGTTCTTTGCTCAAGAGACAAGAGATATGCGGATGCCATATCCTACTACAAAAAATCCATGGAATTGGATCCATTTTTCCCGTGGCCAGCAAATAATATGGCATGGGAATATGCAACCTGTCCGGAATCCGATCTTAGGAATGGACACAAAGCTGTAAAATTCGCAAATATCGCAATAAAGCAGATTAATACGCCGGTAGCTGATTTTCTTGGCACCCTGGCTGCTGCTTTTGCGGCAACGGGTGAATTTAAAAAGGCTGAATATTTTTGCAGGGAGGCCCAAAAAATCTTTCCAACCACTGAAAGAAAAACCATGCTATTAAAATTTTTGGCAAATGAAATTTATATTGATTATTCTGATCCTCCGGAGAAAGATGAAAATACATTTTCCAAAGGCTACGGCAAAACAAAATGGGGCATGACGAAACTCCGCATCATGTCATTATATCAGGAAGCAACATTCAGCGACAATGATCTAATGATTCTGCCCTCAGTACAAATAGCCGGTCTCAAAGCAAAGGTGAACCTTCATTTTTTTAACGATATGCTTTATAAGGCGGTTATTCATCTTGATAATATTAGAATCTCTTCTGTCCAAAAAGAGAATCTGGAAAAGTTTCTTATAAATGAATACGGCCATCCCGACTTTAAGACCAAAGATAAGGGATTCATTTGGAATCATAACGATACTACGATTAAATACATTTTTATTCAACCAAGCAAGAGCGCCAATATCACATTGGCGGATAACAAAATAGCCGAAATAATAGCTGAAAGAGATCGATATAGAATCCCGCAATAGCGAAATAATATAATTTTTATAGCCTTAGAAGATGATAATTTGGATTTAAAGAGAATATTTGTGACAATCTTAGTGATACTGCTTTTTATAGTCTATCCATATCTCGTTCAAATTTCTGCCCAACAAGCCCTCGCTAAATATACAGAAAAGCAAATTCCAGAATGATAATAAAAATTGCGAAATTCTTTTAAACTCTCTCCTACAACCAGAAGCTTTGCGTATAATCGCTTCTAAATCATCTACTTTATTCAATCATTACAAATCATCCTTAAACCTCCCATTAAAATATTTCTCAACTGCGTTTCAACTGCGATCATAATTTTTAGAAGTAGCTAAAATGTACCTTAATTTCTTGTGCTTATGAAGACGAACAGTCATAAAAAAAAATCTTAAGATCGGAGTGTTTTTTGCCGATAGACGTAATGTGGGGATAGTATTATTGATCTATGGTGCATAGTAAGTGTTTGATTTTAATGCTATTTTATGCTGATTAGATTTTGGCGGTTCTCAATTAAATTTGTTGATCAAAAATCTCAAATAATCCTCATCTAAAACAAAAATTGAAGCATTATTTTAGGCTTTATGCCTTTTTTCTGAAGTGCATATATTGGCGAAGAGGAAGTTCTCATGAAAAAAAAATCAAGGAAAACTTTTGATGCCGATCCAGTCAGTAAATCTTTAGTTTTTAATATCGCTAAATTCTCAAATGACAAGAATCAAAATTTATTTAATTCCTACTTCTTATTTATAATCATCTTGGTCATCGAGCTCAGTATTTTATGTAATTCTGTCCTTGCTCATGAAATTCATCTAAAAAATGGAAGCGTGATTAAAACGGAAACATGCTGGGAAGAAGATGGAAAAATAAAATATTCGAAGGATAAAAGCATTGTAGAGTTTGATCCAAGTCAAATCAAGATGATTATTTATGATGATGATAAATCTTCGCCCAGTTATCACCCTAAAATTATATGGAAAGGTAAATATCCATATATCGATACAGGAAATCGAAGATTTAAGAGTCTCTCGAAAACTGAAATGATAATAAGTGGTCACAGTTATACATACAAAAATGATGAGGGAACATCGAAAAGAGGCAGACTATTCAAGGATGGAAAACTTATCGCAATTTTTGAAAATGGTCAAAATATCGGTTTCGATGCGGTGAAAGCAGAGTTGCAAAATGAAGAAAAATTATCACAAATATATGAGAAAAATTCAGCGATAATGAGAAACCAACTTCAGGATATGGAAAGTTTTATTCTGAAAGCTAAAACATGGTATATACAAAAGGAATATGAACTGGCACTTGAAAATTTAGAAACTGCAGGGACTTTTTACGATTATGACTTTGACAAATATAGCTATGTTAGAGAATTAAAAGAAGGCGACAAGTGGAAAGAAAAAGGTCAATGCAAGAAAGCTCTGACGCATTATAATGCAGCGATAGAAATATATCCCGGATTCCAGGCATATGAATCAAGAGGTGAAACCTGGCATTGTTTGGGAGATAAAACTAAATCAGATACCGATGAAGAAATTTCTCGCAAAATTATCATTTGTCTTTCGGAGATTTATTACTATCGCGGTATCTGTTTGTTAGATTTGGATCAAATCGACAAGGCAGCATATGAATATGAAAACCTAAAAATAATCAGCAAATATGCAAACCATCCAAAAAATTTGTTAGAGAAGTTTGAAGGTAAGCTTCATTCCTACAATGATAAGTTAAAAAATAGGGTTCAATATAGCTGCAACGAAGATGAAGAACTGTTTCGGCTTTTTTTATGGAATTATTCAAATGGATTTTCGGAGACTAAAGAAGTGATACTAGCGCAAAACAAATTTTTCGATTGTTTAAAAAAGAGCAATGATAACGCAACTGCATGGGCTAAGGTAGAAAATGTCATTATAGATATGTTAATCAGTGAAAATTAATTTCATAATACTTAAAAAATATTCCAGGGCAAAAATGTAATGGTAAGTGGAAATATTGAGACACAGTGTCCTGATTGCAACATATTGTATAAGGTAGATCGCAATCATATAGGTCGCTTCGTAAAATGCAAGAAATGCGAAAAAGCTTTTAAAATTGAGGAAAGGCAAGCACTCAGACCAGATACCCTGTCGAGTAGGGAGGGCAAGGGGCAGGCTCATGAAAAGCCATCAAAGCCCAATTCAAAGAAGGAATCTACGCCTTCTTTAAATCATTCCTGCACTGAAATAGAATGCCCTCATTGTGGCCGAAACGTGACTATTAATCCTTCTTCATTTCAATCAAATAGCAATTTAGTTACATGCTCAAACTGTCATAAGGAGTTTCAGACGGTCAATGTGCCCAATACAAAGAATAGAAAGACATCTTCGAATTCGGTCTGCCCATTTTGCGGAGCAAAGGGGCCAGATAACGCTATTAAATGTAATGCGTGCGGCAAGTTTAAAAAACAGGCTAAAGTGACAATAACTAAAATTAAAAATGGCAGCGCTAAGAGTTGTCTGATTGAAAAATTGGAGAGCATACCTGGATTTCAAAATAAAAAACTGGATTTATTACAGAATAATTTACCATGGTCTTTTCAAATCGATTATCCGACAGCAATCGAACTTGAAATAACGCTGCGGAATAAAGGCGTTGTGCTAAAAGTTGACGAAGGCAATTTGTCCGAGTGCAAAAAAAATGAGACAAAAGAAAAAATCGAAGTAGCAACATCCCAAAATGAATTTTTATCAAAATTGAAATTTGAAACAGTACTGAGAGATATGCGCAAAACGTCTTCTATATTTAAAACGATTATCGGAATCATATTTTCTCAGCGCAAAGATTTGCTCATAATTAGTCTGATCGTTATTATTCCATTCTTTTCACTGGGTCTTGATGAGGAAAAACAGATTATATTTTTCCCTATTTTTCTTGGTGTTCTTTGGGCATATATTATTCTTTCTTTCTATGGGGATGGAAATGTCCCATTATTCAATGTATTTAAAAGTTTTTTATTTTCATCAACAATAACTGTATTTATGGTCTATCTCTTGGGCTATTTCGCTAATTTTTTTAATTTTTTGCCTAAATTACCAAAATTATTCATAGACGTAGGCATTATCGAGGAGATATGTAAAATAGCACCCATTTTTTTGCTTATACGCAGAGCTCAATCAAAGCCATTGACAATCCGCTATTTAGATATTTTTGTAATATCGATGATCTGCGGGATAGGATTCGGGACCTGTGAAAATATTCTTTATAAAGTTTACATCGATAATTTGATTCAGCTTTCGGCGATCTATAAGCCACCCCTTGTGGCCGGACTGAGCAACAGTCATTTATTGAGACTTATCTCCCTCCCTTTTTTGCATGGCTGTTGGTCAGGGGTGCTTGGGGTTATAATATTTCACGGATATCACCAAAAGCAATTAAAGCATTACCTTTTGTGGGGTATTGTAACTATTGGTGGTCTTCATACAATATATGATTATTTCGTCTCTGAAAAAACCTTGGGTATATTACTGGTTTTTATAAGCATATTATTGATTAACGTTACTTTCATAATGTGCTGTTACATGGATAAAATGAAAATGAGAATCCTAAAAGAGTCGTTTGTTGTCACGCATTGATTTTCGAAAATTGGACAGAAAAGAGGATACTATGAGAATTAAATGCATGAAATGTCTCAAAGAATACGAGGTCGATGAAAGTCGTATTCCAGCCTCCGGCACAATTGCTAATTGTAAAATTTGCGGTAACAAATTTCGCATATTACCAACAATTCAAGCGAAAGAATCTCCTGTGAACCTAGCTCAAAATTCACATGATCATAATGAAACGAACTTTCCGATAGGTCCCTCAAAATTAAATTTTGCTCACTTTGTTGGACCAAATGCATCTACTTATCTATCCAAATTTCAGAAATTTAACAAAAACGGTGATGAATCTTTTTCGCTGTCTTGGCACTGGCCCGCATTTTTCGTCCCACCTGCCTGGTTTTTATACAGGAAATTATACCTTTGGTCATTTTTCGCATTTCTTGTATCTTTTCTCCCTGTTGTTAATCTTTTGGTTAGATTTGTTTGGGGAGTGACAGCGAATTTCATATATTATAAGAAGGTAAAAAATCGACTTTTAGATTTGAAGTTGAATTATACCAACTTCGAATCAGAAAAGATTACTCCCTTGGTGCGCAAGGCAGGTGGTGTGAATCAATGGGTACCATACACTTTTGCTATTATACCCATTGTTGGGATAGTATTGGCAGTAGCTGTTCCAAATTTTATAGCCTATCAAAACAAACAAAAAATTATTTCTATAGAGTCTGTCCTTCTAAAGGCGGCAGCTACCCAATCAAGTTATTATGAAGTTCAAGGAAAATATGCGATTTCGATTGCCGATTTTGCAAAAATTAATAAAAAGCTGAACAAAAATGAAAATATTGAAATCGAAGTATTAATGGCAAACCATGATAAATACATCATCGCTGCAAACAGCAAAAGAGAGGGAACAAAATTTTTGTTAATTGGCCCCGAGCGGATAATTAAAAGGATTGTCTCAGACAACAGTAACGTTACAAAAGCATTTTCCAGAAAAGAACTAAATAAATCACAAACCGATGTTTATGGCATCATTAAATCTTTAGGATATGAAATTAATGATGTTGAACCGATTGGGATACTATTCATTAGTGACAATAATGTTGTCATTTGCTTCAAAATTTTATTTGATGATTTTGAAGGTGCCTTCTTCTGGGCGCCAGAAGTAAACCGGTACGTTATTTACAATGAACCAGATGATATGCCACATTTTAATAATTTTCTTAAAATGGATATTCAGGAAAAAATTAACTATGTGAAAAATGATTTCAAAAAATATGCTTCCTATGAATTTTCGGTTAATTGACTTTTTCCTGTGCTGTCGTATTGATTGCCTTAAATATTCGCTTAGACATTACAACTTTAATTGAAGGAGGTTAGTAAAATGGATTCTATTGCATCTGGAGGAATATTCACTAATTTGGCAGCTTGGGCTTTAATTGCTGCAGTAGTAATTTATGGAATAAAGTCTTTGTTCGGCAAAAAGAATAAAAAATAAAGGTAATAAATTAGACTAAATTAAGCCGCCTTAAATTCATGTCAAATTACAACCCAAATGATTTGCACTTATTTGCTACCGCGCTTAAAAAGAAAATTTTCAAATATCGTAAACAAATAGAGTCACTATCTCAGAGCGGTTTTTAATGTCGCCATGGATCCCACTCGCAAATGGTTATAGCGGAATCCTACACGAGGCATCAAATTTTTGCCGGAAGAAAAAAAATTAAATATGTTCCGCTGAAGAAAAATGTTCACAGGGTTCTTTTGGCCACTGATTCTGACACGTAAGCTTGTTTGCGGGTCATTGCGCTTACTATGAAAATCATTGGTAAAATCAATCGTCTGGTATGGCAGAAGGATAATTTTGAAAACTTGTGTGTAATTTTTTAGGGAGGACATGTAAATGAGTTTGAGTTCAGTCACAAAAGTTAAATGTCCTGATTGCAATCATGAACAAGAAATAGAAATATACCAATCACTGAACGTATCTTTAGATCCAGAATTAAAGGAGAAATTGATTAACGGTGATTTGACAACCTTTAATTGTCAGAAATGTAGATATGAAACTCATTTCCCTATCAATTTGCTATATAATGATATGGACGAGCAAATTTTGATTTATTGGCTGCAAAGCGAAGAAGATACTAATGCTTTTTTGGAATCTCAAAAAAAATATTCTGATAATATACTTCACCAAATGTATAAAAAAAGAATTGTTTTCTCTTTAGGAGAACTTGTTGAAAAAATAGCCATATTTGATGCCGATCTTAACGATAAGGTGATAGAATGTTGTAAAATGGTTTTGAAAGATTCAGCTCAAGATACAGGAAATCATATCGAATTTATGTTTTATGAATGCAAAGAAAAAAAGGAGAACAACCGAGTTTTAATATTTCCAATCTTCACTGAAAATTTTGAATACATTGAAAAAGTCGCGGAAATTCCATTTTCACTATATAAGCAATTTATTAATGATATTATGAAGTATGATCCAAAAATATTAGAAGAAAATGGAGATTGGATGCATGTTAACGGAAAAATGATGCTCCAATCTTATAGAGAATTTTTAGACCGAAATAGTGCGTAATATGCAGTATCGCTTTTAGGAGGAAATCAAATTGATTGACCATATAGCTGAAATTATAGTGGGTAGCTTTACAATTCTTGGCATATACCTGATTTTTCAATACAGACCCTCTTTTAAGAAAGCTGTGGGATCGTTTATTTTAGGTTTTACAACTTGCATGTGGATAGCATATATATTTGGATAAAAATCTAAATAAAAATTAATATTTTGAATTCTCAATCTGCATCAAGACGGATAATATCTAATGGGTAATATTTTAATAGCTTGCTGCGAATGCGGGTTCCAATCAGATGAAATAAACTTTGGATGTGGTATGATGCATGATGAGTATACCACTTATGCTCCCTGCATTTGCCCAAATTGTAATGAATTGCTATTAAAAGATTATGAGTATAAGAATCCATCCAAAGTTCACTCAATAAAGCTAAAATTTTCTGGTGAAATTTTACTGCGCTACTTAATTCCAGGTTTAGTTTACTTTGATAGAGGTGAGATAATTAGATTCTCCGTTTGCGTAGCACTTGCTATTTGGGGTCTTATTTGGATTGCAACAATTGATAACTTTGATGGTGTTGCCATAGGCATGATAATTTTGCTTTTGGCTTGGATACCAAGCATAATAAAAACATCAAAACATTATATCAGTAGGCAATTGAAAGAAAAAATGGATAAAGCTCACTTATGTCTTAAATGGGAAACCAAGGTGATATATTATAATCACCCATTTCTTCAAAAAGACTGTGAGAATACACGCAAAAAAAAGAAGAATGGTATTTTGAGTACGACGAATTATATTGTGGAGATTTCTGGCTACCAAAAACGAAGTACTATTGCCCTAAATGTAAAAAAATGAAAATGGAGTTTGAAAAGGTTGGATATTGGGATTAATTACCTGCCCAAAGGAACAAATGCGCAGGATCCTGCGTTTTTCAGTCACAAATCTTCCTAAAATTACAACCCGCCCTCACCCTATCGTCCTCCACCTTTGAAAAAGCTTCCTCCTCCTTAGGCACATTCTCACCCACATCTACCAGAAGCGATTTTGGATATTCCGTCCATATTTGACCATCAAGTAACTTCTCTTTCGAATTATGCGTTTTGCCTGCCCAGTGCTTGAATATGAAGGGAAGACCTACATTTTTGACTTGGTCTCTGATATTGATGACCCACTCGTCTTTTAAAGGCTAAATTTCATTTTCTGGATAGGTTTCCCACCAACCACAACCCAGTGAAGCCCATCAAGATCCAGTTGAGGCATTGGACTCAATAGGGATTCAAGCATTAAAAATTTATTAACATTTTCAGGAAGTCTTTTCAGACGATCAATACGATGAACATGTTTGTCAGATTCAATCGTTATAAAGCTCATCCATAATTAAGCACTCTAAGCCTTAAAAATGTCTCAATTTTTCTGTAAATTTGCCGAAATATAAAGAGGGGAAACATTTTTTTATACCGAAGTTTACGACTAAATTAATTCATAAAAAGCGAGCTAAAGGAAAAATAGATGATTAAAAGACAAATAATAAAGTAGTGTGCCGCTTGAAAGGTGATCGGAAAAAGAATCCATCCTCACGCTTGTTGGATACACTCAGAGACTGTCGAAAAAGCCAATCATTTACTGTCAATAAATCCTATCAATTAAATTTATTACGATTAAAATAAGTGTTTGATTTCCGACTGTTCTAT
>Ga0209536_100010323_pt1 | contig 13786 bp, 13 predicted proteins | sample DeeMarSeWOR28_12_FD_187461 | JGI IMG/M metagenome (GOLD analysis project Ga0209536, IMG submission 187461) | Marine sediment microbial communities from White Oak River estuary, North Carolina - WOR-2-8_12 (SPAdes) (version 2) | ecosystem: Environmental > Aquatic > Marine > Intertidal zone >...
TAACGGGTTGGGCATTACGAGACTTGGGGTAACTGCAAGCAAGAAGATAGGGAACGCGGTAAAGAGAAACAAGGTAAAGCGGCTCATTAGGGAATTCTTTCGATTGCACAAATCCCACTTTCCCCAAAGTTGTGACATTGTCATCGCAGCAAAGAAGGGTGCCTATGGCCTAAATGTTTGGCAGATCAAAGAGGAACTCGGTGAGATTATTTTGGATAAAAAGCTCCACGCGGAAGCTTAGATATTTACCCATTAGCCTAATTGACATATACCGAAAAGTAATTTCTCCCTTTACATTTCCTTCCTGCCGTTTTTATCCCTCGTGCTCAATGTATGCCCGCCGTGCCATTGAAAAATATGGAATATGGAAGGGAGGGGCCAAGTCTCTGGTCAGGCTCTGCAAGTGCCACCCCTTCCATCCCGGAGGCTACGACCCTGTTGAATAATTCAACGTCTCGTAATCCCTATAATCCAACAAAACCTCGGGCCTGCCAATAACGTCCGATTCATGCCGCCCGCGTTGCTGACCGCCATCTGGCAGACGGGGCGATGCGAACTAAACTGTTTTGGGTTTCTCTGCTCTTGCTTTTTTGAGGAGCGAGAGATCCTTAGACGCCAATCTCTCATACGGGTTTTTAAATGGAAAAAAGAGTTATCGTAGCATTTGTTTTATCCATCCTAGTTTTGCTGGCTTGGTCACTCCTATTCGCGCCAAAACCGCCAGAAGCCCCACAGAAAGAAGAGGTGACCCGAGTGGAAAAGGAAAAAGCGGTCCCTCAACCCGTGGAACCCCCCATCGCCAAGGCACCAACCCCTCCAAAGGAGGGTGCGAAAGGCCTTCCACCTTTAAAGGAGAAGGAGATTGTCGTGGAGACCCCTCTCTATAAGGTGGTCTTTACCAACTCGGGGCCCACCATAACGAGTTTTAAATTGAAAAAATACCGCAAGACGCCGCAATCCAATTCACCCATGATCGACCTGGTCCACCTGGGGGAGAGTGGGGAGGATTTCGTAAAGATCGATTTCGATAATAGGTCAAACCCGCAAACCAATAACACCTTTTACCACGTGGATACCGAGTCCATTTCCCTCATTCCCGCCTCTGCGCCTCAAGACCTCACCTTCAAGGCTGTCAGATCGGACGGCATTTCAATGGATCAAACCTTTCGTTTCTATCCTGACAAATACCAGATTGATCTCCTCATAAGCCTACAAAATCAGTCTGAGAACCAAATTCAAGGGAATCTGAATGCCCATTTAAAGAACATTCCAACCAAGGATCGTGGCCGTCTTTCTTTCGTTGGCTTGGCCCTTCTCAGCGATGGCAAGCTGGAAGAGTTGGAGCCCAACGACAAAGAGATCAAAGAGGAGAAAGAATTCGCTGGCCAGATCGGGTGGGTCGCTTATGAGGACGAGTATTTCATAAGCGCGATCGTCCCCGATGGGCACCCGCAAGGAAGCTTTAAAGGCGCTAGTCTCCCATCAGGCGTGCTTAAAGGCACCTTTATGACACCCCCCATTACCTTGCGCCCTCGAGAGCAAGCCTCCTCACAGTTCACCCTCTATTTGGGGCCCAGGGAACTGAGCCTTTTGAAGCAGCTGGGCAAGAAGCTGGATTTGGCCATCAATTTTGGTTTCTTTGATATTATCGCCAGACCCATGCTTTCCGCTTTGCGCTTCTTCAACAAATACGTGAAAAACTATGGGGTATCCATCATCATAATCACCATTCTCATCAAGATCCTGTTTTGGCCCTTGACACACAAAAGCTATAAGTCCATGAAGGAAATGCAAAAATTGAAGCCGCTGATGGATAAAATAAGGGAGAAATATAAGCATGATAAACAACAGATGAACAAGGAGGTGATGGCCCTTTACAGGACGTATAAGGTGAACCCTATGGGGGGGTGTTTGCCTATGGTCATCCAGATCCCCGTTTTCATTGCCCTGTATAACCTCTTTGGTAAATCCATCGAACTTCGGCATGCCCCCTTCATGCTATGGATAAACGATCTATCCGCGCCCGATCGTCTCTTCAGCTTCCCTTTTGAGATACCCTTTATGTCTCCCCCATATGGTATCCCTGTGCTCACATTGCTCATGGGAGCAACGATGTTTATCACACAGAAAATGACGCCCATGCCAGGGGATCCGACCCAAGCTAAGGTCATGATGTTTCTGCCCCTTTTCTTTACTTTTCTGTTTATAAACTTTCCCTCTGGCCTGGTACTTTATTGGCTTGTGAATAATATCCTACAGATAGGCCAGCAATATCGTATCAAGAAAAGCTCGGCTTAATTATTCGGAGGAGAATCATGGAAACTTATGAATTTGAAGGAAAAACCACAGAAGAAGCCATCGAAAATGCTTCCCGCGAACTTCATCTCCCCGTTGAGGAACTGCAAATTGATATTATTGAACCAGGTGCCGCAGGTATCTTTGGACTCGTTGGGAGCAAAAAGGCCAAGATCAAAGTCACTGTCAGGAAGGAGGGGAGTACGCAATTAAGCGCTGAAGTAACTGAAGAGAGAGAGACTGAACTAGCACCTGACGCGGACATGGAAGCAGGTGAGGAATTAAGTCCAGACGTGGGCCCGGATAACGAAATCGGGGTGGCTCTGGCAAAAGAGACACTCGAGAACATTCTTGCCCTCATCCCTGTTGAGGCGAGCGTTAGTGCCGAACAGGTTGACGGCAATATCGCCTTGACGATCGAGGGTGACAAATCCGGTCTTTTGATCGGGCGAAAGGGAAAGACCCTGGACGCCTTGCAGTTTATAGTGAATAGGATCGTAAACAAGACACTAGACAAGAGGACCAGGGTTGTTGTGGACTCGGAGAATTATCGCCAGAGGCGAAGAGACTCCTTGACGCAAATGGCCCTCAGGATGGGGGATAAAGCGAAACGGATAGGAAAACCTGTGACCACCAATCCCTTGAATCCACGAGAAAGACGGATCATTCACCTTGCACTCAAAGAGGATGGGCGGCTGAACACAAAGAGCAAAGGGGAGGGTCTCCTGAAAAAGGTGGTTATTTTCCCCAAAAGATAAGTGAGCTAAAGTGCCTAAAGTGAGCTGACATTGAAGAATTGTAATACTTGATCCGTTCGAAAAGTCAATGGGCTAAGCGGCATTCTCTGGAGCAGCCAAAAAATTTGCCCAGGGTCTTTAAGGATGGCGCACAAAATACCGCAGGTTTGGGCCCTATTATGTCACCCTTGAACTTGGCTAGGTCTGTGATTGAACGCCCTGTGTGCGCAGGCGTCATGGCAAGGGAGATCGCGGTAGGAACCGTGCGCAGAAGGCCTGGTTTTTGGCCACTCCAGAGAACCCCGCTCAACCCACCGAGAATTCGCGCATGGCTGTTTGAAAGAAATAAAATATTACAAAGATCCTTATCCTAATCTTCCGCTTTCTAACTTTAGGCATTTTAGCTCACTTTAGTCACTTTAGCTCACTTCCCTCTTATGCCAAACGACGAACACAAAGATACCATCGCCGCCGTGGCCACACCCATTGGTCAGGCAGGGATTGGCATCGTCCGCTTGTCCGGGTCGCGCGCCAGAGAAATCGCTGAGAAGATATTCCGACCTAAAGACTCCACCAAGCCCCTTCAAAGCCACCACTTGTATCTGGGGTATCTCATTGACCCCTCTTCTGAGCAAATCATTGATGAGGTTCTTCTCTCCCTAATGAAAGCCCCCCATTCCTACACACGAGAGGATGTGGTGGAAATAAACGCCCACAGTGGTTATCTCCTTCTTTCCACGATCCTGCAGATTGCCCTCAGTGCGGGGGCCCGACTTGCCAAACCAGGAGAGTTCACTTTCAGAGCCTTTATTAATGGTCGGATAGACCTGACCCAGGCCGAAGCGATCGTGGATCTCATCAATTCCAAATCTGAGAGAGGCCTTCAATTGGCCTCCGATCAAATCAGGGGGGAATTCAAGGCAGAAATTGAAGGCCTGCGGAAGAAAGTGGTGGAAATCTTGGCCCATACAGAAGTCGCCATTGATTTCCCTGAAGAGGAGTATGGAGACATATCCCGGGAAGAGGTGGCCCAGTGGATAGAAAGGGATCTTGTTGAGCCTATTGATGATATCGTGGCTGCCCATGCGCAAAGAAAGATATGGATGGACGGTATCAACACCGTCATCGTGGGACGCGTAAATGCGGGGAAATCAAGCCTTTTAAACCGACTTCTCAACGAACCCCGTGCCATAGTCACACCCATCCCCGGAACCACAAGAGATATTATCGAATCCACCATTAACATCGAGGGTATACCCATCCGGTTGATGGATACAGCGGGATTCAGGAAAGTGAAGGGAGAAGTGGAGAAGATTGGCATCCATTTAACAAAGGAAAAATTGGCCAGTGCCGATCTCTCCCTGATTGTCGTAGACCAGAGCCGTCCCTTAAATCAGGATGACCTGCATATTCTGACCAAGGCCGAAAAGGACAAGAGTCTCGTCCTGTTCAACAAGATTGACCTTGCATCAAAAATCAATGAGAAGGAATTGCATGATGTCTTAGACGGCATGCGGGTCGTAAAAATATCTGCCCTGACAGGGGAAGGCATCGATGGACTGCGCAAGGCGATCCGTGATCATGTGATAACAGCCGACGTGGATTTGACCTCTTCTCATGTGGCGCCAAATCTGAGACACAGGACAGCCCTCATGGATGCGTTGAAGTTTTTCAGTAATGCATCTGATAACATGAGAAAGGGTCTCCCCCTGGAGGTCATTGCCCTGGATCTCAAAAGTGGCCTGGAGGCCCTTGGTGAGATCATAGGCGAAACCACCAATGAGGAGATCCTTGAAAAGATCTTCAGTCAATTCTGTCTGGGCAAATAGCGACCACCTGATTCACCGCGGAGACCCCGAGAGCACAGAGGTATTATTATTTTGGCCAATCGGGAGACGGCGATTGGCCAAAATAAGCTAAGCCCTTCGGGCGATCGGTCGGGCTTAAAACCCGACCCTACACGCAGGGTGGCATTTTACATGTCACCTATGATTTGATGGACCGGTCCTCCGCTTGCTCCGGCATACCCTTGGCCCACGTCCGCCGCGGTAGCCTGTCGGAGCCAACCGGAAATCCCGTTTGCAGGGCTACGGAGGGTAGAAGGCAGAGATGATTTTCATTGGGCGGCATCTCCCGCCCAATGAAAAATATTCTTTACTCTGTGTCCTCCGTGTCCCTGTAGTGAATCTTAGTGATGATGGGCGTTTTCCGACAGCCTCAATAGGAGGCTCGTGTGATCAGCAAGGGGCCACTTTCTTGTCAAAATAGTCCCTGACCTGTTTAATGGCACAATACTTTCCGCACATGGTGCAGACATCACCCTCGCTTGGCGGGTTCTCTTCCCTGAGTCTTCTCGCCTTTTTCGGATCAATGGCCAGTTCCATCTGAGTCTCCCAGTCCAGATTCTTTCTTGCCTCAGACATCTTCCTGTCTCTGTCCATGGCGAGTTTATGTCCTCGAGCAATGTCAGCCGCATGGGCAGCGATCTTTGTCACAATGACGCCTTCTCTCACATCTTCCACGCCCGGCAGACAGAGGTGCTCCGTCGGGGTTACATAGCACAGAAAGTCGGCACCTGCCTCACCGGCCACAGCCCCCCCTATGGCACAGGCCACATGATCGTGGCCAGCGGCCGCATCGGTGACCAGTGGTCCCAACACATAAAAGGGGGCATTATGGCACAACTGTTTCTGCAACAAGACATTCGCTTTTATCTGATTCAAGGGGACGTGACCTGGCCCCTCAATCATAACCTGCACATCTTCGTCCCAGGCCCGCTTAGTCAACTCTCCAAGGGTCATCAATTCATGGATCTGCGCCCTGTCCGTGGCATCGGCCAGACACCCCGGTCTCAAGCCATCTCCAAGGCTTAGCGTGACATCATAGGCTTTTGCGATAGAGAGGAGTCTGTTGAAATACTCGTAAAGGGGGTTTTCCCTGTCATGATGCAACATCCAGGTGGTCAGGAAGGATCCCCCCCGGCTCACAATATCTGTGACTCGACCCTGTCTCTTCAATTGCTCCAGGGCTGCCCTGGTCAGTCCACAGTGAACGGTAATAAAGTCAACCCCGTCGGCGACCTGCTTTTCGATGACCTGGAAAATGTCGTCCACTGTAAGGTGAGTCAATCCTCCCCGCTCCTCGCCCGACTCCACCACCGCCTGATAGATGGGAACGGTCCCTATCGCAACGCTTGAGGCCTCCAAAATCTTTCTGCGGCACTGGTCAATATCACCCCCTGTGGACAGATCCATGACCGTATCTGCGCCCGCCTCGATGGCCACCTCTAATTTAGTCAGTTCCTCCTCAAGGTTGGCTCTGTCCGAAGACGTCCCTATGTTCGCGTTTACTTTGATGAGCAACCCTTCGCCAACGCCACAAGGCTCCAGGCCTTCATGCTTTACATTGGCAGGAATAACCACCCTTCCCTGAGCCACTTTCTCCCGCAGTGTTTCCACGTCCACCTGCTCATTGTCGGCAACCACTTCCATCTCAGGGGTAATGGTACCTGCTCTGGCTTTTGCTAACTGCGTCATACGCTTACCTATTCCTCTCTCCTTATCCCGGTCGCACTGCCCCGGCACCTCTTCCGCAGGGGTAGCCCCTTTCTATGGCAGTCCGGGTAAAATCATGGGCAAGTTCTACCGCCCTTTTCACTTCATTTTCCAAGGCCAGGAAAGTTGCCAGGGCTGAGGAAAATACGCACCCACTTCCATGGGTGTGCCCAGTTCTTATCCTCGAGCCATAGAAATGGTGGACGTCTCTGCCATCATAGAGCAGGTCCACACATTCCCCCTTCAAATGCCCTCCTGTAATGACCACATCCGGTCCCAAAGCGTTGATCACTCTTGAGGCCTCTTCCATCTCTTCCAGGTTACGCACCCTTCTGCCTGTCAGTATTTCCGCCTCGTACAAGTTGGGTGTAATGACGCTGGCCAAGGGTAACAAGGTCTCTTTTAGGAGAGGGACCGCTTCCGCGTCAAGTAACCTGCCCCCCGTGGAAGCCCTCAGGACGGGATCAACCACCAAACGGGGCATGCCATATTTCTTAATCACCCTCGCAACGCCCTTAACAGCTGCACCCGTCAACAACATCCCGATCTTTGCGGCGTCAGGTCGGATGTCTTCAAAAACGCACTCAATTTGCTTGGAGATGAATTTGGCCGGGATCTTTTGGATAGCAGCTATACCCAGGGAATTCTGAGCGGTTACGGCGGTGATGGCGGTCAGAGCGTGAGCACCGAGACTGGTGATGGTCTTTATGTCTGCCTGGATCCCAGCCCCTCCGCATGAATCAGAACCTGCTATGGCCAATACGTACTTCAATACCTCAGAAGATCAACCCTCCCAGGCCGGAAATCAGAGGATTACGGTTATCACTAGAAACCCTTCACTCCAGCCTAAAATTATGGACGTGGTCTTTATCTCAAGCTAACAACCGGCCTTTGGAGTGTCAACCAATTTCAGCAGCACGCCATGTCTAACTACCAGAGATACTTTAGCCTGTAATAGATCAACTTCTGATATTCGATAATGACTTCCCTCAGGTATCTTCTCTTTTTCCACCAGTCTTCGGGCCTAAAATCCGAATAGGAAGAGGGCAACATGAGAATGCGAATATCATCTTCCTCAAACACCTTCCTGAAAGTGAGCCACGTGCGCCTACAGTGGTAAGGGGTTGTGACAACAATCAGTGACCCGTAATCGCTATTCATGACAAGGTCCCTGACCAGGTGGGCTTCTTCAAATGTGCTTTTCGACGGACGATCACTTGTAAGAAAGGCCGATCTCGGGATGCCCAGTTCTTCAAGAAGCATTCTCATGAGATCCACGCTTTCGGGATAGTCAACCTCCCTTTCCTTGAGCAGCGCATATCCATCCGGAGGGACTTCCCTTGCCATAAAGATCTTAGGGGCAAGTCCTCTCTGATAGACATCAGCGACAGCAAGTCCCCTTTCCACATTTCCTCCTGCCAGACAGACGATGAGGTCCGATTTTTGGGGGGTGTGCTCCACGATCAGATATCTGCCCAGACCCGTGAGTATGGGGACATGATAATAGGACAACAGGACATAGACGATGGCGAATAGAAAAAAAAGCCATTTCAGCATCCATGTTCTGCCCATTCTTTTCGATTTAGGCTCTATGGGTCTGGAATCCTGAAACCCATCCTCTTGATAATCGACTCTATTTTCCTTTTCCAGATCGTCTGCCATAGATGGACCTCTTTAATATTATGGGAGGAAATCTTTGGAAAATCAATAGAAGGTCTTTGAGCTGTCCAGGATTAGAGTCACAGGCCCATCATTGACCAGATAAACATCCATCATCTCCTGGAATTCACCAGTCGCAATCCGCAAGCCTTTCCCCCTGAGAATCCCCAAAAAGTGCTCATAGAGCGCCCTGGCCTTTTCCGGCCTGGCAGCCCGAGTAAAGGAAGGCCTTCGACCCTTCCGGCAATCTCCCCAAAGGGTGAATTGTGAAACCACGAGCACGGCCCCTTCGATTTCAACGAGAGAAAGGTTCATCAAGCCCTGATCATCTGAAAAAATCCTCAAGTGGGCGATCTTGTTGGCCATGTATTCGCAATCCTTTTCTGAATCATCCTCTCCCACACCAAGGAGCACTAAGAGGCCATGATCAATCCCTCCCACGGTCCTTCCCTCCACTTCCACCTTGGCCTCTTTAACCCTTTGAACAACGGCTCGCATTTGTCCCCCTTGACTTTATCCACCGAGTTAGCTGTTATGTTAATCTGAACGCCAACCGAATCCATTCAGTTTTTATGCGCATGTTATGGGACCCAAACTGATCTTAATAAATCCCTGGATCTACGATTTTGCGGCCTATGATCTTTGGTCTAAGCCCCTCGGTCTCCTTTACCTTGCCGCCCTTCTCAGTACCCGTGGTTTTCAAGTTCACTTTCTAGATTGTCTGGACGTGCACCACCCGGAAATGCGAGATAGCCCCTCCATGAGCTCGCCACCTAGACGACCCTATGGGACCGGTAAATTCTGGAGAAAAAGGGCTGCAAAGCCGCCCCCCTTGCAACATGTCTCCAGACCTTATAGCCGATATGGAATTCGCAGACAACTCTTTATCAGGGATCTGCAATCCATTGAAAACCCGGCAGCCATACTGGTTACCTCTTTGATGACTTACTGGTACCCAGGGGTCCAGGAGGTCATCTCTATAGCCAAAGAAACGCACCCAGGCGTGCCCGTTCTACTGGGTGGTATATATGCCCGGCTTTGCAAAGAACACGCCCTTCAACATGCTGGGGCAGACTATGTGGCAGCCGAAGGGAACAGCAATGATCCGGGTTCTGTTTTGGAGGCCTTAGATCATTTTAATATTCCCGTTCCAAAAAGATCACCGGATGAGGGTGTAACGCCCTACCCTGCCTTTTACATGCTCCGTAAGATAGACTACGTCTGTCTTTTGACCTCAACGGGTTGTCCGTACAGATGCCATTACTGCGCCAGCTACTTTTTGAACCCCACATTCTATCAACGTGACCCCCTTCAGGTCCTTGAGGAGATTCTTTTTTGGCACAGGAACTTTGGCGTTGAAAACTTCGCCTTATACGACGATGCCCTTCTGCTTCAAGCCCATACGCACATCGCGGTGCTACTGGAAAAAGTGATTAGTCTGGGCCTGAACCTTAGCTTTCACACCCCCAATGCCCTTCACGTGCGGGAAATCACCCATGATGTGGCCAGATTGCTCCATCTTTCCGGGTTCCGTACCATTCGTCTGGGGCTGGAGACATCAGACATGGGGCCGCACAGGGATCTGGATAAGAAGCTCTCTGAAGGGGAGTTCGAAAGGGCAGTGTACAATCTAAAGACAGCAGGTTTTTCAAGTGAGGAGATCGGGGTCTACATTCTCGTGGGACTACCAGGGCAATCCGTGGAATCTGTAGCAGGAACCATTGATTTTGTGGGAAGAACCGGTGCAGCACCTTATCTGGCCGAATATTCCCCCATTCCTAAAACCCCCATGTGGGATGTTGCCCAGGCCCACTCAGGCTATGACCTCTCTTCAGAGCCCCTCTTTCACAACAACACCCTATTGCCCTGCTGGGATGAAGACAAGAGAGCAAGAGTCCCTGAACTAAAAAAGCGGGCCCTAGAAATCCGACGCAGCCGCCCCTAGCACACTTACTACTTATATTAGTCACAGGCCCACACAGGCAGACACAGAATTTTCTCAAATACCATTTCCGTCTTTATCTGTCTGCGTCCGTCTGCGGTTAATTCATTCTTGGCGGTTTATGATGCTGGCGGCATAGCCTGCGCCAAATCCGTTATCAATATTGACCACCGTGACACCTGCGGCACAGGCGTTGAGCATCCCCAGGACGGCCGCGATTCCCTGAAAACTCGCCCCATAACCCACGCTGGTGGGAACCCCTATAACCGGCTTGTCCACCAAGCCCCCAACAACACTGGGCAGCGCACCCTCCATCCCTGCCACCACGATGATCACAGCGGCCTTGGTAAGCCTGTCTCTGTGGCTCAGCACACGATGAATCCCTGCCACGCCCAAGTCATAAATCGTCTCCACCTCATTGCCCATGAAGCGGGCCGTTATGGCTGCCTCTTCAGCCACTGGAATGTCCGAAGTGCCAGCGCTGATGACGAGTATGGTTCCCCTGCCCTGGGTCTTAATGGGATGTTTCGTTAGGGTCAGGACGCGTGCCCTTTCATGGTAGGCGCTATCCTTGTATCTGGCCAAAATCTGCGTCGCCTTTTCCGGGGAGAGACGGGTCACCATGATGTTTTCTCCTTGCTCAACCATCCTCTCCATGATGGCCAAAATCTCGTCCGCCTCTTTCCCCTCTCCGAATATGACTTCGGAGAGGCCCTTCCTCAGGCTCCGATGATGGTCAATGCAGGCGAGACCGATGTCCTCAAAGGGGAGGTCTTTCAACCTTTCCAGGGCCTCATCAACGGATATCTCCCCTCTGCTTAAACTGGCTAAAAGCCTTCTGAGTGTGTCTTGGTCCAATTTATGATCGACCTCCTCTTCCAATTATCGGAAACGCCACAAACAGGGCTCCTCACTTTTTACTGAAGAAACTATCCATGCAACTTCATTGCAAGCTCAGCTACCCTTTGGCCAAGTTTGATCGCAATCTGTTCTGTCCTTTTGTCAGGAGCTCCGGCACAGGAAACCCCGTAGTGGCCGGTGGCGGACATGGGATCCCCCACAATGATCATCCCATAGATCAGCAAGGCCTGGATGATGGACATTATTGTGGTCTCCTTACCTCCACTGGGGTCCCCTGAGGTGGCAAACGCCGCGCCCACCTTGTCCTCCATCCTCTTGCGCGTGCCCACGAATTCATCAAATACCCTTTTTAGGTCTGCAGCCATCACACCAAAATATACGGGAGACCCAGCAATAACACCTGACGACTCCAAGAAGTCATCCTTTGTAACCTCTCCCGTATGCCTCAGCATAGCCTTCACTCCCTTCACGCGTTCCACACCGCGCGCAATTTGCTGGGCTAACTTCTTTGTGTTCCCTCCTTTGGAGAAATAGAGAATCAGGACTTGCATATCTAGGACCTCCTATCTGCAACAAGAAATCATGAACTTGAAATCGATGTAGTGGTCTCCCCGTGACGGAACTCCATTAAAGAAGTCCCCTCTCCTTCAGCAAGGTCATGGACTCATGAGCGATATTTGTAATTTTGCTAAGGGCCTTGGACAGATGTGCATTGGCTTCCCCACCTACACCAGAATGGACCATGACGAGTGCCTTTTCAAGATATGGTTCGATCTCCTCCCATCCGCAATCCCCACCTACCGACCTGGCCAGTTTGATTTCGTGTCCCACCATGCTCAGCACGGCATTGATCACCTTTTCTCCTCCCGCTTTCTCTCCGCCGGGAAACCCCTCTAGCAGATTAAGAGTCTGAGAAACCCAGATGAGCCCTGCCTTGATCTTCTCACTCTGAGAAAACGCCATGATGGCCTCATTTATTTCCATGCGTCCTGGACCTCCTCAATGCCATTTCAGGTATGACTTGAAGTTGTCATCCCCAAAATTATCACCCCCTCCTTAGCTTCCTTAACGCTGGCAAGTAGCTAGGGGGGGCAAGGAGAGGGTGAAATGCTGTCATTGCGGGTCCTTCGAGGCACTCAGGATAAACTCCGCGAGGCAATCTCTTCCTTCCGAAAATGAGCGTTTCAGGTCCATTAGGTAGAGATTGCCGCGTCGCCTTCGGCATGCCCGCCATCGCGAGCATGAACTCGCTCAGGCGAGGCGGGCGGGCTCCTCGCAATGACTTCATAGCAACGTTAATGATTTCTACAAGTACACAGCAGCTTGTCAGGGTCATGGGTCATTTTCTCATCCGATTCCCACCCTTTCTTTCACTTTGCTCAAAACCCTATCCGCGGTGGGACGGACTCTATCCGCAGCTTCTGATAACAACCTGTCCAATTGCGCTGGATCTTCCGTTAATTCCTTGTATCGGGTCTGAACGGGCCTCAAACCTTCTACCACCACTTCGCCCAGTTCTTTTTTCAGATCTGCGTAGCCCTTTCCTTCAAACCGGGCTTCTATGTCTCCTCTTTTCTCACCAGTGAAAAGCTCGTAAATGACCAAGAGGTTATGAATGCCGTGCCGACTTTCATCAAAGCGTATTTCTCTAAGGGAGTCTGTGGTGGCCGTCTTGATTTTTGAACGAATCTCGTCAGGCGAATCTAATAGGTTAATGGTATTGCCTTCTCCCCCTTCACTCTTGCTCATTTTCTTAGTGGGATTCTCCAGCCCCATGATCCGTGCGCCTATTTCCGGAATCGAAGGCTCTGGGAGGACGAAGGTCTCGCCATACATGCTGTTGAAACGTTGTGCCAGGTCTCGTGTAAACTCCAGATGCTGCTTCTGGTCTTCACCCACAGGCACGAGATCCGTATCGTAGAGCAGGATATCTGCGGCCATCAAGGCAGGGTAGTCGAAGAGACCTACGCTTACGCGCTCTTTCTGCATTTCAGATTTTTCTTTGAACTGCGTCATACGCTGCATCCAGCCAATGGGCGTAAAACAGTTTAGGATCCAGGTCAGTTCCGCATGTGCGGTGATGTGGGATTGTACGAACACGACAGTCTGCTCCGGATCTATCCCGGCGGCAATAAGTATACCAGCCACCTCTCGGATTTTTGTTTTGAGGATCTTAGGATCCTGGGGAATAGTGATGGCATGCAGGTCCACCACGCAATAGATGCAGTCAAATTCAGACTGTATCGACACCCAGTGCTTAATGGCACCCAAATAGTTTCCAATATGAATTTCTCCTGTGGGCTGAATGCCTGAAAATACCCTCTTTTTCCTCTTTTTCTCTTTATTGTTACCCATACCAAGAATGATCCTTTTTCAAGTAATTTACAAAATGCCAAACCTCAGCGACACGAAGCCGAATTCAGAAAACCGACACGACCTAAATAGTATATCTTTTCCGGCACAGCCCTAAACCCTGCCCCTCCCCCCATAGAGACCGCGTCATTATGTCATTGCGAGGGACTCCCGCGAAAGCGAGAGGACCGAAGCAATCTCATAAGGCCCCTAAAAAAAGAGATTGCCGCGCTCCCTTCGGTCGCTCGCAATGACCAAAAGGGAATTGCGCTGCAGTGACTTGCCCTGTTAAATCGGCTTCGCCGTCTCGCGTAGCGAGAATTTAACAGGGCGGGGGATGAGGGTAACGCAGCCCTTCGATGCTTCGACCTTGCTCAGGACCGTGA
>Ga0209536_100010324_pt1 | contig 13785 bp, 12 predicted proteins | sample DeeMarSeWOR28_12_FD_187461 | JGI IMG/M metagenome (GOLD analysis project Ga0209536, IMG submission 187461) | Marine sediment microbial communities from White Oak River estuary, North Carolina - WOR-2-8_12 (SPAdes) (version 2) | ecosystem: Environmental > Aquatic > Marine > Intertidal zone >...
ACCAGCAGACCGAATCGCGCTACGTGCCCCTCAACCATATTCGCGAGAAGCAGGAGCGGATCAGGGTCATCGACAGCCCGCTCAGCGAATTCGGCGTCCTCGGCTTCGAGTACGGCATCGCCATCGACGAGCCGCACGCGCTGGTGGTCTGGGAGGCGCAATTCGGCGACTTCGCCAACGGCGCCCAGGTCATCATCGATCAGTTCATCGCCGCCGGCGAGTCGAAGTGGCTCCGCATGTGCGGCCTGGTCATGCTCCTGCCACACGGCTACGAGGGGCAGGGGCCGGAACACTCGTCGGCCCGCCTCGAGCGCTTTCTGCAGCTCTGCGCCGAGGACAACATCCAGGTCGTGAACTGCACGACGCCGGCCAATTACTTCCATGTGCTGCGCCGCCAACTGCATCGCGACTTCCGCAAGCCGCTCGTCGTCATGACCCCGAAGTCGCTGCTGCGACACAAGCAGGCGGTTTCGAAGCTCGAAGATTTCGGCCCGGACGGCCACTTCCGGCTCATACTACCCGGCGAGGGGTCCGCCGACGCTGGAAACGTCCGACAAGTCGTGATGTGTAGCGGGAAGGTCTACTACGACCTGCTGGACGAGCGCGAAAAGCGCGACGTCACCGACGTACAGCTCATCCGCGTGGAGCAACTCTACCCCTTCCCGGCTGAAGAACTGTCCCAGGCTCTGGCGCCGTATGACAGGGACTGCGGGCTCGTCTGGTGTCAGGAGGAGTCCCGCAACATGGGCGCCTGGACCTTCGTCCACGAGCGAATCTGGACCGTCGCGGAAGAAGCCGGGTTCTCGGATCCACGACCGCGATACGCGGGACGCGCGGCGTCGGCATCGCCGGCTACGGGATCGAACGTGAGGCACGTTGAGGAGCAAAACAAGTTGGTCGGTGAGGCGCTGACCGTTGCTGATGGATAGAAGTGAGTAGTAGGTAGTGATTGGTCATTAGTGACATCGAAGACCAGGCCACTAACGACCAATTACTAGTCACTTGGCAGAAGTGGCCGAAAGAGGTAGAGGATGGCAATCGACATCTTGGTCCCGAATCTCGGGGAGTCCGTCACCGAGGGTACCGTCTCGCTCTGGCTCAAGAAGCCCGGCGATGCCGTGGCGGCGGACGAGACGCTGCTCGAGCTCGAGACGGACAAAGCGACGCTGGAAATACCTGCGCCGGCCGCCGGCGTGCTGACGGAAGTATTGGTGCCGGAAGGCGAGGACGTGGAGATCGGCGCTCTACTGGGTAGGCTCGAGGCCGGGACTGCTGCGCCGACCGCCGGAGCCGCTCCCAAGAAGCCAGCCGCGGCAGAAGCACCCGCTGAGGAGCCTGAGGCGGCTCCAGGGGCCCCCGCGCCGGCTCCTGAGGCCCCGGTCTCCACACTTCACGCGCCCGTGGGTCTCGATCCCGACAGCATCCCACGCAGCGGCGCGGGTGGCAAGGTGACGGTTGAAGACCTGCAGGCCTTCTTCGAGGGGGCCTCACAAGAGGCTGTGGAGCGCTCGGGTCCGGCGGTGCGGAAGTTCATCGCCGACCATGGACTAGATGCGGCGCTACTTCCGGCCAGCGGCCGCGACGGCCGGATCACCAAGGAAGACGTGCTCGGTTTCCTCGCTGGCGCTGCGGAGGCTGCTCCCGCCGCTGCGCCGTCAGCGCCGGCTCGCGCCCCAGGCGTGCCCGCGGGTGACAGGCGTGAGGAGCGCGTCAAAATGAGCCGGCTGCGCCGGACGGTCGCCAAGCGGCTCAAGGAAGCCCAGAACACGGCGGCCATTCTCACCACGTTCAACGAGGCGGACATGAGCGAAGTCATCGCGCTTCGCAAACGTTACCGCGAGCTGTTCGAGCAGAAGCACGGCGTGCGGCTGGGCTTCATGTCGTTCTTCGTGAAGGCGGTGGTGGGTGCGTTGCAGGAGATGCCCGAGGTGAACGCCTCACTCGACGACGACCATATCGTCTATCATCACTATTACGATATCGGCATGGCGGTGAGCACGGACTTGGGCCTCAAGGTGCCTGTGGTTCGCGATTGCGAGAAGAAATCGTTTGCTCAGATCGAGAAAGACATCGCCGAGCTTGCAGGGAAGGCGCGGGACGGAAGTCTCTCCTTGGAGGAGATGGAGGGCGGCACGTTCAGCATCTCGAACGGCGGCATCTTCGGGTCGATGCTTTCCACACCTATCCTCAACCCGCCGCAATCGGCGATCCTTGGGCTTCATAACATCCAGGAGCGCGCCGTCGTCATAGACGGTGTGATTCAGGTCCGCCCCATGATGTACCTGGCCGTGTCCTACGACCACCGCCTCATCGACGGTCGCGAGTCCGTGACCTTCCTGGTGCGGATCAAGGAGCTGATCGAGAAACCCGACCGTCTGATGCTGGACGTGTGACGGCGAGGAGAACGCGATGTCGACGTCGGAAAAGAGCTACGACCTGGTTATCATCGGCGGAGGTCCCGGCGGCTATGTCGCCGCCATTCGCGCGGCTCAGCTGGGAATGAAGGTCGCCTGTGTCGATAAGCGCGGCGCGCTGGGCGGTACTTGCCTCAACATCGGCTGCATCCCCTCGAAGGCGCTGCTCCATTCCTCCGAGCTTTTCGCCCAGGCTCAGCACAAGCTGGCCGATAACGGCGTGGATGTCGGCGATGTCCGCCTCGACCTCGCCAAGATGATGGCTCGCAAGGACAAGGTGGTGAGCGATCTCACGAAGGGCGTCGAGTTCTTATTCAGGAAGAACAAGATCGATTACGTCCGTGGAACGGGCCGCATACTTGAGCCCGGAGCTGTCGCCGTGGAACTGGCGGGCGGCGGAAGCGAGATGGTCAAAGCGTCGAGCGTCATTATCGCCACAGGCTCGCAGCCCATGCTACTTCCCGGGCTGGAGATCGACGAAGAGCGCATAGTCACGTCCACCGGCGCACTCGCCTTCAACAAAGTTCCCAAGAGCATGATCGTCATCGGCGCCGGCGTCATAGGCCTCGAGCTCGGCTCGGTCTGGTCGCGGCTCGGTGCCCAGGTCACTGTTCTCGAGTTCCTCGACCACATACTGCCGGGGTTGGACCGCGAGGTCACCAAGCAGGCTCAGCGTGTGCTGAAGAAGCAGGGGCTCGGGTTCCAGCTGTCATCGAAGGTCACCGCTGCCAAGCGGACGAAATCGAGCGTTACCGTCAGCTACGAACCGGCGGGCGGTGGAGACGCCGGCAGCATGAAGGCAGAGGTCGTGCTCGTGGCTATCGGCCGGGCGCCCTACACCGGAGGATTGGGCTTGGACGAGCTTGGCGTGCGGACAGACGACCGCGGCTTCATTCAAGTCGATGAGCGCTTCCAAACCTCGATACCCGGCATCTACGCCATCGGTGACTGCGTGCCCGGCCCTATGCTCGCACACAAAGCGGAAGAGGACGGAGTCGTCTGTGTGGAGATGCTGGCGGGCCAAAGCGGCCATGTCGATTACAACCTCGTGCCTTGTGTGGTCTACACCTGGCCGGAGATCGCCGGCGTGGGCCAGACCGAAGAGCAGTTGAAGGCAGGGGGGATCGAGTATCGAGTTGGGAAGTTTCCCTTCCAGGCCAACAGCCGCAGCCGGGCCACGGGCGACACGGACGGACTGGTCAAGATACTGGCAGACGCCCGTAATGACCGGGTCCTCGGTGTGCACATCCTGGGGCCGATGGCGGGTGACCTGCTCCAGGAAGCGGTCCTCGCGATGGAATTTGGTGCCACGTCCGAGGACATAGCCCGCACCCTCCACCATCACCCGGGTATGGGTGAAGCGGTCAAGGAGGCTGCTCTGGCGGTGGATGGACGAGCCGTTCATGTTTGACGTTTCAGTGCACAGGCCCCGAAGTAAGTAGTGAGTAGTAATTGGTGATTAGTAAGTGAAGAAGTGCTGACGCCAAGACGACTAATCACTACTCACTGCTGACTAATCACTTCCCAACAAGGGGCACGATGATCGACCCAAGAGACAACCTCGACCTACCACGAGAGCCGATACACCGCCTCACCGCTCCCCTCGAGCGGTTCATGCACGTCGAGGCGGCCAGCGGGATCGTGCTGCTGGCAGCGACCCTCGCCGCTCTCGTATTGGCCAATTCACCCTGGTCGCAGGGTTTCTTGGGCTTCTGGAAGACGGAGGTCGGCTTCAGTCTCGGCTCGTTCGAGATGTACCACTCGTTGAAGCATTGGATCAACGATGCCTTGATGGCCATCTTCTTCTTCGTCATCGGCCTCGAGGTCAAGCGCGAGCTGGTGATCGGCGAGCTGCGTGATCCTAGGCGCGCGGCGCTTCCCGTATTCGCCGCTCTGGGAGGCATGGTCGCGCCGGCGGCCATCTACCTGCTCCTGCAGGCGGGTGAGCCGGGCCAGCGTGGTTGGGGCATCCCCATGGCCACCGACATCGCCTTCGTCGTAGGCTGCATGGCGATACTCGGCCGTCGCGTTCCTCTCGGTTTACGGGTCATGCTCCTTTCACTCGCTATCGCGGACGACATCGGTGCGATCCTCGTGATCGCCATCGGATACACCGAATCGCTGAACCTGATGGCTCTGCTTCTGGCCTTCGCCGGGATCGTCGGAATCTTCGTCCTCTCGCGCCTCGGCGTGCGCAGTTTCTTGGTTTACGTGCTCGTGGGCAGCGTCGTCTGGTTGGGTTTCCATGAGTCCGGTGTGCACGCGACAATAGCGGGCGTCCTACTCGGATTGATGACACCGACCCGCGAGTACATCGGCCCCGGCTTGTTGGAGCGGGCCTACGATCTGTTCCGCGGTGAAGGCTGGGAGAACGTCACTCACCGCGCCATCAAGGTGGCGCGCATACAGAAGCTCGCTCGGGAGACCGTATCGCCGGTGGAGTACCTGGAGAGTGTACTGCACCCCTGGGTCGGTTTCTTCATCATGCCGCTGTTCGCCTTCGCCAACGCCGGTGTGCCCTTCGCGTTGTCCGATTTCGCCGACCCCGTGGCCCAGGCTGTCGCCGCGGGACTCGTGATCGGAAAGCCCGTTGGAATCATTGTCTTCAGCTACCTGGCCGTCCGCATCGGATTGGCCCGGCTGCCTGACGGAGTCAACTGGGGGATTGTACTCGGTGGAGGGTTCCTGGCCGGGATCGGGTTCACCATGGCGCTCTTCATCGCCGGCTTGGCCCTGGAGGGTGATGTGCTGGACGCGGCCAAGGTCGGCGTGCTGGGCGCGTCGGCGGTGGCGGCGATCATCGGGATGACGCTGCTCAACTGGCTGCTGCCCAGACCAGACATTTCAGAGAACTGAGGTTCGACATGAAGATGATTCTCGCAGGACTCACGCTGCTGTTCGCAGCCTGCGCGCAACCGCAAGCGGAGGTACAGGTCCAGCCGCTAGTAGATGCGGACTGGTTGAGCGAGCACCTGGACGATGTGGTCGTGCTGGACGTGCGGAGCGACGGCGGGGCAGGGAATACGGATACCTACGCGACGGGTCACATCGCCGGCTCCATTCACTCCGCCTATGGCCAGAGTCCCTGGCGCGTCACTCGCGATAGCGTTCCCGGGATGTTGCCGCCCATGGCGTCCTTGGAGCGGTTGATCGGTGGCCTCGGCATCTCGAACGACGACTACGTGGTCATCGTGCCCGCGGGCACGTCAGCGCTAGAGGTCGGATCGGCGACCCGAGTCTACTGGCAGTTCAAGGTGCTCGGGCACGAGAAGGTCGCGATACTCGACGGCGGGTACGCGGCCTGGAAGGCTGCCGGCTATCCCAGCGACACGGATCCGGTCATCCTCGATTCGGTCATCTACCTTGGGACGTACCAGCCGCAACTCGTTGCAACAAAAGAAGATGTGCTGCTTGCGCTCGAGGTCGGCACACCGCTGATCGACGCCCGCTCAGCCAGCTATTACTCGGGCGCCAGCCAGAGCCGGCTGACCGCCCGCGCCGGGACGATCCACGGAGCTGTGAACGTCCCTGCGACTCACATGACGGTGGACAGCACCGGGACTTTTGTCGATGCCAGGACCGCCGGATCGTTTTGGGCCGCAGCCGGCGTTCCGGCCGACGGTGAGCAGATCGTGTTCTGCAACATCGGACACATGGCCTCGCTGACTTGGTACGCGGCCTACGAGTTGCTGGGGAACAAGGAAGCGAAGATGTACGATGGCTCTATGGCCGAGTGGTCCGCCGACCCGGAGTTGCCCATGGACAACTCCGGCGGAACGGGGTCTTCGTAGCGCGGAATTGCAGAAGCGCTACATGCCCTGCACCAGGATCATCTCGGTATTCGCCGAGGCATGCCTGAGCGCCTTGGCCGGTTCGTACATCTCGGAGGCCCACCACTCCTTCGCGCGCTCGAGGCTGGGGAATTCCAACACCACCACTCGACCGGGCACCCACCTGCCCTCGACGGTCTCGGCCGTGCCGCCACGAACGATGTAGCGGCCATCGTAGGCCGCTACCGTCGGGGCCGCCATCTTCTTGTACTCCTCGTAGCGGACGGGGTCCGTAATCTGGATGTCCACGATGACGTACGCTGCCATGTGCTCGTCTCCCAATTGTGCCAGTCTGCAAGTCGTCGATGCCTAACGCTGCGGTTCCCCAAACGGATAGAGCCGATCGATGGGAGCGTGCTCGAATTCCAGGTCCCCGAGCCGTGTCGTACCCACCCAGGCCCCCGGAGCGTCTACGACCAGAATCGTCTTCGCGTACCCGGTCTCGTCGAAACCGCGCCGAAAGTGAACCCGTGATTTCACCACGAAGACGTCGTACTCATCGGGCTCGATGGGACCGAAACGGAGACGCTGCGGAGTCGTGATCTGTTCGTAGGCCGGGGTCAGGATCAACATGTTGCCGTCGCCGAACTCGACGGCGGCCACGTGCTCGTAAGACCAGAGAGGATCGAAGTACCTGACGGTGCCAATGATGCGCACCGGCTCTCCCGCTTGGGGACCGGTGAAGCCACCCACTTCCATGTCGAAGGCGTCTCCGGGAGCGGCGTCGCGGGCGGCCAGGGCCTCCAGCGCGCGCTCGTCACGGAGCGCCGCGTAAAGGACGCCGCCTACCTCCTGGCTGATCAGCTCCCGCAGGATCCAGGTCGCGTCACCGGGGCGGTCCGAGTAGTCTCCCAGAACTATCGGAGTAGCCCCGTCCTCCAGGGCGCGCCGTGCCCGGAGAACGGCCGCGTCGGGCATCGGATATTCCCCATGCGCGAACTCTTCACGGACTCGCCAGATGAACTCGTCCATGTCGTCGGCGATACGGTCGGCCAGCGCCTGATTGTCGTTGGTCGTGACGTGAACCGTTGTCCCGACATCGGGCACGTCGGACCACGGATAGCCGTAGAAGACGCTCACGTAGGCATCGGGCTCGCGGGCTTCCCAGCGCCGGGCTCGCTCCATGATGTCCATGGACGGCGACTGGCCGGTCCATTGCAGGACCGTCGCCGTGATGATGGGAGGTCTTCGTGTGGCGGAAGTGGGCACGTAGTCCCCGCGCATGACGCGCCTGAGGAATCGAGCCGCCCGCTCGCCCTGCAGGTAGGCGTCGTAATGAGGGTACCGCCTGGTGACGAAAGCGCCGTTCGCCCACCTGAGGAACTCCTCGTCCTCGTTTCCGTGCAAGTCGAACGTCCCGACGATGGGTACCTCCGCGCCCACCAGCTCCCTCACACGTCGGGCGATCTCGGCCTCGGGGCGTGGGATGTCTCGTACCGCCATGGCCCCGTGGAGGGCTAGATAGACCCCGTCCACCGGCATCTTCGAGCTAAGGTCATCCAGGATGAGGCCCATGAAGTGCTCGAAGCTCTTCAGTGAATTCCAGCTTCGGGAAGACCCGCCGAACACGGTGTGCGGCGAAGTGATGCCCAGTAGCTCTACGTCCCCGTAGTCCCTGGCCTGCGCCACAAAGCCCTGAACAAACTCACCCGCCTCGAGCACTTCGTCTCCTTCAAGAGGTGCCCGGATTCTCGTCCAGTCCTCGACCTCCGTGTCGCCGCCGGGACAGAACGTGCAGGTCTCGTGCTGGTAGCGGATGACGGCCACACGCAGGGTACTCTTGGAACCGCTGCCATCGCCGACGACGGCGCTGGCGATGACGGGAAGGCTAAGAATGAGAAAGTCGAGTCCCGACATCATGTTTCAGCCCGGTTAGATGTTACCGTCGATGTCGCTGACGATGCTTTCGAAAACAACGGACGGCGTCGCGATCTCTTGCAGCGGCTCGCGGTCGTAGGAGGATGAGAACGAAACCAAGAGAACCACCGGTCCGACCAGTAGCCGACCCGGAGCATTCATGAGCGTCACCGGAAGACAAGCGCCCGACAGGTTTGGGTGTCAGCTGCGCCGCCACCAGCGGACGGCGCAGCTGTGACAAAGGCAGCCTGCGCGAAGCGAACAGCGCCAGCCGCTGTCGGCTACCGCTTACTTCGCTACTCGATCCTTCAACCCCTTGCCGGCCTTGAAGCTCGGGTACGTCTTGGCGGCCAGCGTGATCGTCTCGCCGGTGGCCGGGTTACGACCCGTACGCGCCGAGCGGTGCTTCGTATCGAACGTGCCGAAGCCAGTGATCCCGACTTTGCGACCGGCGTCCAGCTCGATCGCGATGATCCCCTTGCCGGGATCGGTGTCGAAGATGCAGTTCACGATCTCCGCCGCCTTCGTCTTCGGCAGGTCGCACATCTTCGCCAGCTTCTCCGCCATTTCCGTCTTGTTCATCTGCAGCCTCCTGAAGGGCTAGTAACGTTGGGTTGCACTTCGCGCCTGCTGATCACGGCCGCGCCTGGAGCCTCGGCCCTGCGGGCAAAATGTCGGGTCCGCAGCAGAAGATGCAAGACACCCATGATTAGCTCGCTGGACGGCCATCCCAAGATATAACGGACTGGGGCCGGAAGGCCAGCGATTATCCTGGCCCCTGTCCGAATCCGACCGAAGGGGCCTGGCCCGGCGGCGGTGCGCCCAGCTATCCGCCGCGATGGCCCAAGTGCTTGGTTTACGACTTGTTGGTATTCGATTAACGGCAGCCGGCGGCTGCCAGATGTCCCTTTTCCAGGTCCGTCAGCGGTGTGGGGTAGTTACCGGTGAAGCAGGCGTCGCAGTACGGGCCGTACTCTTCCACGGCGGCGAGCATTCGCTCCAGCGATAGGTAGCCGATGGAGTCCACGCCCAGGTAGTCGCGGATTTCCTCCACATCGCGGTTCGAGGCGAGCAACTCTTCCTTCGTGGGCATGTCGATGCCGTAAAAGCACGGGAAGCGGATCGGCGGCGACGATATCCGAATGTGAATCTCCTTGGCGCCAGCCTCACGGATCATCGAGACCAGGCCACGGCTCGTGGTCCCACGGACCAACGAGTCGTCGACCATCACCACACGTTTTCCGTCGACCACCTCGCGCACGGGATTGTACTTGACCCGTACCTTGAAGTCGCGGTCCGTTTGAATCGGCTGAATGAACGTGCGGCCGATGTAGTGATTGCGGATGAGCGCCAGTTCCAGGGGCATTCCCGTCTCTTCGGCGTAGCCCAGCGCCGCCGAGTTGGACGAGTCCGGTACCGAGAAAACCGCGTCCGCATCCACCGGGTACTCGCGGGCCAGCTGGCGGCCGAACGCGCGACGCGCTGCGTCTACGGTGCAGCCCCAGATGCTCGAATCGGGTCGGGCGAAATAGATCAGCTCGAAGATGCAGGCTGTAGGCATCTCGGGAGACAGACTCGGCAGTTCTTCGATCGCTCCGTCGCGGATCCTGAGTACCTCGCCGGGCCCAATGTCGCGTACGTAGTCGGCCTCGATCAGATCCAGCGCGCAGGTCTCAGAGGCGACGACGAGCGCCGGGCCCTTGCGGCCCAGAACGAGTGGCCGGAACCCCCGGGGATCACGGGCCGCGTAGACAGTGTCGTTCACCAAGATGGCCACGGAGAATGCGCCTTCCACCTGGCTCAACGCCTCCAACACCTGATGATCGGGATCGGGCTGCTGCGAGCGTGCTATGAGGTGTACGATGACCTCCGAGTCCATCGTCGATTGGAAGATCGCGCCCTCGGCTACCAGTCGCTCCCGCAGCGTAGCGGCGTTGGTCAGGTTGCCGTTGTGAGCTAGGGCGAGAGTGCCTTCGCGATACTTCACCAGGGCCGGCTGCGCATTCTGCAGCTCCGACTCGCCGGCCGTGGAGTAGCGCGCGTGTCCGATCGCCACGCGGCCTTCGAGGTCCTGGATATGCTCGCCCTTGATCGCGTCGGCGACGAGCCCCATCCCTTTGCGGATGTTCGCTCTTCCAGCGTCGCAGTCGAACGAGACGATTCCGGCGGATTCCTGGCCCCGGTGCTGCAGCGCGTAAAGACCCAGGAACGTGAGCTCCGCCGCAGAGTCATGGCCCGACACCGCGAATACGCCACACTCCTCACGCAACGACTTGTTGACCACAGGCAGGTTCGTCTTCTTGAAAGCCATCGCCTCTCGATTCACGCTCTCGGAGTGCACGTCCGACGACAAACAATAATCTTAACTCCGTGTGTTCTCTTCTTCCAGTCCGGGAGAGTATCTGTAGGCTTGCAGGCGGACGGCGGTGGGCGGTCGGTCGCCTACGGTACGGATGGAGAGGGCCCGGTGCGCCTGTCGGCGCTCCGGGCCGCTTCGTAATTCGCTAAGCCGTCCTCGTAAGGAGTGGCGAGTGGGGGAACGCCATGGTGCTGCCGATTCGCGTAGACTCAGCCTCGAACCGCTGAAGTATCGGCCTTCACGGTGTCCGGCTCCACCGGCTGGGGTGTCGGAACCCTGGCCGGGCGCACTTCCACGCCCTCTACCGTCGCCGGCATCTGCAGGTGCTCGCCGCCAGGTGTCGGCCTCGGGATCACCCCTTTCGGCGAGGAGCTTTCGCCGGCGTAGCCGCGCCAGGGAGCGCGCAACACCGCGTCCACGACTTGGCCGCCCTGGAAGAAGACCACGTCCGCCGTTCCGCACTCCACCTGACAGCCGTTCTCGTAGAAATAGAAGCTGAAGTTCCCGTACGAGCTCACGCTCTGTGGCTCACCAAAGACGAGCTTCACCTCGTCCATGGTCATGCCGGGCTGGATGACCTGATTCTCCTGCGCTCGCGCCGCGCTGGCCAGCATCAGGATCGCCGCTAGAACGGTCGCACGGTAGGCGGTTGTCTTGAAGCCCATGTTTCCCCCTCTCGTTCACAGGGCAGCTAAACTTCGCCGCTAGGGGCGTTTTCATCAGTATTTTCAGCGGGGGATAGGGCAGTACTGCTTACCCCATAAGGGGAGTACGGTTCCCGCCGGCCAATCCGCCGCCGGCCTCCGTACCTCTAAGCTACACAATAACTTGCCGCTGTCCAGTTCCAGCTGAGGCCGAACCTCGCTGCTGGCGGTCTCATTGCCACCCCCTCTATCTTTGAGCCACACCGCCAACCATACCCAACGATCCCCGTGATGAGGTGCACATGTTGAGCATGCGCCGAGCTGTTGCGGCTATCGTGATGATCGCCATCGCCGGTTGTACTTCTCGGCATGCCGGCGATTCATCGGCGGCCGACATCGAGGCCGCACAGCAACTGATCTTGGATCTCGATGCTGCCATCGCTGCCGGTGACTTGGACGGTTTCGTGTCCTTCTTGGCCGAGGATTTTGTTGACATGCCGGCCAACGAACCGACGATCATCGGCAAGGAGGCACTACGAGCACACCACGAGCCGCTGTTCCAAGCGTTCAACCTCCGCGTTACCCATGCACCGGTCGAGACCCATTCGTTCGGCGACGTGGTGATTCAACGCGGTGCCGGTATCGGTGAGATCGCTCCGAAGGCGGGAGGGGATGCTCTGATGTTGGATCAGAAGTATCTGTTCGTCTTCAAGCGGCAAGAGGACGGTTCCTTGAAGCTCTGGCGGGCGATCTTCAACGACAACGCACCCCCACCCGGGTTCCAATGAAGCGTGCCGCGCCACAGATCGAAGACCCCAGGCAACGACCTAAATCTGAGAAAGGATCATAGCTAAGTATGAGATGGCCGAACAGGCAGTTCCCAGGTCTTCTTGCTGCTGTTGCAGCATTTAACGTCATCATTGCTCAGCCCGTGTGCCTTGCCCAAGACAGGGCCGCAGTCATCGATGAAATAGTCACTCGATATGCGGAATCGGGAGATATCCACGGAACCGTTCTGGTCGCTGAAAGAGGAAACGTTCTGTATTCGAAAGCGTTCGGACTAGCAAATATGGAATGGGGAATTCCGAATGAGGTGGATACGAGATATCGCATATACTCCATGTCGAAACAGTTCACCGCTTTGCTGGTCATGCAGCTTGTCGAGGGCGGCGAGCTCGATGTGCATGGGCCGATTTCAGATTATCTGCCGTACTACCGGAAAGATGTGGGCGATCAGGTTACAGTCCATCACTTGCTTACGCACACTCACGGTATCGCGGAGCACTATGAACGACTTCCACCATTCCTGGCCACCGAGCCAACGCAGGAGTTGGTCGAACTGTACTTCAATAATGAACTTGATTTCCAGCCGGGTACGAACTTCAGGTATAGCGGTCTATTGGGCTACATACTGCTCGGGGCGATCATCGAATCCGTGACCGGCAGAGCGTATGAAGAGGTCCTTCAAGACAGAATTCTCGATCCGGCGGGAATGAGGAACACCACGTACTTGGACTACCGGAAAATCATTGAGAATCGTGCTGCGGATTATCAAGAGACCGATCAAGGGTATGAACATCGAATTCAGGCCTATCCGGTACACGCCGATGGGGCATCAGGCCTGGTGTCTACAGTAGGTGACCTTCTGTTATGGGATCAGGCGCTCTATTCGAATACGCTGCTCTCCAAGCCGTACCAGGACGAGCTGTTTACTCCTCAGGTAACAGGACACGCACCGTACTACTACGGATATGGGTGGTATATCGCTGATCTCGATATTGGCGCAGCGAATCAGCGGATCTTCTACCATACCGGGGGCGGCACGGGCATCATATTCCGATCCATCACGGACGGTCACACTGTAATCATTCTAGGCAACCTACGCTCGAATCGACTGTTCGATATTGGTGTTGAAATTCTGACCGGTATTCAGGAGAACGAGTAGACAGAGGAGAGCAAGCGTGATGGACATCCAAACGCTGACAGACTTCTTCATGTGGTGCACGATCATCAACGGAGGCTTGCTGGTCCTCTGGACTACAATGTTCTTGTTTGCTCCAGAGTTGGTGTACAGTACGCAGAGCAAATGGATTCCCATTCCCCGAGAGACGTTCAACGTGGTCATGTACTCGTTTCTCGGGTTGTTCAAGATCGTCTTCCTGGCTTTCAACGCCGTTCCCTATGTCGCTTTGCTGATCGTCGCATAGGCAAGGGTACTTTTGCCGGCACCAAGCTCCTTTTGTCGTTCCCGCAACTGGCGAGCGACTCCACGGTGCAGGAGCCGAATCACATACTAAGAACTAGTAAATTTATCGTTTGCCTGATGACTGGAATGTTTGCATAGTTGCAATGCACAAGAACAGGGGCTGAGGACGAAATCGACTCCCCTCGAACGGAGTCCTCAGTTGTTCGCCGTAGCTGACATAGCCGCTCACCTGGAACACTGGCCTGCGTCGCCGACCGGAGGGGATGGGCTCACCCCTCTCATTCCGACACAAGCATCGATACCTGCTCGCCGGGGTTGGTCGCCTCGCCCCGTCCAGGGCTACGACTGCCGCTCCGCGTCCCAAGGAGGCTGTGATGAAGCGCCGAAGCTCGGTAGGCCCGACCTTAGCAGTTAAGTGGGCGATCGGCATGCTGGTCGCCCTTTTCATCACACCGGACTCCAGCGCGGCGCAGGA
>Ga0209536_100010325_pt1 | contig 13785 bp, 9 predicted proteins | sample DeeMarSeWOR28_12_FD_187461 | JGI IMG/M metagenome (GOLD analysis project Ga0209536, IMG submission 187461) | Marine sediment microbial communities from White Oak River estuary, North Carolina - WOR-2-8_12 (SPAdes) (version 2) | ecosystem: Environmental > Aquatic > Marine > Intertidal zone >...
CAATTCCCGTAAGGTTTTGGATTTCCTTCAGGTAGGCATTCATTTTCTGGTTTGAGTTGACCGGAAATAAATACTCTCCTCCCCTATATTTCTCAATTATTTCCAGGGCTTCCGGCAGGAGCATAACTTCAAATGTAGTGCCTGTTTTTATGATCCTTTTGGACAGGTCAACCAGGGGCTTTGGTATCATACTTTTTTTGACGATTTCTTCTCTCAATGCCTGTATGTCCCTGTATATTCCATCCCCAGTTATACAGACCTCTGAGCACTGGCCGCATGCTGAGCATTTGAAGGCCACGTCCACGAGAACGGAGGATTCAAGCCTGCCGCTCTGAATCGCCAGAAGAATCCTGTTCTTGCCCCTGGAGTCGTAGGAATCCAGGTCGAAGGCGAGATATGATGCACACCCCTGACGGCAGAAATCGCACTGGGACGACAGGCATCTTCTTGGATTCGTGTTAATCTTCATTTAATGAACCTCTGGCAACAATGCCCGGATTTAGTATGTTGTTTGGGTCCAGGTTATTCTTCATTTTCCAAAAGAACTCAAGACCGTCCTTACCAATTTCTTTTACTAGGATGTCCTTTTTTCCGTATAGGCTTCCAAGACCGTGGGTTCTGGCCATGGTACCTCCTTTTCCGTGCACTATATCGATAACTTCATTTTCGAATTCCTTTAAAATCGTCTTGTAATCCTCTTCCCCATCGAGATATAGAGCAAGTGTATATGCATCGGGGGAAGTGAACAGGCTGTGGGAAATCCTATCACCGAGATTGAACCGGTTAGCCAGTTCCTTCATATCCTTGTGGACACCAAGAATACTGTCCTCCGGAATACCCAGGTCGAAGACATGAAGAAATATGTTCTCATCTGCCAGCTGGCTGTTCATCTCGAAATATGTGTGCCTGTTGTGCCACCACTCCTCTGCATGCCTGTCAGGCATTTTTTTTCCATGTTTTTTCAGGATTGCATTGGCCTTTTTAATATGTGTCTTGACAGCCTTGCTTTCACCTTCGTAATGCATAAAAAGGGCTGCCTTGATCTTGAGCATGCGGACAAGGGCCTGCTCGGCTGCTGGCTGGAGTTTTACAGCCACCTTGGGCAGGGTGCCGCCGATGTAGCTCTGGGGTTCCAAACCCTCACTGCAGAGGGCCTTTACGGCCTCGAACATCTTGGGGAATGATGAAAATGCATATCCCAGTTCTTCATTGAATTCGGGAAGAGGTGCTATCCTGAATGTAACCTCGAGGATCACTCCCAGGGTCCCCGAGGAGCCGATGAAGAGTGAGGGCGGGTGCCGCGAGGTGCCCGGGTCCGCACTGACAATTCTCCCATCTGCCAGGGCCACCTTCACGGACAGCACAAGATCACCTGCCCGGCCGTACTTTGGAAAAAGATTGCCTGCAGAATCCAGGGCCACTGCACCGCCGACAGTTGCAGATTTAAGGCTCCAGGGATCATGGCCCAGGGTCATGCCCTGCTTGTTGAGGGCGCGTTCCATCTTTTCAATTGTGGCTCCGGCCTGGACAGTTGCACTTCTCTTCTTGGAAGAGATATCAACAACCTCGTTCAATCCCTTGATATCCAGTGCAAGAAACTCCCTATCAGGTGTCAATGAGCCGCTCAGATTGGTTGCACCACCCCAGGGCACAACTGCGATGCCGTGCCCGTTGCAGTAGGCGAGAACCTTTGAGACCTCCCTGTAGCTGGTTGGCTTGACGACCATTGTGGCCATTGGTGGTTCATCGGTGTAGATGATGTCTTTATAAGCTTCCAGCTCGGCCTTTTCGGTGGTAATTCTGGCTTTAGGAACGAGCTTTCTTAATGCTTTCTTATGGTTATTCATAGTCATCCTTTTCATCTGATGTATAGCCATTGATAATTTAGAATTTTATATTATCCTACGGAACATGAGCTGCATACCATAAACCGGGCAGTAATGTCGTATGCAACATCAAAGCAGATGAAGGCTACGAGCTGGATGGGTAAGGCGAATCCCAGGAGCGTGCAGATTAGTGCTGCAACCTTCAGAGCAAAGCGGTGCTCGAAGAAGAACTTGAGGGACCGTGGACGGGTTCTCAAGCTCATCTTCTCATGGCCTATTTCATCGGCATAGCAACCGACAAATGCAAAGGGTATGATGTAAATGGATGTGAGGGCAATTGTCAGGCTGCCCAAGACCACGAGGAGCACTATTATCCCGATAAAGCCAACGATGCTGACGACAAATCCGGGGTGATCGATTTTCCCGGTAAGTATCAGACCGAGAGCCGTTCCGATGACCATCCCGAAGACGGGATCGTGGACGTATGCGAGGTAGCCGATTATGAGAGGAATTGCCATTGCTATTGGAGGTATTAGATAACGAAATTTACGAAATCCCGGCACATCTATGAGCTGGTCCATGCCCTTGATGAGCATGCCCAGCAGGATGCAGAGGCCCACAAGGGTTGCCCCGGAATAGGTGGCAAGAATTCCCAATGAAATGAGAAGAAGGGCGATGAGGAAAAGTATGCCCAGAGATAAAATGGAATTCTTCATTGGAAAAAGAATAGGGGACGGGTTATTTAATGTTAACCTGGCGGGAATAAGGTGAATCCATCGATTTCATCAGTATTTTGCCAGTTCCTTTAAAAGTTTCTTGTTCTTTTTAATACTCTCTTTAATATGATTATTTGATTCCTCGGAAACCTCGATTTCTTCCTTTTTCTTATCTTGCTCGTCCATTTCTTCAACCACTGTGTAAGTATTGACCTGTTCAATATATTAAATTTTCCTAGAATGCTGCTCCAGCCATTTGCGGATGGAGTCTAAATCGATCTCGCTCTTTGCCACCGAAAAAGCAAAATCCACACCCTCCTTTGGCTTCATTTCCAAGAAGTATCCGTTCTTTCTCAGGAATAGGTCACAGGCCTCTATTCCCGCTCTCTTGTTGCCGTCCACAAAGGGGTGGCCCGAGATGATTCCCCGGGCGATCAGGGAGGCAAGATAGAATATATCTGTGATCTTTATTGAGTAGATCTGGCTTTTGATGAAATCCACAATGAACTCGAGATTGCTGTAGTTTAACACCCCATATTCTCCTCCCGTCTCATCCAATATTTCTCTGTGAAGTTTAATCAACTCGGCAACGGATATGTATTGGATTTCATTATGGTTCTTGGATGCCATGGGAACGCGATAGGGAAATGCACATTTAGACATTTTGGTTGAATGGGCCAAAAGGATCCCCTGTTTTATAATTTACCGCATCCTTTAATACAAAATGGCACCTATCTGAACAACCCTTCCAATCCAGACCCTTGCCCATCACCAGAAGTAAATCCAGTGGATCTAATCGATACAACATATCTGATTTATGAAGGGTCGGGAACTATGATTCTGACGGTTGAGGATGACGATGGTGGAATGACCTCGGGAACCATAGCTCTTGGCTGATGTGAATCGGGTTTAGAAATATTTAAGTAGTACAGTTTGCTATACTTATTGTGCTATGGACAAGACAATCAGGACAATCCTGCATTCCTGGAAGGACAGGAAACTGCCGGAAGTGATTCCCAGGGATATCGACCTCGATCGCTATCTGGGGATGAAACCGAGAAAGATTATAGTCGTAACTGGTTTCAGGAGGGTGGGGAAGACCTATCTTCTGTTCCATGTGCTGAATAAGATTTTAAAAGAAAAAGGAAGGGAACAGGCTGTTTTCATCAATTTTGATGACGAGAGGATACCCCAGAAAACAGATTTCCTGACCGCACTCCTGCCCACCATAAAGATGAGCTTTTCAAAGGAGACAGACATCCTCTTTTTGGATGAAATCCAGAACATGCCGCAATGGAGCAAATGGCTGAGAAGGATTTATGACAGCGAGGATGTGGAGATATTTGTCACAGGCTCAAGCTCGAAAGTATCGAGCCGGGAGATCCCCACAGAGCTCAGGGGCAGGTGCCTGGAGGTTGCCGTATTCCCGCTCTCGTTTTCGGAATTTTTAAGATTCAAGAAAGTGGATGTGGATACCGATGCAGCGGAATATTCAGAGAACGAGAGGATAAAAATTTCCAAAATGCTGGATGAGTACCTCCTTTATGGCGGCATGCCCGAGGTTGTTCTGGCGTCCGAGGACAAAAAGTACGAGATACTCCAGCAGTACTACGGAACAGTTGTGAGAAGGGATATCATTGAAAGGTACAATGTGAAAAACGAGGAGGGGTTGAAGGCCATGATGAGGCTGCTTCTCAATTCCACTCAATATTCGATTAGCAAATTGCATAACACCCTAAAAAGTTTGAACTACGGTATCGGAAAGACCACTCTGCTTCACTATGTGGATTATGTTGAAAGCTCCTATTTCATGCACAGCCTCCCCATATTCTCTCCACGGGTAAAGGATCAGCTGCAGTATGCAAGGAAGGTCTATTTCATAGACTGCGGTTTTATCAACACCATTTCAACCAGACTGTCAAGGAACATGGGAAGGCTCTTTGAGAATGTTGTTGCAGTGGAGCTTCTCAGGAGATCCTTTGGAAAGGATATCGAGTTGTACTACTGGAGAGATAGGGCCGGAAAGGAGGTGGATTTTGCGGTCAAGGAAGGATTAAGAATAAAGCAACTGATCCAGGTTTGCTTCGACATCGAGGATATCGATACTAAGAAACGGGAAATAAATGCCCTGGCAAGGGCGGGTGATGAGTTGAAATGTAAAAACCTGTCCGTCATAAATGGTAACTACGAGGGAAAAGAAAAAATCAAAAATAAACTGATAACCTTTACCCCGCTGTGGAAATGGCTTCTGCCAGGTTAAACAAATGTGGGACCGAGTGTTTCTTTCTGTTTCTGTTTTGGAATGAAAAACCCCTTTCCAATCGAGTTTTAATATTTTGTTACCAATCGAGTTTTGATACGATTTGGGGAATACCAATCGAATATTGATATTTTATTGAGGGTTGTGCCAATCGAGTTCTGGTATCGGTTGTTTGGAATCTGGCATGTCGTGTTTTTGTGGACAATGGATGCGTGCAATTGGTGGAATATTAAAAGTCGAGGGGTGGGTTGGTTCGTGGGTGCCCTCGCGGGGCTCGGGAATGTGGGATTAGGAAGCTTAAAAGTGCTGGAAAAGGGAGATTATAAATAGTCTGAAACTAATAAATACCCAGATGGATGAGAGGGGTTAATACGAACACCAGGGTAATGAGCATAGTCGTCTGTTTGTTGATGATAACCAGTATTTCTACACCTTTTACGCAAAATACTGAACAACCTCAAAATATCGTGCAACCACAAATCCATGCCTTTTCAGGTCCAAGTCCTACCTCGGGTGGGTCGGGAGGTCTTGCTGATTCTCCATGGCCGATGTTTAGGCAGAATCTAAATCATACAGGTCTTAGCCCATACAGTACGAGCGAAAATCATGGAAATTTGAAGTGGAAGTTTGAGACCGCTAAAGGTGTGCACTCATCTCCTGCAATCGGTTCCGATGGTACGATTTACGTTGGTTCCTACGATAACAAACTCTATGCAATTAATCCGGATGGAACTGAAAAATGGAATTTCATAACTGATTTGTATGTGTACTCATCTCCTGCAATTGGTTCTGATGGAACGATTTATGTTGGCTCTCAAGATAACAATCTGTATGCAATTAATCCGGATGGAACTGAGAAATGGAATTTCAGGACGGGAAACATTGTGGTTTCTTCACCAGCAATCGGATATGATGGTGTGGTTTATGTGGGCTCCGACGATTTTAAACTATATGCAATATATCCGGATGGCTCCGAAAAATGGAACTTTACCACTAGGGGCGATGTGATGTCATCTCCTGCTATTGATTCCAATGGAACGATTTATGTCGGTTCCCAAGATCACAAATTGTATGCTATCAATCCAGATGGTTCGAGGAAATGGAGATTCAAGACGGGGGCCAATGTAGACACAGCTCCTGCCATTGGTTCCGATGGAACGATTTATGTCGGTTCAAAAGATAATAAATTGTATGCAATCTACCCGAATGGTTCAGAGAAATGGAGTTTTACTACCGGTTTTGGTGTACACTCACCATCTATCGACTATGATGGCACAATTTACGTCGGCTCTTCCGACAATAAACTCTACGCAATCAATCCAGATGGTTCTGAGAAATGGAACTTTACCACAGGTTGGGATGTCGCCTCATCGCCGGCTATCAGTTCCGATGGCACAATTTACGTCGGTTCTTCCGACAATAAACTCTACGCAATTAATCCAGATGGTTCTGAAAAATGGAATTTTATTACTTATAGCGATGTACGTTCATCACCAGCAATCGGTTCCGACGGGACTATTTACGTCGGATCAGCTGATGGGAATCTCTACGCTATTGGCATAACTCCTGTTCCGCCAATCGCCAATGCTGGTCCCGACCAGACTAAAAATGAGGGAGATGTTGTCCTATTGGACGGCTCTTCCTCCTACGACCATGGCGGTTCAATTGAATCCTACAAGTGGGATTTCGAAAGCGATGGAATCTACGATTATCAAGAAACACCAAGTAATGCATCCGATGGTGCTTTTGATGGGATAACAAATCACGTTTATGGTGATGATGGAATCTTCAAGGCCACTTTAAGGGTCACAAACAACCAAAATCTTACTGATACAGATACTTGCAATATTACGGTTAATAATGTTGTGCCGACAATGGAAACAATCATAGCACAAAATGCAATAGAAGTAACACAAAAATGGACAGAGGAATGGGTTGCAAGGTATAATGGCCCTGGAAATGACTATGATGGGAGCAATGCCATAGCTGTGGATTCCATAGGAAATGTATATGTAACAGGGATGAGCACCCGATATACTGGTGTTATACCGATGATACATTCAGACTATGTCACGGTAAAGTATGACTCCAACGGTAAGGAGCTTTGGGTGGCTGAGTATAACGGACCCGGAAATGGGAATGATGAAGCTACAAAAATAGCCATTGACTCAGTAGGGAACATCTATGTTACGGGAGAAAGTAAGGGCAACGGAACAAGTCTAGATTATGCAACAATTAAATATGACCCTTCGGGTAACGAGCAATGGATTGCGAGATACAACGGGGCTGCAAACGATATTGATCGTCCAAAGGATATCGCAATTGATTCCATGGGGAATATATATGTTACAGGATGTAGCGCAGATAACAGCGGTTTTTATGACTATGCCACTGTGAAATATGACTCAAATGGGAACCAAATATGGATAGCGAAATATAAAGGAGCCGCGGGTGGTTATGATGTTGCTCGGGCTATTGCTGTAGATTCTTCAGGGAATGTCTATGTTACGGGGAATGAGGCTACAAAGATTAGTTCCACACCCAAGTATGACTATGCAACAGTTGCGTATGATTCTTCTGGCAATGAACTCTGGTTTAAACGATACAACGGCCCAGGAAATGGCGACGATGTGGCCGAGGCAATAGCTTTAGATAAATCTGGCAACGTATTTATCACTGGGAAGGGTCTTGGCATTGGTACAAGTTATGACTATGAAACAATAAAATACGATCCACTAGGTAACGAGCTTTGGGTTGCAAGGTATAATGGCCCAGAAAATGATTTTGAGTATGCCTTTGCCATAGCAACTGACTCATCTGGGAATGTGTATGTAACTGGGCGCGAAAATATCGGTGAGAGTGCTAACTATGCCACAATTGCATATGACCCCTCTGGAAACGAACTCTGGATAGCAAGATATGATGGTTTAGGAAATGGCAATGATTGTGCCCGTGCTTTGGTAATTGACTCATTTGGGAATGTCATTGTAACGGGTGATAGCAAGGGTAACGGAACTTCAGCTGATATAGCTTCAATTGCCTATGACTCTAATGGCAATGAACTTTGGGTGGCAAGATACAATGGCCCTGGAGATAGCACTGATGCAGGGTCTGCTATAGCTACAGATACATCTGGAAATATCTTCGTGACTGGCGTGAGTAAGGGAAATGAGACAGAATATGACTTTGCTACAATAAAATATTCCTCCTTAAATTATTATGAATGTTCTGAAGGCTCCTCTGTAACCTTCACAATGAATGCCACTGATCTCGGTAGCGACGATTTGACATTTACATGGAACTGGGGCGACGGAACACCAGATACAGTTACAACATATTATAATAATAATGCAGGTCCAGAACCAGTTTATGATCCTATTACTAACGAGGTTAAAAGTCCATGGGGAACATATCCATTCAATGCTACCGACACTGTAAGTCATATCTACGGCGATAATGGTGAATATTCTGTTACCTTAACTGTGAAGGATGACGACGGTGGTGTTACAACATTTCCGATAAAAGTTAAAGTGAACAATATTGAGCCAACAATTGAACCCTTTGGACCGTTTAATATAGACGAAGACTCACCCATCGATATCACGGGAATTGCATCCGATCCAGGCAGCGATGATTTGACTTTCACTTGGACATTTGAATACGGCCCAACAGTAACAAATGTTTATTACAATGACGGCGCAGGACCAGATCCATATCCAAGCCCTAGTGGAATTTTCCCTTTTTCAGGTTCAGATACCGTAGGTCATACCTATGGCGATGATGGTATTTTTACAGTCACCCTAACAGTTGAAGATGATGACGGTGGCATTAGCGTATATAAAACAAACATTACGATATCGAATGTAAACCCAACTGTAACCATCGAATCAATAAACATGGATGTTGAAATTGGATTGAGGGTTGCAGGAAGAAAATACAACAATGTCAGCATGGCATTATATGAAGATGGCAATTCCATAGGTTATGTCTCCATCGAACGCATACCTGGCTCTCCGGATGAACAAATGGTCTGGATTCCGTTGAGTGTTGATTTTACCAAATCCTATTCCCTAACCGTGACCTATACCCCGGAAGACCCGCCGAATGTAGGGGGTAACCCGGTTTGGATATACATAAAATCCCAGAATGGGAGCATCAATAAAATCCACCATACTTTCAATGTCCAGCAATCCAAGAAACGAGACAGCCACCATTGGAACCATGTGGAACCCTGGGAAGTGGATTTGAATGGCCATTTTATTGGGCTTTCATTTGAAATAACCTCACATATCACAGATCCTGGGAGTGATGATGAGATTCTGACTTTCACCTATAATTCTCAGGTAAAGACGGTAACTTATCTGAATAATCCACCCGATCCGGACCCGTATCCATCTCCAGACATTAATCCTGTGGATATATTGGATACGACAACTCTAATTTATGAAGGGCCAGGGACCGTATACTTAGACATTATTGATGACGACGGAGGAACTGAATCAGATAGTCTTGTTCTTTGATTAATTGCTTAGGTCAACCCCCGAAAAATAATATATATCAAGTCCTCATCAAGGTTTGAGAATGTCATGTCAAAGAAAATGGATTGGCACAGCAAGAAGAATCTCCTGGACTGGTTCGACAAATTGACTCCCGAGCAGCGTCTTAAATTAGCCCTGGAAATAGAAAAACTCAGGAGGGAGGCGCGGTTTGTCGAGCCTTGAGAAAATAATGGATCCCTGTCACCTTTCAATAAAATACACTTTTATAACATATCACATCTATCCGGCCCCGATATGAGCGATTTAGATATCAACAGAATAATGGAGCATGTGAGGGTTCTTTCGGTGGACATAGGACCGAGAGGACCCACAACCCGGGGCGAGGAGAGGGCTGCACAATATATTTTTTCAGAATTAAAAAAGCAGGGAATCGAGGTGTGGACTGAGGAGTTTTTGTCTCCTACAACCTTCTCGTGGTACTATGCTGTTCCGAACTTCATGATATTCCTATCCTTTATCGTCTTTCTCTTCAACCCGCTAATTGGTGTCTTGTTATCAATAACAGGGGCCATCTTCTTCTTCACCGAGATAAACACCATTGAAACTGTATCCAGGTTCTTCCCAAAGAAAAAGAGTAAAAATATTGTGGGAAAGTTAGGCTCAGGAGAACCGGTAAAAAAGAGAATTGTCATTGTGTCCCACCACGACACATCCAAACCGAGTTTGTCGTTCCATCCCAGGAACATCCCGTATTTCCGCGCAAGCATCGTGCTCATGATTTTTTCAGTATTTTTCATTTCAGCTGCCCTAGTGCTGGAACTGTTTTTGGATTCTCGAGGAATCCTGCCCCACATCTCAACACCCTTAGCCCTTTATCTTTTGGTATCGGTACTCGTCTGTATTCACAGGGAATTATATTATGAACCAGTGCCCGGAGCCAATGACAATGCTTCGGGAACAGGGATTGTATTGGCACTTGGGAAGGCCCTGGCATCGAACCCTCCGGAGGAAACAGAGGTCTGGTTCCTATCAACGGGGTGCGAGGAGGTGGGTACTATCGGTATGATGCGTTTTCTGGAAAGGCATGGCGAGGAGCTGAAGGATGCCTATTTTATCAACATCGACAATGTGGGAAGGGGAAATATCAGGTACACTGAGGGAGAGGGGTTGATCAAGGCGTTTTCATGTTCAAGAGAGCTCATTGATATTGCCCGGAAAGCGGGTGAGAGTGCTGGTATTGAGAGCAGACCCTTTGTCAGCAAGATATACCCAACAAATACGCTGCCGTGCCTGGTGCGACATCACAGGGCAATTAGCATCTTGGCCACAGACCGGAAGGGATTGATATACAACTGGCACTGGCCCACAGACACCTATGATAGGCTGGATGAGAATACCATTGACCAAGCCTATAAACTGGTCTTGGAGATGGTGAATTTACTGGATACTAAGGATAAAAATAACTAGCTGAAAAACGAATGGGAAAATGGTAAAAAAATAAATATCGAGATTGGTTACCCTTTATCCAGCGGGAAATTCCATGGGCCATGAAAACGAGATACTGAAAAAGATCACTGCCTTCTTTGCATCCAAACCCGGCATCATTTTCGTAGGTGCCTTCATAGGTGTGATGGCCGCCGTTCTTCAGCACGAGGGCAATCCCGGCAATATGGGGTTCTGCATAGCATGCTTCCAGCGCGACATTGCAGGGGCACTGGGGCTACACAGTGCGGCTCCCGTGCAGTACATACGGCCCGAGATCCCGGGCATCGTTTTAGGCGCCTTCATTGCAGCCCTCATCTTTGGGGAATACAAAGCAAGGGCCGGTTCGGCCCCGATGATCCGGTTTGTTTTAGGATTCTTTGCCATGATAGGTGCACTGGTTTTTCTCGGCTGCCCGTGGAGGGCACTGCTCAGACTCGCCGGTGGCGACCTGAACGCCATTTTGGGACTGGCGGGTCTCGCATCCGGCATCTTCATTGGAACGCTTTTCATAAGAAGGGGCTTCAACCTGGGCCGCAGCAGGAAGACCTATCCGGTTGTGGGACTTGTGATACCGGTCTTCATGCTTGGCCTTCTCATTTTTCTGATTTGGGACCCCACTTACTATGATGCCGCTTTGGGAGAGGACGTCACCTTCATAAGAACGAGTACAATAGGACCCGGTGCAATGGCCGCACCCATAGCCCTCTCACTGGGCATCGGCCTCGCGGTCGGGTTCTTTGCCCAGCGCAGCCGATTCTGCACGGTGGCAGGTATAAGGGATTCGATTCTTATCAGGGATTACCACCTATTACTCGGCGTCATCGCCCTTGTCATTGCGGCCTTTGCAGCCAACCTGGTTTTAGACCAGTTCAGCGTGGGATTCGAGGGCCAGCCAGTGGCCCATGACGATCACTTATGGAACTACATGGGCATGGTGCTCTCCGGACTGGCCTTTGTTCTGGCCGGGGGTTGTCCAGGCAGAAATCTAGTCCTATCAGGAGAGGGAAACACTGACTCTGGAATATTTGTGGTTGGCATGCTTGCAGGGGCGGCGTTCTCGCATAATTTCAGATTGGCCTCCAGCCCGACGGGAACGGGGGACTGGGGCCCGCAGGCTGTGATACTTGGACTGATCATTTGTATAATAATAGGCTTGACTATGAGGGATAAATCCTAGAACAAACAGAGGGGAAATGAAGTGACCGAACGCATCGACGCCAGGGGGCTTTCCTGCCCCACGCCCATATTCAAGACCCAGGAGAAGCTCTGGGCCATGAAGAACGGTGTTTTGGAGGTCCTGGTGGATGACGGAACAGCAAAGCAGAACGTGGCCAGGACGGCGGAAAGGGAGGGCTGGGATGTGGAGATTACCGATATGGGCGATGGCGAGTATCTCCTTACCCTGACAAAGAAAGTGGAGTGATTGAAGCCTGGAACAGTTAATTATTTATGTATAATCGTTCATGCAAGGAAACAACATCTGGCCCCGAAAATGCCTCCTCAATGACCCATGACGCGAACAGATAAGCGGTCCTATTGCGGGAATGGCAGGATCAAAACCAGGGAAAACCAGTGTGAAAAAAAGACGGGGAGTCGTTATGGCGAGATTTCTGACCGGAGCCAAGAAGAACATGGTTCTCCTCAAGATGCTGAAGAACAAGGAAGTGAGGAGCCTTGACAAGAGTTTTTTAAATTACCTGAGAGGGGCCCTCAAATACGAGAAGTTCGTGGAAATCGACGGCAATGTGGTGCTCAACTCCCAGATGCCGCCCTTCGGCACTGCGGCCTTCGACAGGTTCCTGTCCCTGGCGCCGATTATAAAAGAGGGAAAGACGGCACCCATCTCATGTCATATCTCGGTGACGCAGAGGTGCAATTTCAGCTGCTGGCACTGCAGCAACTGGCACAGGGAGAAAACCGAAGACATGCCCCTGGACCTCATCCAGAACACCATAGGCAGGCTTCAGGACATGGGCAACTGCCTGATAGGCATCACCGGCGGCGAGCCAACACTGAGAGACGATCTGGAAGATATCATCAGAAGCATTGTCCCGAGATCATCTGCGCTGCTGTTCACCAACGGAACAAACGTAACCCTGGAGAGGGCAAAGGAGCTGAAAAAGGCCGGTCTGTTCAGCATAGCGGTAAGCCTGGATCACTTCAGACCCGAGTACCACAACAAGGCCAGGGGCGACGAGGGAGCCTTTGATATAGCCACCGGTGCAATTGCGGCCTCCATCGACGGGGGGCTGTACACCATTGCCGCGGCAGTGCCAACAAGGGAGATGATCCAGCAGGGCGAGGTGCCGCAGTTCTACGATTACTGCAGGGACCTGGGTGTTCAAGAGATAAGGGTCCTAGCCCCGATACCCACGGGCAGGCTCGTGGGGCACAGGGAAAAGAGATGGTGCGGAACAGACGAGCAGGAGCAGATGTGGGAGTACGCCAAGAAACTGAACCAGGACAAGAACTATCCGAGGATTACCGAGTTTTCTTACCTGGAAAGCGAGGGTATTTTGGGCTGCACGGCAGGTACCTTTCACATTTTCATAGAGACCGATGGTACTGTAACACCCTGCGATATGATACCCTTGAACTTCGGAAACATAAAGGAGGAGGGGATAGAGCAATCGTACGAACTCATGGCCGGCACATTCAAGAACCCGAGGTACGAATGCTTTGTCAGGGCCGCAACCGGACTTTTCAAGAAGGCCTTTGAAGAGGAGGGAAAGCTGCCCTTCAGCAAGGAAAAGACCCTGGAGATCACCTCGAGGATCAAGAACAAGAGGATGCCGGAGTTCTTCCAGAAGATGGGCATGCCCCAGCCCGTGTTCGAGGAGAGAAAACCCAAGGAGTTGAAGAAGGAGAAGCTGGATTTAAGGGACCTGGAATGCCCGGAACCCGTCTTCAGAACCCAGGAGAAGATCTGGGAGATGGAGGGGGGCATAATCGAGGTTCTGCTCAACGACGAGCAGGCCAAGCACAATGTTTCAAAGACG
>Ga0209536_100010326_pt1 | contig 13784 bp, 8 predicted proteins | sample DeeMarSeWOR28_12_FD_187461 | JGI IMG/M metagenome (GOLD analysis project Ga0209536, IMG submission 187461) | Marine sediment microbial communities from White Oak River estuary, North Carolina - WOR-2-8_12 (SPAdes) (version 2) | ecosystem: Environmental > Aquatic > Marine > Intertidal zone >...
TTTGGAGTGCGCAAGCTTGCTTGCGCCTTACAGTATAAACGATTATTATGCAGTTGCTTAAAGGCGGCGCGCAAGCTTCGCTTGCGGGCCGCACTCCAAGGGATCTCCGTGTTGCGATATGGGATGTTTTGAATTTTGCAACAAATCATAGTTAGCCGATGGCTATTTCATGATTGTGTGAAACTATTTCTGAGTCGGCACACTAGAGGGTTTTCGAAAATACCTGTTTGGTTTGTGGTTTCCGAAGATACCGGTCGAATACCATTCCAACGTTACGGATGAAAATGCGTCCGAGTGTTGTTACGGAAATAATGTCGGAATTAAGTTCGACAAGCCCGTCTGCCTGCAGTGTCTGGAGCCTGGCCAGCTCGTCGGCAAAATAATCGTTGAAACGAATGTCGAACTCAGTTTCAATTTCCTTTTTGTGAAGTACGCAGTGGCACAGCAATCGGCTGATGACGACTCTGCGCAGGATGTCGTCTTCGGTCAGTTCCATGCCGCGCATGGTGGGAAGAGTATCCTTCTCGACAGCCGCGTAATATTCTTTGAGGTCCCTCTGGTTCTGTGCGTAGATCCTGCCGATATCGCTGATCGAGCTGACGCCCAGACCGACAAGGTCGGCGCCAGCTTTCGTTGTGTAGCCCTGGAAATTCCGGTGCAGTGTCCTGTTGCTCTGGGCGACGCACAACTCGTCATCGGGCCGGGCGAAATGATCCATCCCGATATACTGATACCCCGCACTTGTGAAACGCTCGATCCCGGCGCGAAAAATCTGGTACTTGTCCATTCCGAGAGGGATGTATTTCGAAAGGGCCCCCTGCTGTTTTTTCATCCACGGGACATGGGCATAGCTGAACATAGCAATTCTGTCCGGGTTGAATTCAATAATCCTGTCTATGGAATCTGAAAAGCTCTCCGGGGTCTGATGCGGGAGTCCGTAGATAAGATCGACATTGATCGATTCATATTTGAGGGCCCGGCACAGATCAAATACTGCCTTTGTTTCTTCATAGGACTGGATGCGTCTGACGGTTTTCTGTACCAGTGGATTAAAATCCTGAATTCCCATTGAAACCCGGTTGAATCCCAGCCGACGCAGAACTGTCAGCTGGTCTTCATTTGTCACCCTGGGATCGGTCTCAATCCCTATTTCGGCGTCGGGTGCAAACCGGAAGCGTTCTTTTGTGAACAAAAAGAGCTCTTCAAGCTGGGATGCACTGAAATAAGTGGGTGTGCCTCCGCCCCAGTGAAACTGCACGACCGGCCTGGAAAGGTCCAGCGCCGCTGACACGCGGTCAATTTCCCATTTGAGATTATCTAGATAGGGAAGGGCGGCAGTATGGTCCCTTTTAATAACGCTATTGCAGCCGCAGAACAGGCACAGACTGTCGCAGAAAGGGAGATGCATATAGAGTGACAGTGGCCGTACGGGTTGCGTTTTATTGGATTGCTGCAACGCTTCTTCAAAATCGGACGGGCCGTACGAATCCAGCCACTCCGGCGCTGTCGGGTAGCTGGTGTAGCGCGGTCCGGGGACGTTGTACCGTTCCAGGATCTCCGGGGTTACATTCAGGGTTTCGCTCAGGATCTTAATATTGAATCTCGTCATAGATAAAATTTACCATAGTACTGATTCATCACTGAGGCGAATTTCCGAAATTGGAATACAGAGCCCCAACATGAATCTGGACTGTGTTGTGGATATCTCGCAAGAAAACGAAATGGGTACAAGGAGTCAGAAGCCGGAAGTCAGAATGGCTTTGGAGGTCTTCTCCCTCCTAGCTCCTTCCTCCCGACTTCTGGCTCCTGAGCTTGAAGTTAACAGTTAACAGTTTGAATTTACAGAGGAGATTCTATAGCCATCACATTATCCCCAAAACTCAGAACATAGAATTCAAAACTCCTTCTGATTCCTGGCTTCTTACTCCTGACTCCTTACTTATTTTCCATCGGAATCCCGAACCTCGACCGGACCAAATTTCATTTTTACCAGTTCGGATTCAATTTTACTGCGATCGCCCACTGCAACAATCACGGCTTCTTCAGGTCTTAGATGTTCCCGTGCCACCCGTTGTACTTCTTCCGCCGAAACAGTTTGAATCCGCTGCGGAAGATCCTGAAAGTAGGTAGAGGGAAGCCCGTAAGTAAAAAGCTGGCCAATGCTGGAAGCCGTATCGGAAGTGGTTTCAAATAATCCTGGAAGGGAGTGCGAGATCGAATCCTTTGCCGTGACCATCTCTTCCGCTGAAAGCGGATTGTCACGCATCCGTTCGATTTCCCTGAATATCTCGACAATTGCGGCTGCGGTCGCATCGGAACGAACGGAGGTCGCAATTAAAAAGGGCCCGGCGCTTCGACGGAAAAGAAAAGCGGAAGAAGCCCCGTAGGTAAAACCGTTTTTCTCTCTCAGGTTCAGGTTGATCCTGCTTGAAAATAAACCACCCAGAGCCGTGTTCATCACATCGATCGGAACAAAGTCAGGATGGGCTCGAGCCACTCCGCTATGACCGATTCGAAGCACTGTCTGGGTCGCTTCCGGCTTGTCGACGATTATAATCCTGCAGGACTGCTTCAGCGCATTGCCGGGTGTTCGGTAGCTGGGTTCCACACCTTCCCAGTTCCCCAGGTGTTTTTCTCCCAGAAGGCGAAGTTCGGATTCCGTGATATCTCCGGCCACCACCAGTGTAGCGTTTGCGGGTATATACCCTGATTTGTAGAATCCGACAAGAGAATCGCGGGTTATGGCCTTGTTGGATTTTTCAGTGCCTATTTCGGTATATCCGTAAGGGTGTACCGCACCGTAAATTGCATTGTAGAAAGCTTTTGTTCCCAGTGTTCCGGGATTGTCCTTCTGCTGCAGGATGTGTGTCAGACGGTCGTGTCGTATTCTTTCCAGTTCCTCCGATTGGAAGGCAGGATTCATTAGTATGTCGGAGAGAAGTTCGAAAGCCGTGTCCGCGTTCTTTCTCAGAGTCCGCACCGCAAGATAGGAAAGGTCCATCGAGGTTCCGGTGTACAGGGATGTACCTATCTGATCCGCGTCGGCGGCAATATCCAGGGAGGTGCGCCGTGCTGTTCCCTCGTCCAGCATCCCTGCCGTGAATGAAGCCAATCCGGGTTGATCGGGGGGATTCTGATCGCTTCCGCTCAGCACGATTATGTTTGCCGAGACAACAGGTAGATTATGCTGCTCGACCAACAGGACGTTCAGCCCGCTCGAGAGCTGAAACGTTTGGGGAACAGGCAGCGTCAGCGCAGGTTTCCTTCCCGGCGCAGGCGGGGAACATCTCCAGTCCTGATCGGGTATTTGTGATGTTTCCTGTGGCGGGGAAGTCTCCGGGCGTTTTATTTTCGGGATGTCGACCACGACTTTTTTCCCTGGAATTCCGTAAACCACAACTCCTGCTTCCCTTTTTAACCGGCTCCGGGCGGCAGAGCGCAGGGAATCGGCTGTAGCAATCGAATATCTTTCCAGGTCCTTCTCGAGGAAGCCCGGGTCTCCAAGAGTGTGATTGTATAGATTCAGGCGATCCGCAACGCCCCCAAATCCTCCCAGAATCTCGAGCCCCCGAATGACCGCAGATTCAAACGTATTCCGCGCTCTGTCGATTTCACTCTCGGTAGGTCCGTTTTCCTGAAACAGAACAATTTCCCGGCGGATAGCGTCTTCCAGCTCCTCCGGGGAGATCCCCGGCTTGCAGGTGGCTTCGATGTTAAATATGGAACCTAACGCAAGCGAGTACTGCTGGGCCGCTGTATCCTGTGCAATTCGCTTTTCGTAAACCAGGCTCTTGTACAGGCGGCTTGATTTGCCCCCGCCCAGAATTTTGGCAATCAGGTCGCATTCAGCGTCTCCCTGGGTGAGGATAGGATCTGTAATCCATGACACATAAACCCGCGGCAGTTCTACCTGGTCTGTCACAACAGCCCTCTTTTCGGACGTGATCGGGGGAGTCGCAGCCTCTGTAGCCGGAACAGGCTTCCCTGCAGGGATAGGGCCGAAATATTTTTCAACCAGCGCCCCGGTCTTTTCCGGGTTGATATCGCCTACTATGGCAAGGCTGGCATTATTCGGCGCGTAGTAGAGTTTGAAAAACTCCCAAACATCGGCAAGCTCCGCCGCTTCAATATCGGCATGAGACCCCATAATCGAGGCATAGTAGGGATGGTCCTGCGGAAATAACTGGTGAAATATTTCCTCCTGGACGAGACCGTAAGGAGCGCTTTCAATGTTCTGGCGCCTTTCGTTGCGCACCACATCGCGCTGGTTTTCCAATTTCGTTTCGTCGAGATTATCCAGCAGAAAACCCATGCGATCGCTTTCAAGCCACAGCGCGAGTTCCAGCCGGTTTGACGGGAGCGTTTCGAAATAATTCGTGCGGTCGAAATCCGTTGTACCGTTGATATTGCTCGCCCCTGCAGCTTCAAGGTAGAGGAAATGCGCCTTCTCACCCACGTGTTTTGAGCCCTCGAACATCATATGCTCGAAAAGATGGGCAAACCCTGTCAGCCCGGGGCGTTCGTTGACGGGGCCTACGTGGTACCAGATATTCACGGCGACGAGAGGCAGGCGATGATCCTCCAGAAGTATCACATCCAGGCCATTCTTCATTGTATATTTGCTGTAGTGCAGTTTTGGGATATTTAAGGTTTTCGACAAAACGTCTCCTCTTCACATATAAAATCGATGGAAGCGAAAGCTCCGCTAAAATCCTATCATAAATGAAATCATGTGGAAAATGGGCTCGCCGGCTCAGAGATAGGACGGTGTCTGCGTTCCTTGCAGTATTCCATATTCGGATTCAGAGCCTTCGACCGAGTCTGAAAAGGGCCCTCTGAACAATGCCTGAACGAATACGCATTGCAGATGTGGATTTGATTCTAAATTTCTGCCATCTATTCAACCGGGAATAGAATCGCGTTGAGAACTCTTTTGCCTGAACTGCCAGCTCGTAATAAAGCGGAACAGGCTTCATTTTGTGGATTTCGAACCATAGTTCTTTCAGGGAACGATGTGAAGCCTTTTCTATTGCGCCAAGAGTATTGGCGCTATGTTGACGGTATTCCACTAACTGTTGATCGATAAAAACCAGTTTTCCAAATGCTGAAGCAACCAGGGCGAGCCACCAGTCGTGCATAATGGCTTTTTCCGGGATAGGCAAAGATTTTTTTGCCAGGGCGTCATTAATCAGGGCAGTACAACCGGTTACAAGATTACAGAAGAGAATCTGCCCAAATTGATTCTTTGCAGGTTCCAATCCCTGATAATGCATGAATGATTCGGCAATCAGTTCTCCGGAATCTGAAACAACCTTAAGATCGCTGTGAACCAGGACAGGTATATCTTCACAATTCTTTTCCGCCTTTTCCATGAACTGCATTTCAAGCTCGACCTTCTTTTTGGCCCAGATGTCGTCCTGGTCGCAAAACATCATGTAGGCCTTCTCGAGGCCCAATTCCTTTTTGTGGGCCAATACATATTCCATAAGGAAGGCAAAACTGCCGCCGGCGCCCAGATTGTGGCCGTTGTTTTCGATAATGTGGAACTTATCCGGGAATTTTGCCCGATAGGAAGAAATTACCTCGATGGTGCCGTCAATTGAACCGTCGTCGCGGGTGACTATGATCAGGTTTTCATAATTCTGCCCCATCAGTGAATCCAGTTGCTCGGCCAGATACTTTTCTCCATTGAGGGTGGGCAGCAGAATGGCAATTCTTGGATGCAGGGATGTCATAACGTCCACAATTATATGCTTTTCTGCCGCTTCTCGCTTTAAATATGTAGGGGCGAACCTTCCGGCTTCGCCCCTAGCCGAATCGAAGATTCGGCCGGGCTACGCCGGACAAGTTGGTGTTCGCCTCTGCTGCGATAAGCAAGGGTTGTTTGAAGAAGGCAAAAGGGCGAACACAAGGTTCGCCCCTACAACGAATTTAATGGATCGTTTTGCCAATTAGCGGGATTGTCGTGAATGTATTCCCAGATGCGATTGTAATCCTTTTCATCGCGGATAATGTGATCCCAATAACCCCGTTGCCATAATTTTCGATTAAAGGGCTCCCACCCCCATTGCCTTACGCCCTTTATATATTCGTCGGTAGTAATGGATTTATATGCCTGGAGGATGCGACCGACTGTGTCGGGCAATGTTCCATTCGGGCCATCATGATTATGTACACAGGGTTCGCTCTTACCTGTACCCGTACAGATTATGACGAAGACGGCATGGATATGATTTGGCATAATGATAAATTTATCCACGTCTATATTGGGAAACCTTTCTGGAAATTCTTGCCAAATTGATCGAATCATTCTACCCGCATCGTTCAACGTCATTTCTTTGTCTGTGATATTACCGAAAAGACATTTCCTGTTGCGGGTACAAACGGTGACAAAATAGGCACCTTCCTTGGAATAATCGTAACCCTGCAGTCTGAGGGATCGACGGTGGTGAATCGAGGGATCGTATATCATGGGCATACCCGAAGTTTTCCGGGTATGTTTTACGAACCCATGAAATATATCGAAAATTCGTGTAGGGGCGAACCTTGTGTTCGCCCTGGTGTCGCAAAGCAAGGATGTTTGGAGAAGGCGAAAGGGCGAACATAAGGTTCGCCCCTACAACGTTGATTCAAATTGAATGATGTGCATGTATTGAGCCAGGTGAGCTTCCCGACACAAGGTTCCACATTTAGGCATTTGGGGAGGGATCCAAATACAATAGAAAGGGTGTGGTCAGATGAGGAGATGAGCCCGGCGTCGCCCGTAACAGGTCAATCTTACTCTCGATGCATTGCCTGATTATTAAATACAGGCGATTGGAAAAGAAATGGAGGCTATGCCGGGCAGCCTTCGCCCTTCGGGCCTAAATAGCCTTATAGGCAACATCATTTGTTGGATTGATCTGTAAAGGAAGTGGCTGCGCCAGGCGTAGCCCGAAGGGCTGAAGCATGGCGGAGAGGGAGGGATTCGAACCCTCGGTAAGGTTACCCCTACACACGCTTTCCAAGCGTGCTCCTTCAGCCACTCGGACACCTCTCCAGATCAGCGCCCTGTGTGCGGGCAGATGGTGATTGTATTCTGCAAATAGCAGATCCGCAAGATGAAATGCAGCCGGCGGTCCGCAGTCGCCAGTGAGTAGCCTGGGATTTGACTTCGCTCATCACAAAGAGACAGTGTTTTTAATCAACGTATTGAACAAGCAGCTCTGCTGGCTTATACTTCGCAGTTTGCGGTTTTTTTAAAAGATGTGAGTAGGGGAATCCTATGTATCGAGTCATAAAGCGCGAACAGTTCGGTCCTGTAACCTTCCTGTGGGAAGTCGTTGCTCCCGATGTGGCGAAATCATGCCAGCCGGGTCACTTTATTATGTTAAGAATCGACGAAACCGGAGAGCGGATTCCGTTAACCGTTGCCGATTTCGACCGGGACGGGGGAACAGTCACTATTGTTGTCCAGGCAGTGGGAAAAACAACCTACCAGATGATGGCTCTTCCGGAGGGCTCGGAAATCCTGGATTTCATTGGTCCGCTTGGAGTTGCGTCCCACATCGAAAAACGAAACAAGGTTGTGCTGGTCGGAGGCGGACTGGGAGTTGCACCGGTATTTCCACAGTTAAGGCTGCATAAAGAACTCGGCTCCCACACGATTTCCATCATTGGATTCCGCAACAAGGATCTCATGTTCTGGGATGACCGCTTTTCCGAATATTCGGATGAATTCCTGGTCGCTACCGACGACGGATCTTACGGTACAAAGGGTTTTGTGACTGTGGTTCTGGACAAGGTCCTGAAAGAGCATAAGGATGTCGACGAGATAATAGCCATCGGACCGCTGCCGATGATGAAAGCTTGCGCAGAACTTTCCCGTCCTTACGGAATCCGGACGATGGTCAGCCTCAATTCCATAATGGTGGACGGTACGGGTATGTGCGGTTCCTGCCGCGTTACCGTCGGTGACAAGATGAAATTCGCATGCGTCGACGGGCCCGATTTTGACGGGCACCAGGTGAATTTTGACGAGTTAATGCTCCGCCAGAAGCGATTCGAATTTGAGGAACAGGAATGTATGCAGCGCTACGAGGAAGAGCGCAAACGGCTGGAGAAAATCGGCCCCGGAGGATCGAATCCAGCTGTCGTGGAGGCGCGTACACGACCTGGACTTGAAGACCTGCCGGAAGTTCCCGTTCCTGAACCGCCGCCGGAAAAGCGTGTCGTGAAAAGCCTCAAGACAATCGCCCCGAATCGAACGGCGATGCCGGAACAGGATCCAATGGTCCGCAACAAAAATTTCCTTGAGGTGGCGCAGGGCTATACGTTGGAAATGGCGCTTGCGGAAGCCGACCGATGTATCCAGTGCAAAAAACCGAAATGCATACCCGGATGCCCGGTGGAAATCGATATTCCGGGGTTTATCGCGGCCATTTCACTCAAAGACCTGCGAAAATCCTACGAAATTCTCAAGGATGCCAATGCTCTGCCGGCGGTCTGCGGCCGTGTCTGTCCCCAGGAGGTGCAGTGCGAAGCGACCTGCGTTCTCAGCAGCAAGATGGACCCGGTTGCAATCGGGCGTCTGGAAAGATTTGTCGCTGATTTTGCTGTCGGTCGCGGTTGGGACAAGGTTCCCGATTGCAAGCCTGCCGGCAAAAAAGCGGCCATTGTCGGATCCGGTCCCGCCGGACTTGCTTGCGCCGGGGATCTGGCCAAAGCCGGTGTCGATGTGACGGTGTATGAAGCTCTCCATGTTGCGGGAGGAGTGTTGAAATATGGAATCCCTGAATTCCGTCTTCCTAACGACACGATCGATATTGAGATCGATGGCCTAAAAAATTTGGGTGTGAAGTTCGTGTTGGACTGCATCATCGGCAAGCTCTTTACCATTCCTCAATTGATGAGTGATATGGGATATGACTCCGTGTTTATTGCGACCGGTGCCGGGAGTCCTAAATTTATGGGTATTCCGGGTGAAGCCTACAATGGCGTTGTTTCGGCAAATGAACTCCTGACACGTGTCAACCTGATGCAGGGATTCCGGCAGCCGCTGTACGACACACCCGTGGGAATGGGGAAACGCGTGGCCGTAATCGGCGCCGGCAATACGGCGATGGATGCCATGCGTGTTTCATTGCGCATGGGTGCTGAACAGGTTTATCTGGTCTATCGACGAAGCGTTAAGGAATCTCCCGCCCGAATTGAAGAGCTGCATCACGCCATGGAAGAGGGTGTGATCGCCAAATGGCTAACGAACCCGGTCCGGATCATAGGCAACGAACAGGGTTGGGTGACCGGCATGGAGGTCATTGAAATGGAACTTGGCGAACCGGATGATTCAGGGCGCCGGAGACCTGTTCCCAAAAAGGGGACGGAACATACTCTGGATGTGGACATGGTGGTATATGCTCTGGGTACATCCGCGAACCCGATCATTGCACAGAGCACGCCCGGGCTTAAAACAAACCGCTGGGGCTATATCGAAGTTGATGAAAACACGGGCATGTCCTCTGTCCCGGGAGTATTTGCCGGAGGTGACATTGTAACGGGCGCCGCAACAGTTATCTTGGCTATGGGCGCCGGGCGGCGAGCTGCTCGTGGTATGTTGAATTATATGGGGCTTCAGGCTTCGCCCTAGCCGAATCGAAGATTCGGCCGGGCTACGCCTGACAAGTCACCAGACAAGACGGCCGGCAAGACAGCGGAGTGATAACGTATGTATATGTTTCTCATGCAGGGATATATGGGAAACGGTGAGAGGTGATGGGAAATCGAATTCCCTGAACTGATTTTATAATTAAGCCCCGGAGGGGCAATAGAGAATAGCCGTGGGCGTAAGCCCACGGAAAAAGTGAGTGTAAATAAAGCCCCGGAGGGGCGACAGCCTAAAATAAGGAGCAGAAATGGCTTCTACCTGTCCAAAATGTCATAAACCCATTGAAGACGACAGCGTCTGCTGTGTGGATGTTAAGTACACCTGGAAATGCAAATCCTGCAACAAAGTTTCAACCGGTTTCGTCATTCCTTACGGCCGGTGCTATCTTTGCGGCGGTGAAAATGAAGTGATCGAGGCTTATGACGGTGAAGATCCCGAACTGGTTGCGATTGTCCAGGAGGCCGTACAGTTCGAAGTCGACATGTACCATTTTTATCGGATAGCAATGCAAAAAACGGAAGACAAGCAGCTAAAATCAGTTCTTGAAGACCTCTATCAGAAGGAAGAAGAGCATCTGAAGTCGCTGGAGGAGAAATATCACCTGAATCCGACTCTGGACCTGAGGCAATTACCCGGAGAGGATGAGGATATCGTCTTCCGTTTTATTTTCCACGGGATCGATTTCAAGGATGCGGAAGGCCATATCCTGCAGGTTTACGACAGGGCGATTGCGATGGAAAAACGGACCCGAAACCGCTTCTTGACCCACGCGAACACTCTTCCGCCGGGATCCCAGCAGGATCTTTATAAGGAGCTTGCAGCCGAAGAGGAGGACCACGTCGCGATTCTTGAGACTGAAAAGGCGCAGTTCCTGAAGAATAAAGTTTGATGAAGCTCCCGTGGAGTGCGCAAGCTTGCTTGCGCCTTGAAGTGTCAGGTTACAGGTGAATTAGGTATACGCTGCCTTTTACAGCACATCGCTTAGTTCTTATAATTGCGACCAGAAACGGCAAAACCAATGGCCGGGTAACAGCGACTCCCGGCTTTTTGTTTTTAAGCGAACGAGGTATCTATGACAAAGTTTCAAGATCCGATCCGAAGCCTGACTTTTGAGCTTCCCGCCGGCTGGGCATACGATATGCTCTATTCCACCTTGACCGATTTTTTCTTCGCCCGCTGGGATCGGCCCGAGGAGATGCTGGTCGTTCACCTGCGCCGCGCCGGTGTCGAAGAAGACCGGCCCGAGGAGGAGTGGATAGAGAAAATCCAGTCTGAAGTGGGTGAAAAGGTGTCCCTGTTTGATATGGATTCTCCAAACGGCCGGGTGGTTGCCGCGGACTTTGTCTCCAGCCAGGGCTTGACACAGCGTGTTGCCTTTCTACGGGGAGCGCATGTCGACATCGCCGTTGAGCAGCGCAAGGCCGACATGGGGAAACCGGAGCCCTGGGAAGCGCTTGATAAGGCGATTAGCACGGTTATGTCGGCCGCAAACCAGCCGCAATCCGGCGACTGCAGTCCGGTTGAATTCAACAAGATGGTAGACGCGGCCAACAAAGCCTTTGAAAAAAAGGATTACAACAGGGTCGTAGACGCCCTCAATGATGCGATTCATATCGGAACGTCCGCATGGCTTTCCAGCATGGCTGCTCCCTCCGGTTCTCCGGAAATAAATGCTGCGGTTCGTGTTGCGCAGGCAATGGTGCACCTGGGACGTTTCACCGGGGATCCGTTTCTGACGCGTGATGCCGCTTCGATTTCACGCCGCTCCCTCTGTTCGCTGGAGGCGGCCGGCAAGGCAACGGTAGAAGCGGCTCAAGGGCTTGTGGACGAGCTGAAAGAGGTTCTGGGCAGTATTGAATCAGAACTTCTGGAGAATTCGGATCAGGGAGTTAGTAAGGACAGCGCCCCGATAATTTCCATTCGTGAAAGAGGATTCCGGCTGACCCAGGCCGGGGCCATGGCTTTCGAAGCCGCTGATTTTAAGAGCGCTTCCGGCTACGCGGAAGCGGCTGTTGAAGATTTTCTTTTCCTGCTTGCATATTTCCGGAGAGGCCGCAGCCAGCAAATCCCCGATGAAATTCTCAAACACCTCGTCGATCAGGGCATAGAGGATCATGAAGAGCAGCGGGATACAATTCAGAAAGCAAGAGAAGGAGTACTGTTTCCGGCGTTGAACCTGTCTCTGCAGATCCGGTATTGCTGCGCAATGGAAATGAAGGAGCCCGACAGCGCCTCAGAAGCGACCGAACTCCTTATTCCCCTGGCTCGTCAAATTGCGGATTCCATGCCGGGTGATACGAGTATTGAGTTGAATCTCGTTCTTGCCCTGATGGATGCAATCGGTGTTATTGCAATAAGGCGGGAAAAGGAAAAGCTTGGGGATGGTGTGAAATATTCAGAAGAAGCTGCTCAAATCCTGGATGAGACCGGTGACAAGCAATGCCAGGATGACGGGTGGGTTCGCACTCACAAGCAGCAGATCGAAAAAGGGCTTCAGGTGCTAAATCAATGGTTGGTTGAAGTAGAAAAAAGCGGGGAATCAGACCTCAAAGCCGGCCTTCAGTCGCTTCTTTCGAATTTTGAAGCTGCCGCAGGTCGACTGAAGGCTAAGATCACGAAGTCGGAAAAGCCCACCACAAGTGAAACGAATGCGCCGGCGACGGATGAAAAATAAAGCCGATTCCGGATTTGCATTTGCCGCAAAAGAAACACCGAAAGAGCGAACACTCCACCCGCAGAGCGGATGGCATCATGAAGCCCCCTGGAAGGGGGCAAGAGACTTTCTCAAAACTGAAGAAATATCCAGTTTAAATGATTATACGATTTTTGGAAATATATTTGGAGTGCGCAAGCTTGCTTGCGCCTTACAGTATAAACGATTATTATGCAGTTGCTTAAATGCGGCAGCATCCGGCTTCGCTTTCAGCTACGCGGGATAAGATGCTGCCGCACTCCAAATTAAAAATCTATCATTCAATGAGGCTGGCTAGTTTTGAGACAGTCTCTTACGCCCCCCGGCTAGTTACTCCCCGCCCTTTCAGGGCTTTTCATCTCATATCACGCTTGCTAATATCGTGACGGCAGAGATTATGCGAGTCGCACCACCAGAGATGGTGGTTTACCATAATAAGAATTTTGAAAGGTTTCTGGGAAGAGTACAGTGGAACTGCTATCGCCCGCAACTCTTCAGGACTTGGGTGTAGAGCCGGTTATACAAATATGCTTCTTCTTCCACAGTTGGAGGAATTGTATCCGACACATTCTGTTTAAGGCCGTTCAGGATTTCTGGATTCTCCAGAATCCGCTTCATTTTATTCGTTAAATCTTTCTCATCACCAAAATTGAACGTATAACCGTTGACGGAATCCGTTACCTTCTCGGCCAATCCCCCGATATTTGACGCAATGACCGGGATCCTGCATGCCAGGGCTTCATGTAACGCCAGTGAGTAGCTTTCATAGCAGAGAGACGGCAGTACGATCACGTCGACAGCGGAAAGAATATGCCCTATCTTGTTGTTCTCAAATGTTCCGCAAAATTCCACCCTCGAGTCTTTTCCCGCCATCTTGAGTAGGTACTTAAAATAGTCTTTGTTATGCAACCCGGATCCGTATAGCTTCAGTCTGCTGTTTTCCGCATTAAGATCTAAAAAAGCCTGAAGCAGCAGATGGATGCCCTTGTGCGGGGATAGTGTGCCACAATAGGCAAAGACCACGCTGTCTCGATCACGATATTGTCTGGAGTTTGTTTTAAGATACCGAAAGTCCATGCCGTGGGGAATGATGGATATCTCGAGACCCGGGAACTGCTTTTCAAACATGGCAGCCAGAAACCTGGAAGGAGATACTAAAGCTGCGGCTTCAGACAAGATCTTTTCGCTGAGATCGAGTCGCTGTCTGATGAAATCCTTTTCCAGTTCGGGACATAATTCCCCGCAAGCCCGGCCTACTTCAGGACCGGCGCAAAGCGAACCGGAACTTGTTTGAAGCAGAGTTTTGGGACACATCATCCAAAAATCCGTCAGGGTCAATATATAGGGGATCTTCAGGTCCTTTGCCGCTTCTGCAAAGGATACGAGCCTCATGGGATGTGCAATATGCAAAAGATCGCAGGATTTTTCTTTCAGAAATTCCACGGCAAA
>Ga0209536_100010327_pt1 | contig 13783 bp, 11 predicted proteins | sample DeeMarSeWOR28_12_FD_187461 | JGI IMG/M metagenome (GOLD analysis project Ga0209536, IMG submission 187461) | Marine sediment microbial communities from White Oak River estuary, North Carolina - WOR-2-8_12 (SPAdes) (version 2) | ecosystem: Environmental > Aquatic > Marine > Intertidal zone >...
GGAAAAAAAGGCCGGCGAGATTATTCAGCAGGTTCGTCCAGATACCATTCTCGAGTTAGGTAGCGGCACCTCGCACAAAACCACCCATCTGCTGGATGCTTGTGAGGCATCAGCATGCCACGCGAGTTATCTACCGCTCGATGTCTGCGAAGAGATGCTGATCGATGCGGGCGGTCGCCTGCTGCAACAGTACGAGTGGCTGAACATCAAGGCGCTGGTCGGGGATTACTCGGCTGGATTCGACAACGTACCGAGCAGTGCCGGTGCCAGGCTGTATGTATTTCTCGGCGGGACACTTGGCAATCTGGGCGAGGCAGAAGCGCTGGATTTCCTGGGCCGATTACGCGCGATGATGGGCGAGACAGATTACCTGTTGCTGGGGGTTGATCGAGTTAAGGATCGCGAGGTGCTGCATGCGGCCTATAACGACGCACAGGGTTATACCGCAGCCTTCAACCGAAATGTGTTGAATGTAATCAATCGTGAATTGGGCGGCCATTTCGATCCGGGGCAATTTGAGCATCGCGCCTGGTTTAACGAGGAGAAGTCACAAATTGAAATGCACCTGCACTCGGTATCTTCGCAAACTGTTCGTATTGACGCGCTGGATATGGCGGTGCGTTTTGAGCAGGGCGAATCGATTCATACCGAGATCAGTCGTAAATTTACCCCGGAGGCGCTGGCGACACTGACAGACGCCGCGGGTTTGTCGGTCGTCGACCACTTTGAACCCGACAACGGCTACTTTTCGCTCGCGCTACTGCGCCGCAACGAGGGCAGCCAGTTGTAAATTTAGTAATTAATTATTTTCAAATATATTGACATACAATTCTATGGCGTTATCCTGCGCCTTCGGCCACCGACATTGCTGGCAGTTGTCCGGGAGTTTTGCGTTATATGTTCAAGCAGTTTGCCCAGGAGTTACCTTCCGGCTGGGATGAGTTTGCCGGTTTTTTCGCAGCACTCGGTGATCCGACCCGCCACAAAATCCTGTTGATCTTCGAACCCAGAGAAGAGTTGTGTGTCAACGAGATCGCCTCGGCATTCGATATCAGTCGACCCGCCATTTCCCATCATTTAAAAGTTCTTCGAAACGCCAATGTGCTGACGTGCGAGAAGCGCGGCAAAGAGGTGTATTACAAAGTTAACTATGAATATTGCGCCAACGTGCTTAAACTGACCCAGCACACTGCCGAGCACGGGGCAGCCGGCGAACAGGCAGACAACGCCGCCGCCTGAGCGGGGTCGATTGACGACACCTTGATTGAAAAAGCTTTCTCGTGGTTGGCGTAGCCGGATTAACGAACCCGCAGACGGAAGCCAAACTGAAACCCTCCCATCCCTCCCAACTGGCCCCACGACGCGAATTGTTTGCGTGGGCGATGTATGACTTCGCCAATTCCGGATATACCACCGTTGTTCTGACCGCGATCTTTAATGCCTACTTTGTTGGAGTGATTGCCGCATCGGTAAATCATGGTGGCGCTACGCTGCTCTGGACCGTTGCCATGTCGATTGCCAATGGCCTGGTGCTATTAACGGCGCCGGTGGTCGGCGCGCTGGCCGATTTCGGCGCCAACAAAAAACGCTTTCTTGCCATCACGACACTGGGCTGCATTGGCTTCACTGCCTCACTGGCGCTGGTCGAACCGGGTGAGATTGTTTGGGCGATGACCGCGGTGGTGGCAGCAACGGTAATGTTCTCTGCCGGGGAAAATATCATTGCCGCTTTTCTGCCAGAGATTGCTCCGCAAGACGACATGGGAAGGATCTCGGGTTACGGGTGGGCGCTAGGCTATTTTGGCGGCCTTCTGGTGTTGGCACTTTGCCTGGCCTATGTATCCTGGGCAGAAGCGAGAGGTCAGACGCCCAGCCAGTTTGTGCCGGTTACCATGCTGATCACCGCCGGTATGTTCGCGCTTGCCGCTCTGCCTACATTTATTTTTCTGCGCGAGCGCGCAACGCGTAGCCAGTTGCCCGAAGGCGAGCACTATTTGTTTATCGGTTTCAAACGAGTGTGGGAGACCTGGAAGCATGCGCGCCGCTACCAGGACCTGTTCCGCTTTCTCCTGACGCTAACGGTGTTCCAGAGTGGTATCTATACGGTGATTGTGCTGGCCGCCATTTACGCGCAAAAGGTAATGGGTTTCACCACGCAGGATACGGTGGTCATGATCCTGGTGGTCAATGTCACCGCGGCAATTGGTGCGTTTTTCTTCGGCCGGCTACAGGATCGTCTTGGTTCTATTCGCACCCTGGTGCTAGTGTTATTGCTGTGGATCGGCGCGCTGGTAACGGCTTATGCCAGCACGGATCGCGCCACGTTCTGGGTTGTCGCCAACATGATTGGTCTGGCCCTGGGCTCTAGCCAGTCCGCCAGTCGCGCACTGGTCGGCCAGTTTTCACCGCCGGGGCGTTCTGCGGAGTTTTTCGGTCTATGGGGCCTGGCGGTAAAGCTGGCCGCCATAATCGGCCCGCTGAGTTACGGCGTGATCGCCGCTATTACCATGGGTAATCACCGACTGGCACTGCTCTCTACCACGGCATTCTTTATCGTCGGTCTTGTGTTGTTGCGCACGGTCAATGAGTCGCGCGGACGCGAGGCATCAGAGGCGGTTTGAAAATTATCATTCAGGCGCCATGACTCAGGTAGATGTACCATCGGTTGCCCAATGCTGCTGCTCATAATTCTTTTTTCGCTTCTTCTCATTTGGTTCGGATGGCAACAGCTGATCGTGCACCTGGAGAAAGCCAACGTCGCCGACTGGGGAAACAAGTGGCTGAACCGACTAGACGGCCTCAACCGCATATTTTGTCGACGCTTCCATCGACTGAATGGCGATGCCCTGACATTGCCGGAGCGCGGCGGGGCGCTGGTTGCCAGCAACCACGTGTCGGGACTTGATCCCTTGTTGCTGATTGCAGCCAGCAACCGACCTCTACGCTTTTTGATTGCTCGTGAACAATACCAGCGCTGGTGGTTACGCTGGCTGTTTCGCGCGGTCGGCTGCATCCCGGTTGAGCGATCTCGCAACCCCCAGGCCGCCCTGATGGCCGCTCGCAACGCCCTGAAGGCGGGAGAGGTGGTGGCATTATTTCCCCATGGCACGATTCATCTGGATCATCATCAACCCAGACGGCTAAAACGCGGGATCGTCTGGCTGGGCAAGCAGACCGGTGCCCCGATTTACCCGCTGCGTATCGATGGCGTGCGTGGCGCCGGGTTGACTGTTTTGTCTGTCTGGATTCCCGGTGAGGTTAAACTGCGCAGTTATCCTGCGCTTCAGTGCGCGGACCAGGACGAGGAGACCTGTCTGGGCAAGCTGATGCATTGTATATCCCGCGCTAGCGCCTGAATCGGGTGACGCGTTCCCAGGCTCGGGGAACTACGATGGGCGGTTTGTGGTCAACAAGCGTAATAACGATTCCAATCAGCGGGAGCCAGCATGGAGCTAGAGCAATTAGCCAGAACCATCAACCTCATTATTGTCGTGATGGGTTGGGCAGCAGGCATCGTCATGCTCCTGCTGTTCATCATGTTCCTGCAGGACATCTTCCAGAAAGAACATTCTGTTCGGCGAAACTTCCCGGTGATCGGGCGCCTGCGCTATTTCATGGAAGACATCGGTGTTTTCTTTCGCCAGTACTTTTTTGCCAACGATCGTGAGGAACAGCCGTTTAATCGGCTCACCCGATCATGGGTTTACAAAACTGCAAAGGGCATGGGTGGCATTATAGGTTTCGGCTCGACCAATGACATGCGCGAGCCAGGCACCCCGATCTTTGTCAACTCTCCCTATCCGCAACTGGAAGAGGATTGTGCACCCAGCCCATGCCTTGCTATTGGTGGCTATGTTGGTGATCAGGCGTTCGAAGCAAAGCGTATCGTTAATATTTCTGCGATGAGCTATGGCGCACTTTCGTCGGTTGCAATTCAGGCGTTGGTTCGCGGCGCCGGCGCATCGGGTTCGTGGATCAATACCGGGGAGGGCGGGCTTTCCCCTCATCATCTGGAACAGGATTGCGACCGTATCTTCCAGATTGGTACGGCCAAATACGGCGTGCGCGACGAGCAAGGCAAGCTCGACGACCAGCGACTGAAAGACATTGCGCAGCACGTCAATGCATTCGAAATCAAGTTGGCGCAAGGCGCGAAACCCGGCAAGGGTGGCATCCTTCCAGCAGTGAAAGTCACCGAAGAAATCGCGCAGATCCGCGGCATCCCGGCCTTTATCTCGTCGCGCAGCCCCAACCGTCATATCGATATCACGTCGCCAGACGATCTGCTGGATATGGTGGCACGTGTTCGCGATGTCACTGGTCGGCCGGTCGGATTCAAGACCGTTATCGCCGACGGTACTTACCCGGAGAGACTCAGCGAAGCAATCTTGCGGCGCGGGCCTGATAGCGCACCGGACTTCATGACTATCGACGGTGGTGACGGCGGCACCGGTGCGGCACCGCAGGTGTTGGCCGATCACGTCGGGTTGCCGCTGAGCGAGGCATTGCCGATCGCGGTTGACGTATTGATAGAAGCCGGGCTCAGAGATCGTATCCGGGTTATCGCATCCGGGCGCCTGGTCACCTCCGCGCGTGCTGCCTGGGCCCTTTGCATGGGTGCGGATTTTATCAATACCGCCCGCGGATTCATGTTTGCCCTCGGCTGCATACAATCCCTGCAGTGCAACAAGGACACCTGTCCGACCGGTATTACTACCCACAACCGACGCCTGCAAAAGGGCCTGGCACCCAGGGACAAGGGACGTCGGGTGGCCACCTACTCACTCGGCATCAACCACGAGCTGGATTTGCTCGCACACTCCTGTGGTCTGACGCACGCGCGCGAATTCAGGCGCGAGCACGTTCGCATCGTACAGAGCGCTGGCCGTAGTATTCCGCTTGACCAGCTGTACCCCTACCCACACGCGGGATCCTGAGCCGGAAGCGCGTCTGCCTGGCCTTGAAATCGGTATGCCGTTGCCCCACCTGATAGGTAACAAACTTACTGGTATTTAAGGCTTTTTCTTATGCGAATGGATAAATTGACTGCCAAGTTTCAACAGGCGCTGGCGGATGCCCAGAGTCTCGCGGTAGGGCGCGACCACCAGTTTATCGAGCCGGTCCATGTGCTGGCCGCGCTGCTCGATCAAGACGGCGGCAGTACCCGACACCTGTTGTCCTCGACTGATATCAACGTCGATGGCTTGCGAACGAAAGTTAGCGAGGCGCTGGATCGCGTCTCCGCGGTCGAAGGCGCTGGCGGAGACGTTCATATCTCGAATTCGTTGGCCAGCCTGATGAACCTGACGGACAAGTTCGCACAGAAACGCGGCGACCAATATATATCTACCGAACTCTTTATCCTGGCCGCACTGGAAGACAAGGGCGAGCTGGGTCGAATACTAAAAGAGGCCGGCGTTTCCCGTGGCGCCGTGGAGCAGGCGATCGACGCGATGCGTGGGGGGCAAAAAGTGGAAGACCCGAACGCCGAAGAGGCGCGACAAGCCCTGGAAAAATACACGGTTGATCTCACCGAGCGTGCCGAGCAAGGCAAGCTGGATCCGGTAATCGGTCGCGACGACGAGATTCGTCGATCCATCCAGGTATTGCAGCGTCGCACCAAGAATAACCCGGTTCTGATTGGCGAACCCGGCGTTGGCAAGACTGCAATTGTTGAGGGTCTGGCGCAACGTATTATCAATGGTGAGGTGCCGGAGGGGCTCAAGCACAAGCGCGTGCTGTCCCTGGACATGGGTGCGCTAATTGCCGGCGCGAAATTCCGTGGTGAGTTTGAAGAGCGATTGAAGGCGGTGCTGAATGATCTTTCCAAACAGGAAGGTCAGGTTATCCTGTTTATCGATGAACTGCATACCATGGTCGGTGCCGGCAAGGCGGAAGGCTCGATGGACGCCGGCAACATGTTGAAACCTGCTCTGGCGCGTGGCGAGCTTCATTGCATCGGTGCAACAACGCTGGACGAGTATCGCAAGTACATCGAGAAAGATGCCGCTCTGGAGCGACGCTTCCAGAAGGTCCAGGTGGATGAGCCTACCGTTGACGACACCATCGCTATTCTTCGTGGACTAAAGGAAAAATACGAGGTTCATCATGGCGTTGATATTGGTGACCCGGCGATCGTTGCGGCGGCCACGCTGTCACACCGGTACATCACCGACCGGCAGCTGCCAGACAAGGCAATTGATCTAATTGATGAAGCCGCGTCCCGTATTCGCATGGAAATTGACTCCATGCCGGAGGCCATGGACAAGCTGGATCGACGACTGATTCAGCTCAAGATCGAGCGCGAGGCGCTCAAGAAAGAATCAGATGAGTCCTCCAAGAAACGTCTGGTGAGTCTCGAGACCGAAATCAGCAAACTGGAGAAGGAATACTCTGACCTCGACGAGGTATGGAAATCTGAGAAGGCCGCCGTTCACGGAACACAACACATCAGGGAAGAAATCGATCGCGCACGTATGGAGCTGGATACGGCTCGTCGCGCGGGTGACCTTGCCCGTATGTCGGAGCTGCAGTACGGACGTATTCCGGAACTCGAAAAGCAGCTGGAGACAGCCGATGCGGCAGAAGGCCAGGAGCTGACCTTGTTGCGGAATGCGGTGACCGAAAACGAAATTGCGGAAGTAGTCTCGCGCTGGACCGGCATTCCGGTCTCGAAAATGATGGAAGGTGAACGAGATAAACTTTTACGCATGGAAGAAGTGTTACACGAACGCGTGATCGGTCAGGATGAGGCGATCGCCGTCGTATCCAATGCGGTACGGCGCTCACGCGCCGGGTTGTCCGAGCCGAATCGCCCTTATGGATCATTTTTATTTCTTGGCCCCACCGGCGTAGGCAAAACCGAGCTCACCAAGACGCTGGCAGCATTCCTGTTTGATTCGGAAGATGCAATGGTTCGTGTCGATATGTCCGAGTTCATGGAGAAGCATTCGGTATCGCGTCTCATTGGTGCACCACCGGGATATGTAGGCTACGAGGAGGGTGGCTATCTTACCGAAGCAGTCCGCCGCAAACCCTACTCGGTCATTTTGCTCGACGAGGTAGAAAAGGCGCACCCGGATGTATTTAACGTCTTGCTTCAGGTGCTCGATGACGGGCGTCTAACCGACGGGCAAGGGCGCACCGTCGATTTTCGGAACACCGTAATCGTGATGACCTCTAACCTGGGCTCACAGATTATTCAGGAGCTCGCCGGTGAAGAGAATTACGACCAGATGAAGGCGGCAGTCATGGAGTCGGTGACGAGTCATTTTCGCCCTGAGTTTATAAACCGCATCGACGAACTCGTAGTGTTCCATCCGCTGCAAAAAGATCAGGTGCATGCAATTGCCAATATACAGGTACAATACCTGCGGAATCGGCTCGCCGGTCGTGAGATGGGCCTTGAACTTTCCGGGGCGGCGCTGGACAAAATCTCCGAAGCCGGGTTCGATCCGGTGTACGGTGCACGACCGCTGAAACGCGCAATCCAGCAGTCGATTGAGAACCCGTTGGCACAGGAAATCCTGCGTGGCGAGTTCGGCCCCGGTGACGTCATCAAGGTTGACGTTAAAGAAGGCGAGCTTGTATTCAAAAAAGGCAAGGCAGCACCGCAAACCGAAGTTGCCTGATAGCCCGCATTACCACTTTGAGGATTCTGACATTGAGTATGATTAAGACCGCGCGTCGCGGAGTGAAGTTTCAGGCGATGGTTGCCACGATGTTGGCGATTACATTTCTGGTCGGCACTATGGTCTCGACTCGCACCCAGGCGGCGCAGTCCGCAACGCTGCCCAATTTTGTTGAGGTGGTTAAGAAGGCAATGCCCGGCGTGGTTAATATTTCCACGACGCGGGTGGTCAAGAGCGAAGGTGGATCACCGTTCCCGTTTTTCGGTGATCCCTTTGGGCAACCACACGGCGGTGATCCGTTTGGTAATGGGCCGAAGAAGCATCGCGAGGGCAGTCTCGGCTCCGGTGTGATTGTCGATGCGCGCGGCTACATCGTTACCAATAATCACGTTGTCGAAAAAGCCGATGAGATCAAGGTCGTGCTCAGCGACAAACGCGAATTCAAGGGAAAGATAATCGGCACTGACCCCAAGACCGATATCGCTGTCATCAAGATCGAAGGTAAGGATCTGCCGACGCTGTCCTGGGGTGATTCCGACAAGCTTGAAGTGGGCGGGTACGTGTTGGCCATTGGTAGCCCGTTGGGCCTGAACCAGACTGTCACCATGGGCATTGTCAGTGCCAAGGGCCGGGCCAATGTCGGCATTGCCGATTATGAAGATTTTATCCAGACTGACGCTGCGATTAATCCGGGTAATTCTGGCGGCGCGCTGGTGAACACCGACGGCGAGGTTGTGGGCATTAATACCGCAATCTTTTCTCGCTCCGGCGGTAACATGGGTATCGGCTTTGCCGTACCGTCCAACATGGTTCGCAGTGTCATGACCGAGCTGATCAAACACGGCAAAGTAACGCGTGGATGGTTCGGGGTTTCTATTCAGGAAGTGACACCGGGGATAGCCAAGCAGCTTGGTTTGAAAGAATCGACGGGCGCGCTGGTGAGCGAAACTATCGAAGATACACCAGCGGCCAAGGCAGGAATCAAGGCCGGCGACGTCATTCTCGAGTTCGATGGCAAGAAAGTCGAGGATGCTGCCTCGCTGCGGCATATCGTCGCAGCAACGCCCATCGGCAAGAGTGTTCGTGTCAAAGTTGTGCGAGACAAGTCGGCAAAGATTCTCACGGCCAAGATCGTTGCGCAGCCAAAGCGCATCGCCGGTGTCGATGATGACGACAGCCAAACCGGTAAGGGCACTGCGCTTGCCGGGATTCGCGCCCGGGACCTGACCCCCGAGATTTCAGCCCAGCTTGGGCTGGAGCCCAATACCGCCGGGATCCTGGTAACCAATGTCGAGGTGGGCGCGCCGGCAGAGAAGGCCGGTCTGGCACCAGGTGATGTCGTGCTTGCGATCACCCGCAAGCGGGTACGTACACCGATTCGTTCTGTGGCCGATTTTCAGAAGGCTGCTGCTACCCTTGGGCCTGACGAATCCGTGTTATTGTGGATTGTCCGGCGTGGCAGTCGGCGCTTCGTGCCGATCGAGCCGTAATTATCGATTAGCCTTCGGTGGTAACGTTGTTACCGCCGAAGGTCGTTTGGATGAGGCAATTGATCGTGCGCTCACCGATATCGCCCTTCCGGGTAATTGCCTTCTTCGCCGTTCCGACCGTTTGCAGACGGTAGTTCAAGTCGGCCCCGTCTCAGCCGTGGTACTTGCGTGAGGGCCAGATGGCTCGCGTATAATTGATTCCATCTAATAGCGTAACGCGCAGGGATGATGAAAAATAATGTTTCGTCTGCTCACTGATTTTTACCATCGAAATTTCTCCGACCCGCAGGCTGCATTTCTGGCTCTGTTGATCGTTGTCGGCTTTACCGTCGTATTGACCACCGGCGGTATGTTGCTACCCGTGTTCGCAAGTATTGTGATCGCGTACCTGCTGGATGATGTCGTGGAAATGATGGTGCGGCTCCACGTGCCGAGATCCAGGGCGGTGTGGCTTGTATTCATCATTTTTATCGCATTCCTGATATTTGTTCTATTCGGTTTAACACCACTGGTTTCTGCTCAAATGAAGCTTCTGGTTAGCGAGCTCCCCGATATGCTGGCCAAGGGTCAGAAAATGTTGCTGGCACTACCGGAGCAAACCCCGCTCATTAGTGAAGAGCAGGTCAAAGAGGCAATAGATGCGATGCGCAAGCAGATCACCGGTTTTGGGCAGGGGTTGCTTTCGTTCTCGCTGGCGCGCTTGCCGGGGCTGATCACGACAGTCGTGTACCTGGTGTTGATGCCATTGCTGGTACTGTTCTTTTTGAAAGACAGGGATCTCATCTTTGACTGGATGAAGCGGTTCTTTCCGCGAGAGAAGACCCTGATGAGTCGCGTGTGGAAGGACCTGGATGGCCAGATCGGTAACTACGTACGTGGCAAGTTCTGGGAAATGCTGATTGTCGGTGCGGTCACCGCGGTGACGTTTTCGATTATGGGTCTGAACTATTCCGTTCTGCTCGGTGTCTTTGTCGGGCTATCGGTCATTGTCCCTTATATTGGCGCGGTGGTCGTTACCATTCCTGTTGTCATGATTGCCTCGTTTCAATGGGGTACGTCGCCCGAATTTTTCTATGTGTTGATTGCCTACGGAATAATACAGGCGATTGACGGAAGTGTGCTGGTGCCGCTGTTGTTTGCCGAGGTAGTCAACCTGCATCCGATCGCGATTATTGTTGCCGTCCTGGTATTTGGCGGTGTCTGGGGATTCTGGGGAGTGTTTTTCGCAATACCACTGGCAAGCGGCGTGCAGGTATTGATTACCTCCTGGCCAAAAGTAGAAGAAGCGGATCCGGAAGCGCCGTCGTAAGCGGTATCAAGTTTGACGTGGAATGTTCCGATCGCACCAGTTCTCGATAGCCTGGCGTGCCTCTTTTGGCCGCTCCGTTAACAGCCAGTGATTCGCCTCGATTGTTGCTATCTCGACCCTGGGCATAAGGTTGATCATCGCCAGGTTTTTTTCCGGGTCGCTAACACTGGCACCTGCTGAAAGTAGCACCAATACCGGGCAGATATTATTTTCGAGAGGCGGCAGAGGGCGCGTCACTTCCAGCGTGTCCTGTATGTAGTTTGCAACGGGGATAAACTCAAGATCGACGAAGGGGTTGGTATAAAGTTCGCCGATTTCTATATTCGGGTTTGAGTCCAGAATTATCCTTGTTTCTTCGTCGAGCTTACGCAGGTCCCGTGGAGGGAAATGTCGACGGCCAATGCCCAGGCGATTCAGCAACCAGAGAAAACGAACTGTTAGCCATAACAGAAATTTCAAACGCTTTGCTTTCAGCAGGCGGCCGCTAAGGTTTTCCGGAAATACCGGGTCGATCATGATCAGGCCGGCTACCTGTCTCGGATGGCGCGCAAAGAAGTGCATGCCGACCTGGGCGCCAAGACTGTGCCCAATAATCGTGGCCTGACGATATCCTTCTGCCCCGAGTACGGCGGATAAATCGTCACACCACATGTCCATGGTCAAATGTCCGCGATACATCGAGGTGCCATGGCCGCGCAGATCAATACGCAACAGGTCCCACTCTTTATCAAGACGGGTGTCGCCGACAAATTCGGACCATCGAGTCAGGTTGCTCGCCAGTCCATGAATCATTACCAGTACCGGACGCGCGCCATCAGCGCGTTTGACGCGATAGCCGACTGTGCTGCCGTCCGGACGCTCGATAGTGCGACTGAATTCCATCTGGTTGTTATTTGTCATGGCAAAAAAAAGACTAGCAAGCTTGGCCGGACCTGTCTTGTGTATTCCAGCGGAGAGTTCGATAGGGATATACTGCGTTAGATTCTTCCAACCCAGATAAAACCAGAAAAATGGCACACGGATCCAAACGGGCAGTCATTATCGCGATTACAGCGAATGCCATCGTTACTATACTGAAGTTTCTTTCTGCGCTGGCCACGGGCTCTGCGTCGATGCTGAATGAAGCAATCCACAGTTTTATGGATACCGCCAACCAGGGATTCCTCTACCGCGGCCTGATAGAAGGGGCGCGCCCGGCTGATCAGCGCTATGCCTTCGGCCATGGCCAGAAGAAATATCTCTGGAACCTGTGGAGCGCCATCGGTCTTTTTTCAATCGGTTCCGGTCTGGGTTTGGCCCATGCCTGGCACGCCTGGCACAAGCTCGGCACTACCGAGGCCATCGAAGTCGTTGCGATAATGGGTTCGCAGGTTCCAGCAATTTGGGTATCCATTGTTGTGCTGACAGTCGCATTGCTGCTGGAAGGCTATTCCTTCCTTGTTGCGATGAAAGAGTTTGTTGGCCGAATGCGCGCCGACGGATTTTCCAATCCGTTGCGTTATCTGTCGCAATCAGACGATCCAACCCTGGTGGCGGTGGTGCTGGAAGACAGCGTTGCCGTGTTCGGGTTGCTGCTGGCAACGGCAGGTATCGGGCTGGCGGAGCTGACCGGCGATTTGCGTTGGGATATTGCTTTCTCTGCCATGATCGCCGCGTTGTTGGCCTTTATTGCTGTGTTTCTTGGGTGGGCGAACATGCGCTTCCTGGTCGATGTGCGTGACCCGGAGGCCGAGCAGATATTCAAGGAAGTCGTTGAAAGCCATTGGGAGGTCGAGCGGTACCATGACGTGCGCAGTATTGTGGTGGACGAGCACCACACGATTCTGGTCGGCGAGATCGAGTTGCGTGAAGAGGCCATTATGTCCGGGCTGCAGGAGACTATCGATAAATACACTGCGAGGTTGTTTGAAACGGTTCCTGGGGACAAGCGCCAGAAAGCAGGCGTTGAGCAATATATTCGGACGCGCGCAACGGTGCAGGCGACAATTGAGCGCACAGAAAGTATTATTGAAGAGTTAGTGGCAATTGTGAAACAAAAAGCGCCACAGGTAAGCCATGCAACGATAGAGGTCGAGGGAATCGCCGCACCGGTGGTAGAGGGTTGATGTCCTTCGCTTTTCTATCGTCGATACTCAATCACAAAGTTATCTGATCACTCGGGTTCGGTAGCAGCAGGTATCTTGTTATGGATCTAAGAACGGAAATAGTGCCAAAGGACAACTACCTCTACTTTACTGTAGAAGGTGCTTATAGTCTGGTGGAGGCCAAGTCCCTGCTAATCGAGATCATCGATACAGCTATTGAGCACAAGATAAATCGGATATTGATCGACTTCCTGAGACTGGAGGGCGGGCCAACGCTTATGGAGGATTTCGATTACGCCATTTTTGTGGCCACTCAATTTCGCAGAGCCGTAATCGAGAATGGCATATCGGGGATGCGGATGGCCTACCTGGGCACCCGTCCGACTAGCAAGTTTGCCGAAATGGTAGCCTCCAACAGGGGGGTGGTAGCAAAAGTGACTACGGACATCGACGAGGCCAGGAGATGGCTACTGGATACTGATTCCTAGAAACCACATCGACGCCAATGGCAGATGGTCGGCGCCACTAGTCCCTGAAATTATCGAATTGTAATGGCATACCCAGCTCGGCGGCTTTTAATTGTGAGATCGCGTCCTGCAGGTCATCCCGCTTCTTTCCGGTAATGCGCACCTGGTCTCCCTGAATCGCTGCCTGTACCTTCATTTTCGAGTCCTTGATCAGCTTGACGATCTTCTTCCCCAACTCCTTGTCTACCCCTTGCTTGACCGTGACTTTTTGAAGGGCGCGCTTGCCGGAGACGGTCGGGTCGGCGGTTTCCAGTGCTTTCAGATCAATGCCGCGTTTGGATATCTTGCTAAACAGAATATCGATCATTTGCTGCAACTGAAATTCGGACTCGGCGTCGAGCGTAATTACACCATCAGTTTCCGTGTACTTGGCGTCACTGCCCTTGAAGTCGAATCGATTACCAACTTCCCGGTTGGCCTGATCGAGGGCGTTATTGAGTTCGTGCTGATCTATTTTAGAGACGACATCAAATGACGGCATCGTTATTTTCTCCTGATAATTTAAATCTCTGTGTACCTGCCCGGGTAGCAAAAATAAACGGCGTTCCGAAATAGGTCAAACGGCATCCCGGCCAGTGTGCAATAATCTTGCGCTTGAGCCGGAGAAGTTCAATATAATATTTTTGCGCCGAGGGGAGAAAAGCATGACTGCATCAGAAAATCAGCCGGATTGGGGAAAAATTGCCGAGAAATTTGATATGTGGTTGCCCCAGATAGCGCCCGTGGGCGACGCATTGATCGT
>Ga0209536_100010328_pt1 | contig 13782 bp, 12 predicted proteins | sample DeeMarSeWOR28_12_FD_187461 | JGI IMG/M metagenome (GOLD analysis project Ga0209536, IMG submission 187461) | Marine sediment microbial communities from White Oak River estuary, North Carolina - WOR-2-8_12 (SPAdes) (version 2) | ecosystem: Environmental > Aquatic > Marine > Intertidal zone >...
AATACTCATCCGCCTGCGGCGGACGCCGCTTTAAATCCGCAGAACGCCTTGTTATCGAGCATGATCTGGGGTTCTTAAGCCACTTTTGAAATTTAATAAGCGTATAATCTGGCAAATTGGATTATTCATCTGGCGGTGGTGGGCTCTGCTCGCACTGGGCGGAATGTTTTTTTTAAGGCAAAGCCTCGTCGAATGCCAGGTTTGCAAAGCAAGAATGAGATTTTAAAAACGCTACAGGCACAGAGCCTGTTGGGCCGTTGCGCTGCTTGGCAACGATTATTTCGGCTTTGCCTTCATAAGCCAGTTTTTCCTCTTTTTTCATAAAAACCTCTTCTCTGTGAATCAAAGCAACGACATCGGCATCCTGTTCCAATGATCCCGACTCCCTTAAATCTGAAAGCCGCGGGCGTTTATCATCTCTTTTTTCAAGCTGTCGATTGAGCTGGGATAGGGCCACAACCGGGACGCCAAGCTCCTTGGCAAGACTTTTAAGTGACCTGGAAATTTCGGAGATATCTAGATCTCTGCGTTCTCTTGAGCGGGCGACTTTCATGAGTTGAAGATAATCAATAATTACCAGGCCCAACCCACTGTCCATTTTTAAGCGGCGTGCCTTGGCCCTTATCGTTAAGGATGTATTATCTGCTGAATCATCGATGTAAATGGGCGCCCGGTAAAGCGTCCTGCCCGCCTTATGCAGATTTTTCCAGTCCTGCTGGCTGATGAACCCGTCACTGATACGGTCCGAATTGACTTTTGACTCCGCACAAAGCAGGCGCATTACAATCTGTTCTTTAGCCATTTCCAGCGAAAAAAAGGCCACCGGCAGGTTGCATTCCACCGCCACGTTTCTGGCGATATTGAGCGCAAACGCCGTTTTGCCCATACTCGGCCTTGCTGCCAGAATGATAAGATCGGCGTTTTGCAAACCAGATGTTAATTTATCCAGCTGTTTGAAGCCGGTCGGAACACCCGCAGGCCGACCCTTGTTTTTTTCACGTTCCTCCAGGCGTTCAAAGCCGGCCGGTAAAAGTTCTTTAACCTCGAAAAAAGAGGGTCTGATTTTACTCTCCGATATCTCAAATATGCAGCCTTGAGCAAAATCAACGATCTCATCAACTTTTTGCTGTTCATCCAAACAGCGCTTGATGATTGCGTATCCCTTTTCGATGAGTCTGCGCAAGGTTGCTTTTTCATGGATGATTTTAGCGTAGTGCCTCACATTTGCCGCCAGGGGCACTTCGTCAATGAGTTTCGAAAGGAAAACCGCGCCCCCTATTTTGTCCAGATCTCCAATATCTTTCATGATGTTGGCCAGCGTCACCAGGTCGATGGGCTCATTTTTTTCCGCCAATTGGATCATTGCGCTGAATATTTTCTGATGAGCAGATCTGTAAAAATCCAGAGGCGTTATAATTTCGACCAACTCGTTCATAGCGCTATCATCAACCAAAACAGCGCTTAAAAGAGACGCCTCGGCATCAATATTTTGAGGCGGAAGATTGTAAAGTAAAGGGTCTTTTCTTTTTTCCATGGATTTTCTTTCAACCGAGTTTAACCGGAGCTTACAGAATCTGAAAAATGTTCGGTTAAATCGAACAGTTGGCAAAAAAAAATAGGGCCAAACCTTCAAGTCAGTGCATGCGACTTACACCATGACATCTGCAGGCCGGTCTCGTTTTTGACCAGACCGAGCTCCTGAAGCCTTATGATCAGGGCCTGTTTGGATACGTTGCAAAACCTCCCCTCTTTTTTTACTTTTTGGGCTATCATGGGCCAATTTTCCACACAAGGATCAAAGCATATCGGGCCCTTAAAAGAACTTTTCAAGTTGTATAGGATCAAGGGCTTTGGGCCGTAAATATTTAAAAATGCATTTTTTACCAGTTTTTCCGGCATCAGCAGGCATGATGCAAAATAATCCGCCTGCCATTCTACCGGTTTTTTAGCATCTTTTATGCGGCATAAAATATGCGCAGCACCATATCTGCTTCTGCAAGCCTGATGAACAAACTTGCGGTGCAATATCCAATGACCGATTTCATGGGCGAAAGTAAAATACAGCCGCCCTTCATTGTGATTCTCGAGCAAGCTCTGATCGATATATATCAGCGCCTCATTGACATAGGTTGCGCCGAGGACATCCCGCATTTTCAGTTTTTTTCTCAGATCGGTAAAACCCAGCTTCAGGTTCAAACCGCGTTCGATAATTCTTTCCACCGGAATCGGCGGGGTAACCCGCCGTCTTACTTCTGTCTGATACCCGGCGATAACTTCTGCCGCCGCCTGGGCAATCTTTTTTTTCGGAAGCCAGGGAACCTTCATGTTTGATCCTCGTCAATTTTGCCCAATTTAGCGATCTCGGCCAGCTGCGAAAGCTTCTCCCAGTCGTCGCGGTCAAACCCTCTATCCCGGGCCATTCTTAAAAAATCCGCAGCTTCCGGCTCGCGGGCTACGTAGCTCGATATTTCCGGATCCATCTTTTTGGCCACGCTCAACAGCTCCTTTTTGTCCACACCCAGGGCGGCGGCAAGTTTTAGAATAACATCCTCCGAGGGCGGTGGCACATGGTCGTGCTCCACATCGCTTAAATATCCGGGGGATTTATCGATTAGCCGGGCGAGCTCCCTGAGCCCGATCTCCGATTCGACCCGCAGCGCTCTTAATATTGCACCAAAAGTTTTCGTCATGAAAAGTTGAGTTCAACCATTTTCGTTCTATCCTATCGAACATTTGAAATTTGTCAAGATTATTTTGCGAAGGCTGGTGATGCAGACGTAATGGAGATTTTAAATATTGTCCCTCTTTTTCCTGGGCAGCGTCTCTTGCGAGAAAACGGCTGCGACCAGAGATATCGCCGAACCGGCTAAGCAGATGACAAACATGTATCGAAAGCCTGCCAGCGTATACGCCGCCCGGGTGCCACTCGCCGATGTCAAAACGGTCCCGATGAGCACCTGAAAAATGGCCGCCCCGATGAAAGGAAAAAGATTGACCGCCCCCACGGCGGTTCCCGAGATGGAAACGGGAAATAATTCCTTGGACACCGCTGCAATGACCGGCCCCACTGCACCGCCGCTGAGAAAAATGCAGAAAAACAGGATGTACAGGCCCGTCATCGCCATGCTGTCGATAAACCAGCCAAGAAGCCCGCAGGCCGCTGTCAAAAGCAGGCTGCAGCCGGTCAGAACGGGCTTGCGACCGAACCGATTGGCCAGCCAGCCCAGCAGCGGGCTTCCCACAATCAATGCCAGGGCGAAGGTGGACAAAACCCCGCCGGCGGCGGCCTTGCTTAAATCGTAGACCTGCATCAGATAAGGCCCGCCCCACAGCCCGCCGACAGCAAAGGATATGCCGATTACATTAAAGGCCCAGATGGCCACCGGCCAGAACCGCCCGGAGCCAAAGACCATTTTAAGCCCCGCTACGAGGCCAATTCGAACGCCGAAACCATTCGAATCCAATTGCACTGGAGGCAGTCCCATTTCAGAGGGCCGGTCGCGCACCAGCATAAATACAAGAGCAGCCATTATCAGCGTTACAATCCCCACGGATACCAGGGTCATTCTCCAGCCGATGGCATCGCTCATCCATGCCAGGGGAGCACCGGAAGACAGTGCTCCGATGCCGCCCATCGCCATGAAAGCCCCACCCATCATGACAAATTGCTGTTTGCTGAACCATTCGGATATGAGTTTGAAGTTGCAGACAAAGACCGTCGATACGCCCAGGCCGACCAGTATCCGACCAAAGATGGCCACCGGCAGATTGGGTGCAATGCCCATCAGCACAGCGCCGATGCCGGCCAGGACGAAAAAGCTGGATACGGTCTTGCGAGGGCCCCAGGAATCCGCCATGAGGCCGGTGGGCATCTGCATAAAGGCGTAGGCATAAAAATAGGCCGAACTCAGCACCCCCAGCAAGGTCCCGCTGATGCCGAAGGAAGACTGAATATCAAGGGCAATGACTGCCGGGCACAATCGATGAAAAAATACCAGTACATAACACAGGAAAATAAGCAGGCAGATGAAATAGCGGTAAGTGATGGATGATCTCCTTTATTGCTGATGAAGGGCAATTTTATAAATCATTGTTGCTATTGCGGCAAGTAGTCCAATTCAGATAAAAGTCTGAGCGCCACCTCCTTTTTAATCGCATGCAGTGAAAAGGCTCCGCCTGAACCTGAAATCGTCCCCGGATCTTCAGCCAGTATGCCGGCCGGCGGCATTTCATCCCGCGGCCCTATTTGAATATAATAGGTGCCGCCCTTTTGGGGTGTGATCTTCAGTGTTGAGGTGCCGACCAGATCCCATAATCTGCATGAAACAGAGAGTTCTTTGGGAATGACATCAATATAGAAAAATCCGCCGTTTTGACAATTTCCTACCAGCCTGTCATCTATGGTGATGGGCGCGGCCCTCTGTGTTAAATAAGGCCGCTGCGGTCTCAAGAAATACAATCTGGCCTGCTCCGCCGATAGCTGCGGTATTTTCACAGCTGTATCCTGATGCCCCGGAACCGACGACGAACAACCCGCAACAAGCATACAGAGTATTATCATGATTGATTTTTTCATTTAGATTCCTTCTTTTTGAGTGATCCTCAAAGATCACAGAGTGCATGAGTATTTCATTTTGCGGGACAACGCCGCTATCGAGCCTCAGATGAGGCTTTGATACCACTTCTAGAATGGCCATACCATCGGTATCAATATGGCTCCCATAACCAGAACGACCAGATTCAGCGGAATGCCGAGCTTGAGATAATCGCTGAAGCGATAGCCGGCCGGGCCGTAGACGAGAAGATTGGTCTGGTAGCCGATGGGGGTGGCAAAGCAGGCACTGGCCCCAAAGCACACGGCGATCACAAATGGTCGGGGATCAACACCCAGGCCCACGGCAGTAGAAATGGCGATGGGAAGCAACAGCACGGCCGTTGCATTGTTGCTCAAAATCTGGGTGCTGATGCTGGTGAGCAGGATTACGGCCGCGAGGATAAATGCCGGTGAAAAATTTGCAAAAATTCCCAAAAACGCTTCGGCGTATATGCGGCTCGTTCCGGTTTTTTGCATGGCCATACCCAGCGCGATGGTGCCGGCAATCAGGATCAGCACGTCTCCCTGTAAGGCGCGGTATGCATCCCGCATCTGAAGGCAACCGGTAACAATCATCAGAAATGCCGCGGTCAGTGCGCAAACCATGATGTCCGCCAGCCCAGTGCCGGCGGCGACAATCAGTCCGCTGAAGATCAAGATGGATTTCCAGGCTTTGCGCTTGTGAACGATTTCGTGGTGCACATCCTCCACCACGATAAAATCAAAGCCCTCGCGCAGGCGCTCCAGTTTATCAACTTCACACCATGCCAGAATAATATCTCCGACTCTGAGTTTCACATCGTGGATTTGTTTTTCGGTAAAGTGCAGATCGCTGCGCTTGATGGCGATAATGTGAAGATCCGGATCACGTTTCAAGTCGGTCTGCAACAACCTTTTGCCCAGGAATGCAGATTGGGGCGGGATGATCAACTCCACCACAATCGGCTCTTTTTTGGCGGCGTCAAAGGACAAGCCCGCCTCTGACACAGGCAGTTCAACGTCCTCGTGGTCGAGTATTTCAACCAGATCGTTGGCAGAGCCTTTTACCAGAATAAGATCGCCGGCTGCAATTTTGACATCGTCTCGGGGGGGATGAAAAATGTGTGAATACCGAATGAGCTCCAGAACTTCCATCTGAGGATATCTTTCAGCAAATACCCGGTTCGGATCGCTGTCAATCAAATTGCTGCTCCGCGGAATAAGCAGCTCTGCCAGGTATCTGCGGTGTTCGCTGTTTTCAAATTCACAGCTGGGGTTCGACAAAGCCGGCATGATCCAGGGGGCTGCCAGCAGCAAAAAGGCAATGCCGATGATCGCAATCGGAACACCGACAATGGAAAGTTCGAACATTCCAATGGGGCCATAGCCGGAGTTGGCACTTAAATCGCTGACAATGATATTGGTTGACGTGCCGATCAGGGTACAGGTTCCGCCCAGAATGGAGGCATAGGAAAGCGGTATCAAAAATTTTGATGGGCTCAGATTGAATTCACAGCACATGCTCATAACGACCGGAATAAAAAGAACCACCACGGGGGTGTTATTGATAAAGGCAGAAGCAACCGCCACGGTCAGAAGAATTACCAGCATGGCAAGGGTGGCGTTGCCGCGCGACAGAGCCAGAATTTTCTGACCGATGTATCCCACCGCGCCTGTCCGAAGCATTCCCTTGCTGATCAGAAACATGGACCCTACGGTGACGACGGCCGGATGGGCAAAGCCAGACACGGCCTCGACCGGAGTCAGGATGCGGCTTACCATCAGGGCCACCACGATGCCGATTGCCGTCAGTTCAATCGAGATTGCTTCGGTAGTCAATAAATACAAAGCGATTACCAGGATCGCCGAGATTATCCATACGGACATTATCGTCTCTTTCGTTTTTTAGCTCGAAGGTGTTGCGCAAAGCTTTGTCCTAAAAAACGGGTTTTGTCAACACTGTTGGCCGCTGAATTTTAGGAGTGGCAAAGGCTTTCATAAGCATGGCACATAATGGCGAAACCATTAAGAGGGCGGCATTCTAAAAGCTGGTGAATGGAGGTTCAGACTCGCGGACGGCCTCGTCCGGCCAAATTAGCTTGGCACAGAAAATGCTGATGTGCTTGAGCGGATTTGATCTGTCTTATTTAAACCGTTTCATGAATGTACGCCGCCGCTGTACCATTTGTTTCAGTATAGCAACAGTATGATTTTTGGCAAATCGCTGCAAGATACCGAAAGGCTTCGGCAAAAAGGTGCATCGGCATGCCTATCACATGCGCTTTGTTATTTATAATAATAATATTAATAGATTATATAACAGCAGCCGATTTTTTTCGTATTTTTTCAAAACCGCGCTCAAAAATATGCACAGCGTTATGCAGCCCTTCAAGGCCGGTGTTTGAGGAGGCAAATTAGTTTCAAATATGTTACTATGTAACGTTACACGTTGCAATAATTTTACAATTCTGGTATAGACACAGCATGATTGCTCACAACGAACCGCAATTTTTACCTGTTATTTTTCAGTCCATACCGCATGGTATTTTTACCATCGACAGCCACAATCGGATTACTGCTTTTAACCATGCCGCTGAAAAAATAACCGGATATCAGGCCGCCGAAGCCATCGGCAAGCGCTGCCATGATATCTTCCGCGCCGACATCTGCCGCCAGGATTGTCCTTTGCAGCAAAGCGTCCGGACCATGAAAAAAATCGAGGACCGTGAAGTTACCATCCTGAACAAAGAAGGAAAAAAGCTTGTTATTTCAATATGTACCGCTGCGATGACCGATGAAGCCGGTGCCGTATTGGGCGGTGTTGAGATGTTTCGGGATTTGTCGCAGGTCATCGAGCTGCGCAAGAGACTTGAAAAATCATATGTTTTTGAGGGTATCGTCAGCAAAAACCTGCAAATGCAGAAGATCAAGGAGCGGCTGCCTCTGTTTGCCGCCAGTCCCAGCACGGTTCTGATCGAAGGTGAGAGCGGCACCGGAAAAGATCTGGTGGCCCGCGCCATCCATAATTTAAGCCCTCGAAGCAAGGGGCCCTTTGTAACCGTCAATTGCTCGGCGCTGCCGGATAATCTTCTGGAATCCGAACTCTTCGGATATGTTCGCGGCGCATTCACGGATGCCAAAAAAAACAAACCCGGCCGATTTCAGCTTGCCCATAACGGCAGCATCTTGCTCGATGAAATCGGCGAGATCTCCCCGGCGATGCAGGTTAAGCTGCTGCGCGTGCTGCAGCAGCGCGAATTTGAACCATTGGGAGCCACAGAAACGCTAAAGGTGGATGTGCGCGTCATCGCCGCCACCAACAAAAACCTGGCAGAGGCGGTCGAAAAGAATCAATTCCGCGATGACCTCTATTACCGCCTCAATGTCATCCGCATCCAGATTCCATCACTTTCCCAAAGGCGGGAGGACATCCCCCTGCTGGTGAACCATTTTATCGACCACTTTAACCACCTGCAGGGCAAAAGCATCCGCAAGATAAGTGAATCGGCGCTTGCGGCCCTGATGACTGCCGCCTTGCCCGGCAATATCCGTGAACTTGAAAACGCCATCGAGTACGCCTTTGTCATCTGTCAGAACGACATCATTGAACTTCATCATTTGCCGCCTCAATACTCTGAAATTACTGGGCAATCCCAGAATGTTTCCAAAGCAGTCCTTTTCGATTCAGCCGAAAGAGATGTCATTCGATCTGTTCTCGAGCGGAACCGGGGCAACCGGTCCAAAAGCGCCCGGGAGCTTGGTATTTCCCGCCAGACACTGTGGCGAAAAATGAACCGCCTGGGGCTGATCGAATAAATTCCAGCCGAAAATCCTCCATCCGTAAAAACTGGCACATTGTTTGTATCTGAGCTAGGTCTGCTGATAACGGTATTGACTATTTTGGGGTTGATCCCCGAATTTCGGTTACCGCCATATTAAAAAGATAGAAACAATAAAGGAGGAACACACTTATGGCCCTGATGACACCGGAGCAATTTGAAGAGAGTCTGAAAAAGCTGAAACCCAAAGTGTATATGAACGGGAAAATCGTGGACGATGTTCTCGAAAACAAAAATACACGTACCGTCGTTGAGGCGAACAAAGCCAGTTACGCCTGGGCACTGGACCCCAAATATAAAGACATCATGTCCTGCCATTCGCCGCTAATCGATGATACGGTCAACCGCTACACCCATGTCAGCACCAACATCGATGATCTGGTCAAAAAGGCCGAGGCCGGCACATTTACCGCCGAAATGCTGGGAACCTGTATCTACCGCTGTGTGGGATACGATGCATTTCATTCACTGGCCAGCACATGCTGGGAAATCGACAGGGATCTGGGAACAGAATATTATCCGCGCTTCATAGAGTACCTGAAGATGGTCCAAAAGCAGGACCTATCCGTTGCCGGAGCCCTGACCGAGCCAAGAGGCAAGCGCAGCCAAAAGACCCTGGATTGGCCGGATCCTTATCTTTCCCTGAAAATAGTGGAAAAGAACAATGATGGCATTGTCGTCCGCGGTGCCAAAATTAACATCAGCGGCGCCTTTGCCAGTCATGAGCTTGTTGTCTTGCCCCAGGCGGCGCATTTTGAAGGTGAAGAGGATTATGCCGTCGCATTTGCCACGCCAACGGACACCGAGGGGATCACCTATGTCTGTCAGTATTCCCCCTATTCGGCCGAGAGAGATCAGGCCGATGATATCGAAGAACTCGGCAATCCCCTTTTTGGCCAGCGGGAAACCTCGATGGTCATTTTTAATGATGTGTTTGTTCCCTGGGATCGGGTTTTTCACTGCGGAGAGTACGATTATTCTTTAAAATTTGTGACCCGTTTTGCCAAGACCCACCGCATGACCTGTGGAGGGACCTGTAAAGTGGGATTTATGAACCAAATCATCGGCGCCTGCAAACTCATCCAGGAATACAAGGGACTTGAGCAGGCCGCCCACATCAATGATCAGCTCATGGAAATGGTCGTTTTGCGGGAAACCGGCCGGGCCTGCGGTCTGGCATCGGCCCGAAAAGGGGTGGAAGAACCCGCCGGCTCCGGTGTCTATTTGCCGGATGAAATGATGAGTAATGTGTCGAAGTTGAATATCTGCAATGCGTTCTGGAGAACCATGGCCCTTGCCGGAGATATTGGCGGCGGGCTGATCGTGACTATGCCGTCCATGAAAGAGCTGAAGAATCCGGAAGTCAAGGACTATGTTAAGGAATTTTACAGCTTCGGATCGGAAGAGCCCACCGAAAATATCCTCAAAGTCCATAAACTGTTGCAGCACTGGACCGCCGGCCAGCATGGTGTGGCCACCTGGCACGGGGCCGGGCCGGTTATGGCCAACAAAATTATGTTGCAGCGGGTCATTGACTACGAGCATGACAAAGATATCGTAAAAAAGACTCTGAATCTGAAATAAAATCAGCTGCTTTTTTCTCTGATGAGCGAATTGTGCAGACCCGGGCGGCGATCGGCCGGATAGGGATTTTTTTCCCGTGAAGTTTTGATGGACGCCAGATTAATCTCGGCTACCAGCAGACTTTCTCCGGAGCCGGCCCGGGCCAGCGCTTCACCATCAGGGCCGGCGATGCAGCTGAGGCCTCAATAGGTCTAATCACTTTCCCGGCCGCGGCGATTCGCATAGGCGGCAAAGATCTGACTTTCACATGCCCGAACCGGCACCACCTTCCAGGGAACATAACCGTAAGGTTGCATGATCGCCGTGGAGCAAGCAACCAGTTCCGCGCCGGCCAGCGCCAGCCAGCGCGCTGTTTCCGGAAACTCAACATCGTAACAGATCGGGATAGCGAGTTTGACACCTTCCGGCTCGGTGATCACAAAATCCCCTCCCTCCTGAAAAAAAACGGTTTTGCTCTGAATCAATAATTCGAAATTTCAGGAAAAAGATGCACGTCCGTACGGTTGTGAATTCGTGATTGACAACCCTATTGGGTTTCCTTACACTGCCCGATTATTGAATCAACCAAACAATTTTGGCACTGAACTGCTAACAACAAAGCGTAATATGAGCCTAAAAATCAGTCAGCGGCGTCAATGGGTGGCCCAATCTGAAATTCGCAGCATGTCGATTGAATGCGACCGTGTGGGCGGAATTAACATGTCTCAAGGCGTCTGTGATCTGAAAGTCCCTTCCCGGGTTCTGGCCGGTGCCAAGGAGGCCATGGACAACGGCATCAATGTCTATACCCGTTATGATGGCCTGCCGGTTCTCAGAGAGGCCATAGCCGCCAAACAGAAGTATTTTACCGGCCTCGATGTGGATCCTGAAAAAGAGATTATCGTCAGCTCCGGAACCACCGGTGTGCTCTATTGTGTCTGTCTGGCATTGCTCGACCCCGGCGATGAAGTCATCGTATTTGAACCCTATTACGGTTATCATATGAAAACGCTCGTCGCGACTCAAGCCGTTCCGGTCTATATCAGAACAACCCCCCCGGAGTGGTCTTTCGACATGGATGCGCTTGAAGGTGCGGTTACGGATAAAACCCGGGCGATAATTTTAAATACACCTTCAAATCCTTCCGGCAAGGTGTTTACCAGAGCCGAGCTCGAGCTGATTTCACAATTTTCCGAAAAACACGATCTTTTTATTTTCACTGATGAGATCTATGAGCATTTTGTATTTGACGGGCGCAAACATATTGCCCCGGCCAGCCTGCCGGGGATGAAAGCGCGCACCATCACGATATCCGGGGTTTCCAAAACATTCAGCATCACGGGCTGGCGCATCGGCTATTGTATATGTGATGCGCGCTGGACCCAGACCATTGGTTATTTTAATGACCTGATTTATGTGTGCGCGCCGGCACCCCTGCAGGTCGGCGCCGCCAAAGGACTTTTGGAACTTGAGCCTGAATATTATGAAAAACTTTCCGGTGAATATCAAAATAAGAGAGACCGGTTTTGCAGTGCTCTGGCCGCGGCGGGTTTTGAGCCACACATTCCGCAGGGCGCCTATTATGTGCTTGCCGACATTTCCAAGGTTCCGGGAAAAACCAGTAAAGACCGGGCGATGAATCTGCTCCAAAAAACAGGGATCGCCAGCGTTCCCGGCGAAGCCTTCTATCATGATGATGCCGGAGATTACCTGGCCCGGTTCTGTTTTGCCAAAGAAGATTCCATTCTCGATGATGCCTGCCGGCGGATTGAACGGTTGGGAGAAAAAAAGCCGCTGCTTTCGTAGAAGATCGTTTTGGCCCTTGAGCGGGAAAACTGTGCGGATGAAAGGAAATTCAGCTTCTACGGATTTTGATCATATGTTGAAATCGTAGCGGGAATACCAAGGGCTTTCGTTATTCTTTGACCCAGTTCTCAGCATCCGCCAAATTGGAAAAAACCTTGAACGTTTGCGGCAGGTCTGTGGCAATTGCAATAAATGATTCCGCCAACTCTGTCTGCCAGCCCGGCGCGACAACGAGGGCAGTTTTTTTTATGGTGGCATCGACGGGGTAGTATTCTTTTACAATGTGCCTCAGTTCAACCAAATCGGACCCGGATATATTTTGCAGTCCTTTATGGAATATCCAAATTCGATTTTGTTGTGGAATTCCCTTCACATAGAACAACCGCGCAACCCCTTGACGGATCTCTCTTAAATCTGCGCCCGCTTTGGTTTCTACTAAGATGTAATCTTTTTTTATGGTTATCTTGGGTGCCATTTTTTCGCGATCATATGGTATGGATTTTTAGACTGTCAATGCCGGGCACGGGCTCTATTATCGGAATAATTTTATAAAAAGTAATGGAACTCATAAGTATCATTTGGAATCTGAACAAGTCAACAAATTACCTTTTTTTCACTTGCCTGCAAGCGATTCGCATATCGATTCTAGTATTCATATTTAATTTATTCAACAACTTAAAAAATGAACCGGGCTGCATTTTTTTCTTGACTTTCTGCTGTGGAAAAAATTAAATGAATGTTCAGTTAATTCTACGACCCATCAAACTCAGTTTCCATGAGAAAAAACCAGAAAGCCGAATCAAGAAAACCCGAGATTTTAGAGAACTACTATAAAGTTCTTATCGAGGAAGGATTTGAAGGCGCCTCTATCGGTAAAATAGCGAAGCGGATGAACATCCATCCCAGTCTGATCATCCATTATTTTCAATCTAAAGACAACATGACCATCGAATTGGTGGATTTGCTTATCGAGAAATATGAGGCGCCCGAGTTACTTCAGTTTGATTGCGCCGAGAATTTGGAGCAACGATTTCATTTCCTGATCGATACCCTTTTTTCATATGAGTGGTCCCGAACGATTGATCCCGGCATTCATTTTGGTTTTTACTATTTGAGCTTCAGAAATCCGGTAATCCGTGAACGCTATGAAGCCATGATCCAACGGTTCAGGGATTATCTGGTCCACGAGCTCGAAATATACCGGTCTGCAGGCATCGTAAAAGTATCCGATTTAAATAAGGCGGCTGACCTTATTGTAACGCTGATGGAGGGGTTGGAATTCCATGCCCATTTTCTTTCTGACGGCCAACCGTTTGAAAGATTTGCCCAGACAACAAAGCAAATCATCTTAGCGATGCTGAAAAGCGATTTTGATTCAACAGCCATCGATAATAGAGGAGAATAACCCATGATTGATTATGAGGACGATTACACCAGCGATTATAAAGGCAGGGACGTGAGGGCCGCACTGGAAGAAGCCCAGCAGATGGTGGATACCATCCTTACGCCGCCGGATCAGACGCCGCTTGAGGTCCGCGAGCAGATTGCCCGCAAGACGGTTCGCAACTTTCGTGATCACATCAACAAGGGGTTTTTGGAGTACCGCAAATCGGTTACCGAAGCTGCCAATTTCGCGATCACGGAATGGACCGGTGAAGGCTCGATCCTGGTCGATGCCCTGGACCGCCGGTTTCTTGATGTACTCGGCGGATTCGGGCTGTATTCTTACGGTATCCGCCATCCCAAAATCGTGGCGGCCGTAAAGGCCCAGCTGGATCGTTCACCCCAGTACAGCCAGGAAATGCTCGATCCCCTGCGGGCTCAGCTTGCCCGTATTATTGCCCTGCTGACACCCGGCAAGATTCAATATGGATTTTTTGCCAACTCTGGCACGGAGGCCGTGGAGGGCGCCATGAAACTGGCCAAGCTCTTTACCGGGCGCAAGGGATTTATTGCCATGCTCAAGGCTTTTCATGGTAAAACCCTGGGATCGCTTTCGTT
>Ga0209536_100010329_pt1 | contig 13782 bp, 12 predicted proteins | sample DeeMarSeWOR28_12_FD_187461 | JGI IMG/M metagenome (GOLD analysis project Ga0209536, IMG submission 187461) | Marine sediment microbial communities from White Oak River estuary, North Carolina - WOR-2-8_12 (SPAdes) (version 2) | ecosystem: Environmental > Aquatic > Marine > Intertidal zone >...
ATCTCAGATGAAACCGTGTCGGGCACCATCGAACTGGGGTTTGAATTTGTTACGGGCGCCCGGCGCCAGGTGTTTCTGGCCCAGGGCCAGGAGTGGGCTGTCTGGAAATTGAGATCATTTTTAGCCGACAAGGGCGCTTCCCCAGGGCCGCTCAACGCCTACCGGGAGGATCAAACACGACGATGACCCCTGCCATTGCGAATTTGCGACGGTTGAGCTGCTTATTTTATCTGGGGTTGCTGTTGACCGGCCTGGCAGCTGCGATAGCGATGGGTATTTTTTTCGTGGTCGTCAAAGATCTGCCGCGCGTCCCCGAACCGCTTAGCCGCATCATTGAAACGCCGCCCACCGAAATTTTTGCCGCCACCGGCGAAAGGATTATGCTGCTGGGCGGGCGTGAAGCCATACCCATCAACCGCATATCCCCGTTTTTTATCCAGGCGGTGATCGCCACCGAAGATCATCGATTCTGGAAACACCATGGCGTGGATAAACTGCGCACGTTAAAGGGGTTATGGATAACGCTGTTTGAACCGGGCAAGATTCAAGGCGCATCCACCATAACGCAGCAGCTGGCTAAAAATCTATTTTTCAGTTTTCGGCGAACCTATACACGAAAATTGCGGGAATTGCTGGTCGCATTGCAAATCGAAGCGCGTTACAGCAAGCAAAATATTCTGGAAGCCTACCTGAACCAAATCCCGTTCGGGGTCGGCGCCCACGGGATTGAACGGGCCGCCCGCTTTTTTCTGGGAAAACCGGCTTCGGAACTGAACCTGGCGGAAGCGGCCCTGCTGGCCGGGTTGCCCAAGTCGCCGACGCGCTACAACCCCTACCGTCATTTTGAGCGGGCTAAAAACCGCCAAAAAATAGTTCTGTCGCGAATGCTGGCAACAGGCTTTATTACTGCCCGCCAGGCGCAAGATGCATTTGAGGCTGAGCTGCATCTCCGGCCGCAGTCTGCTGAATCCGGCAGCGGCAGCTATTTTCTGGATGTCGTTTTGAATAACCTGGAAGAGCGCTACGGCCCGGACGTCGTCTATCACGGGGGCTTGAAAGTGATGACCACCTTCGATCCCCAGCTGCAAGCACTGGCGGTTGAGTCTTTGCAAGCCGGACTGGCCAAGCTCGATCAAACCCTGGGCATTGAAGACGGCCAGGAAAACAGGTCCACCGACCCGGTGCTCCATCCCCAGGGGGCCCTGGTCTCAATTCAGACCAATTCCGGGGCCGTCAATGCCCTGGTGGGCGGCCGGGACTATTCGGAAAGCGAATACAATCGCGCCGTTCAGAATCAGCGCCTGCCGGGCTCCGGGTTTAAGCCCTTTCTGTATTACACGGCTTTTGAGAAGCTGGGATTGAACCCGGCCACGGTGGTAGTGGATAAAAACGTAACGATTCCGGTCAAGGGGGCGCCGGATTGGAGGCCGCGCAATTTCAGCCGGCAATATGAAGGCCCGATGATCTTAAAACGGGCCCTGATGGACAGCGTCAATTCGGTAGCCGCCCAGCTGGTTGAACGCTGCGGCCCCCAGGCCGTTATAGAGACAGCCCGGCGCTGCGGAATCGAAAGCCCGCTGAAACCGGTCTATTCAGTTGCCCTGGGGACCTCCGGGGTCAGTCCCCTGGAGCTAGCCGCCGCCTTTGCCACGTTTGCCAGCGGCGGCATTCGTCATCAGCCATTTTTAATCCGGCGGGTGGAAGATTCCCTCGGGCGGATTCTAGAAGAACATATTCTCGGCGGTCAAAGAGTGCTGGATGCGGCGATCACCTACCAAGTTGTGGATATGATGCGCGGTGTCATTGACGACGGTACCGGTGCGGTGGTGCGTCGTCTGGGATTCAAGCTTCCGGCCGCCGGCAAGACCGGGACGACCGATGATTACCGCGATGCCTGGTTTACCGGGTTTACTCCCAATTTGAGTGTTGCGGTGTGGGTCGGCTTTGACCGGGGCACGGGAATGCGGGATGATAAAAATCGAGGGATTACCGGGGCCAACGGCGCTGCACCCATTTGGGCGGAGTTTATGACCCGCGCCACCGCCGGTGACCCGCCGCGGGAGTTTTCAATTCCGGCCGATATCCGGCTGGAAAAAGTCAACCCGGTGTCCGGTGCGGTTGCCGGGGCCGGGACTGACAAGGCGATGTCGGTGGCCTTGCGCGCCGGCCAGGATACCGGTCAAGGCCAGGAATTTTCCACCAAAACGAGGAAACAGTCCACCATCGTGGAAGAAGATTTGTCGCCTGAGAGATGATGGAAATGAATAATTAGACATTTGTCAATAGTCATTAGTCATTTACAATGCTTTTATCGATTCTAAGACATATCTCCATTCGGATCTGGATTACGGTACTGCTGGGCGGCGGGGTGAGCTTGCTGGTTTTACCGATCCTGCAGACCCGCATCGGGCTTGAGCATAATGTATTCGTGGCGGCGGCTATTTTGCTTTTCTTTTTTCTGGCAGGCGGCTGGGTGCTGAACCGCTGGGCACTGAACAGCGCGAATTACCGGATGGCCGAAGCCGGGGCACTCGAGCGCGACGGCAGGTGCCATGAAGCTGAAAATTCTTTTCTAAAAGCCGCGGCAATATTTGACAGTTTTATGATTACACCGTTTGTTAAGCACCCGACGGCCGACGACCTGGGCGCACGGCTGGCCCGGTTTTATCTGACCCGCCGCGGGCGGGGTCATCTATCTGAAGATTTTCTGGTCGCCTATCTTGAATCTAATCCGCAGGATGAAGAGGTGGCCGAACATTGGCTGCACCGGATTGAAAGCAGCGGTGGCCTGAAAGAAGAACACCAGGAGCTGGCGGCCCGCATCGGTGATGCGCAACCGGACAACAACTATATCCAGAGCACACTGGCCCGATTTTATCTTTTGCTGGAAAGAACCGATTTTTCCGCCCTGCAGACATACCGGCGGGTTTGCAATGCCAATGCATCGCCGGCCGCCGGATTTATTGACGATCTGGCATGGCTTTTTGTAAAAGCAAAACGGGCCGATGAATGGGCCCTTGAGATATATCTGCAGGCCATGGCAAACAACGGTGGACAGGCCGAGTTCTTAAGGGGCCTGGCAGCCTGCGTGCGCTGGACGCCTGCTTCCGGGCGCAACAAGCCGTTGCTGCAAGCGGCGCAGCAGTACCTGAAGGGTATCGATGCCGATACCTTAAAAAAGATGCGGGCGGATTTCCACCCCCCTATTCCGGATCAACCGCCCGGCAAAATCCGTAAATTCATGACACCCGGTGCTTTGCTGTTCAGCGCGGCCAAGGCAATCTATCGGGAGTCCGGGATAGCCGCTGGATGGATTGCCGGCCGGATCAGAGAAGCCTCAAATTTACGCCAGCGTTCAAAAAAAGTCAGGCGAATTTTAACCGCTATCCTGTTATTGGGTCTGACTCTTGGAATCGGGGCTTTGGTGGTTAATACGGTCAGCCATCTAACCGTGCAGCAAACACCGGCCGGCCGGCAAGAAACGCCCGCGGTGAAGGCCATACCGGATCCCTTTACCCTTCAGGTGGCAGCCTATCTAAAGCCGGAATATGCCAAAAAATATGTTCAACAGCTCACGCAACTGGGGCTGGATGCCTACTGGTCGGAAGCGGTCAGTCAGGATAAACGGTGGTACCAGGTGCGTGTGTCTCATTTTGCCACCAAGCAGTCTGCCAGGAATTACGGCGAAAAGCTGAAATCAGAAGGGATCATCGATGACTATTATGTGGCAAACTATCGCAGCAGCATGAAGTAAAGATTCGGGCTCAGCTTCCGGCTCGCAGAGCCTACAACTCGGAGCGAGGGGTGGAGATTGCCTTAGACTCCGAGTGGAATGCTGGATCACATCACAGCCAATTTTCTCTGCCCCCCGGCGGTGGGAGTTTTCCGTGATAGAATAAAAAGCTCAATTGCTCTGACCCGGGTGCTCGAATTGGGCGATCGGGATGGGGAGGCCGTAAAAATTTCCCTGGGCAAAATCAAATCCCAGTTGCCGGCATGTCTCGCCCTCTTCTTGGCATTCAACCCCTTCGGCGATTGTGGTCGCGCCAAGGTCCCGGGACATGTTTAAAAAGGTGGTGATCATATGGTGCAGTCGCTTGGGCGCCAGATGAATATTGCGAATTAAAGAAATATCGAATTTTATAAAATCCGGCGGGAATTTTGCCAGTTCAACCAGCCGGCTCTGCCCCACGCCGAAATCGTCATACGCCAGGCCGATATCGAGATTCTCCAACACGGACTTCAGGCTTTTCATGCGCTTAAAGTCAGTGACTGCTTTTTCATTGATTTCAAGAACGACATTCGCCGATTCTGCCGTTTCACGAATCTTTCTAAGTGACCGCTTGAGATTTCTGATTTCAAGCAGTTCAGTCGGGTGGGTGTTGATAAATAAAGTCGTAAATTCAGGCAATTGGCGACCTTGACGCACCCCTTCTTCCCGGAAAAGCGAACTCAGTTCGGTTTCCATATCCAGCAAAACGGCTAAATTGAACAGGTCGACCGGATTTGACGGCAAGTCTATGTCACTGGGAAGGCGGCCCAGAATCTCATAGCCTTTAATGCGTTGATTGGAAAGGGTAAGTATCGGTTGAAAATGCGGCACGACCGCCCGATCGTGAATCATTTTTTTAAATTTGGCGCTGTAAGATTCCGGCCGGTCGGGCAGCAGCTCAGAGGAATCCAACATGACGGTTTTTTCGTTGTCGTCAGTGTTATCAGGAAGGGCGCACTGCGCCGTACTTAAAATGCAAAAGGCAACCTGGCCGATTTGGAGGATGTCGCCATGGGTCAGCACCTCGGATTCATCAACTTGCCTGCCGTTTACAAATATACCATTGGTGCTGCCGGTGTCGTGAACCCAGAGCACATCGCCGCTGACATTGAGTTGGGCATGGTACCTGGATACACCTTTGGATTCCAGGGTCAGGTGGCAGCCCTTATCCCGGCCAATGGTAAACGGCACCGCGTCGATGGGAAAGGTCCACTTGTTGGTCGGGTCAGAAGCGCTTTCGAGGCACCACTTAACCGGTTGATTTTTATTTTTAAGATCCATATCGATATATTATACGATAGTTAGCGGCGTGATGGCAACCGGTATATCCTGCTGCAATGCCGTCCGGGTGCTCTGGGGATAGAAAAATTGCCGCCTGACAGGAGGCTTGAATTCAGATAGTCGGGGATGCCGGAAAATTTTGCAATCAGGACTGACGTTTAAATTTCAGCATTTACTTTGAGGCAACACCGAACGCAGAAAACAGCATGATGAACATTAATCCCTGAAAGACAGCGCTGATGATCATACCGATGATGCAAACGCCAAGAGCGCGAAAGGTGCTCTCATAATTCAGCGCCTGCTTGACGCCGACGGTTGCCGCCGCGATCATCAAGCCGGTGGCCGCCAACAACACCGCCAAGCCAAGACCGGGTATGAAACCCAGCACACGCAAAATACCGGGTGCGCTGGCAAAGCCCAATACCCGCATCAGGGCTTTGCGATCCGGTTGGGTCCGGGCTTCGGGTACAATTCTGGCGCCGACCATGTAGGTCGAAAATGCCCAAACATACCATCCCAGCAGGGTCGTGATCATCACGATATTGGTTTTGCTGGCACCCCCGCCGCCGAAAGTTCCGTAAGCGGCCGCCATGCTGTAAATAAACACGACGATCAGGGACTGGTTCAGCGTCCCCGTGTCCGCCGCGACTTCTTGATACAGGCTGGCATCCAGCTTGGCAGCACGAAGAAATCGATTCAGAAAACGATTCAGAAAATGGCTCATAAAATTCCTTGCTCGGGTCCGCCCGAAGCGGAGGATTGAAAATTGAAGATTGCCAATTGTAGATACCGGCTATCATGTTGCTGGCGATGTGTCAATATACTGGATGTCGGATACTGGATTACTCGATTGCGGAATTTAGATTGCGGATTGTAGATTGTACTGATTGGTAGAAACTGATGACTGGCCAATGATCGCTGAGAACAGGCTTTCGGCGTTCGGCGGAAAGCCGTAGACAAACCGAAAAAGTTATAAAATTATCGAATTATGGGAAAGGTGTAAATGACAGGTGTGAATTTAACGAAGTCCCTGCAATTGCTCATTTAACGACTGAAATCAATAACCAATAACTAATAACAAATATCCGCTAACTTTTTCCCCACTTCCGAGTTCAATAATTCTGACATCTGTCATCGGTTCTCTGTCTTCTGTCCTCTGGAGGCTGGATGCCTGATTCCGACTTCCGCATCTTGCCGCGGCGTAGCTCGCAAAGCGAAGATGGGTCCGACTTCCAAATTCAAAAATCCGACCCATGGCTGGCACGGGGTCGGATTTAGCCGGTGTGAAATATTTTAAGCTCTTTAATTAATTGACAATAGTGCTTCCTATCGATTTAAACGGGGTGGTCGGTCGCCCGCCAGCAGGCCGCTTAATCGGACTTCTTGCTGCTGTTGGATCCTTTGGATGAATATCCGTCAGCATACCAGCCGCCGCCTTTTAATTCAAAGGAGCACTGTGAGATGATTTTCTTGGCCCTTTTGCTGCATTTGGCACATCGGGTGCTTTTGGTCCCCATTCTGACGAGTTCCTCTGTGACGTGTCCATCCGAGCATTCAAATTCGTAAACCGGCATGTCTTTCCTCCTGAAACTGATTTCGTCTTCTGAAACTGATATCGTCTATGTGATTTCAAACTTTAGATTTTAAGCTTGGCTTTTTGAGGGCAAATTTACTCATTTTTTTCGATTTGTCAAGAGATCTTGAAATTTCTTGACAGACCCACTATCATCAATATAAAAATTGTAAATATTTTCAGATAGTAAAGATATGATCCAATGAAAACATCGAATATAGAACCAGAATTTTCGAACTTCGAAGGTTGGAATTGCCACCCCCTGCTTTCTATGGAAAACGCTGCCGAAAGAGTTGCGCTTGCAACAGGTATTATCTATTGTTTCCGCGTTCCGCGGGACCAACCGGGCCCAGAGGGCGAAATCGCCATTGTTGAAAAAGAGGATGAGGAGCAAACGCCTGAGGAGGAAGAATACATCCTGTGCCGTCAGTGCCGACAGGCAATCACCCGGCCGGATGACCGACTTTCCATCCAGGGTGCGCACCGGCACACTTTTGCCAATCCGCATGGGATCGTGTTTGACATTGGTTGCTTTCGCAGCGTCATCGGCTGCGGATATGCCGGCGCTGCTTCCGATGAGTTTACCTGGTTTGCCGGTTATAACTGGCGGATTTGTTATTGTCGGATGTGCCTGACCCATCTGGGGTGGATATTCGGTTCTAAAGCCGGCGATACTTTTCATGGGCTGATATTAGACAAGCTTATCGAACCGCGGTGATTTTTCCTGGAAATACATTTGTACATACTAAGGCAATTGCATCTAAAGATTGAGTAATACTACAAAATATCAAATCTCAAGCACCAAATTACAAATAAATTCCAAACTTCAATATCCAGTGACCAAAACTTCCCCACCATAAACTGATCTCATATTGACAACCACAATTTGGCGATGAAATTATTGTCGGAGCGGTGCGCAGCTGGGAAATGGGTTTGGGATTTTGAATTTTGGTTATTTGGATTTATTTGTGATTTAGAATTTGGTGCTAGGCGTTTTCATCATTAGTATATAAACAGGTAATTTTAACTAAATCAGTAAACTACTCGCTTAAATTACGGAGGGATACCACACGTGGCCGAAATAAAAAGTACCTTGGATCTGGTGATGGAAAGGACCAAAAACCTGACCCTCAGCGCCGCCGAAAAGCAGGCGCAAAAACAGCTGGAGATCGAAAACCGAATCAAAGGATTGGTTCAAAAACTTCAGGATGGGTTGTTGACCCACGATCAGCTCAAGACAGAATACGAAAGTTTGCAGAAGGAATCCGACCTGTCGGATAACAGCCTGTTGGTCAGGGAAATTCTAACCCGCCTGGATCCCGATCGGGACAATCAAATTCTATTGGCGGCCCTGGAAGAATGCTGCCGCCTTGACACGGCAAGGATCCGGGCCGATCTAAACGATTATCGCGATGACTATCAGCGGGCTGCCCGGCAACGCTCGGCGCAACTCAAAGAAGATCTGGCGCGAAATCATTCCATTAGCGGCAGCGCGGTCCTTCCCAATCTCGCTGCGGATGAAAATTGGCAGCAGAAAGCCCAGGCAATGCGGCGGCAATTTGAACAGAAATTGAATCGGACGCAGGACAGTCTGATCGCCGGTTGATTAAGCGGGGTCGAAAGGAATTTTCTAAAGCAATTAAACCGTCGACTCAGCGGCTGAGGCATCCTGGCCCCAGCATTTTAAACTGTTCATTGAACACGATTAAAACTGAAACGGCTGAGAAACCATCATCTGAATCCCGAAGCCTTCATCGGAGTAGGCCGTGTCAATGCGGGCGACCAGTCCCTTGGCCCAGAAGCGCACGCCCAGGCCGGCGTCCCATTTCATGTCCTGATGTAAACGTTTAACGTTCCAGACCGGCGCCACCCGGCCGATTTCAACAAACGGCACAAACTGCAGCCATTGAACGCCAAGGTATTTCTGCAGCCAGGGCCAGCCGTCAAACGGGTTCCAGCGCGGGATGAAACGCATTTCCGCCGCATAGTAAATGGCGGCCTTGTCGCTGAATCGCTGGGACGGGTATCCCCGCATCCGCCACAGCCCGCCCAGGGTGGCGCCGGCAAAAGACGGCGCCCCGTTTTCGATGTCCCCGTTGCTTTTTTCCTGCCAGGTCGGTGAATAGGCCGTCCAGAAATCAAAGGCCAGCACCCGCTGGCGGAACCAGTCCGATTCTCCCAGCGAAAAATATTTGTCCGCTTCCCCGTCGATCACCGTCCAGGAATCCGAGCTGTTCAGAAACCCGAAATCCCGCTGGAATTTCAACCGCAGGGCGCTGCCCTTGGATGGGTTCATCTTAAAATCCCGGTTGTCGCGAAACAGGGAAACCTCCAGACCGTTGGTTTTCACATCCTCATCCACGTCATCGCCGTCGACCTGCTGCAAGCGGTAAAACGGTTTCATCTCGAAATAGGTGCGCCCGCTGACAAAGGGATTCCATGACTCGCCCCCGGTTGCCCCTTTGACCAGCAGTCCCCGGTCTACGACCTGGGTGCTGATTATCTCATCTTTGCCATGGCCGATCGGCAGCAAATATTTGAAGCGCAGCCGGAAAAAGTTGTCCCAGCCGCCGTCGCTGTTCACATAATTGTCTTCGTCGGAGTCGTTGCTGCCGGCGCGCTCGTCCGGAAAATCCGGGTTGCCGGTCACGTAAATGTCGACATCCTGAAAATAGCCCGCATTGACAACGGCATCCAAAAACAGCCTTCGGGCAAAAGGCATTTGGAGATCTCTTCCCATGACAAATCCCAGGACCGATCCCTTGGTTCCTGCCATGGCGGTGGCAATCAAAGCCGCTTGCTTCTGAGGCCACCCGGTAACCGCATAGGCGTAGGCGCCGGCAGCGCCAAAGTTTTCATTGAAAAAGGCGTAGGGCACGCTGATGACGTTTTTTTCAAACTTGCCGTCGGGTCCGACCATAATGCTCTGGCCGTAAGCCAGGCTGCAACCAATGAATACCGAAAAAATGATAACTGCTTTAACCAGTTGTCGGTGCATCGTTTTTTTCTCCATTCCAAAACCATTACGGTCCGAATTTTCAGAAAGTGTGCCCGGGCTCGTGCGCCAACACCGGGGTAAAGCACTTTTGTTTCGACGATCCCCACGCGTTTGACCTCTTTGAATAATCTGTTGCATAAGCGCCGTCTTTCATTGTGATTATCGGTTGAGGAACCATGATGCGGTTAGCGTATATTTTTTTGTCTATGCTGCTGATCCGGCCGGCTTCCCCATCCACGATGCCCTGATTGGCGTCGATCATGGCCCGCTCTCCGGGCTGGCTGATCAGTTTGAATCCGTAGCCCAACCGTCTGAACGCTTCTGTATAGATGGCCGACATTTTAGAAAAAAACGGCATGCTTGGCGGAAAAATGGTCGTCAATACAATCGTTTGGTTTCCCGGCAGGGTTTTTCAGCGCCGTTGACCGAATCGGGAAAGCCGGATGTCACCAACAACAGGGACACACAAACCAGAAAAGCAAGCAGCCGGTTTAGGCAGGATGCGCTCAATTTAGACCCCATTTATTTCATTTACGGAAATATTTGTAATTAATCAGGTTGAAAAAGCCACATACCATGCTTTCAAAAAAGAAACAACTTGTTGAGGTTCAGAAGATAAACAAGGTTCAACATCAATTTCCAGTATTCAATCGAATTTATCATGATATAATAAAATAATTAATCCGCCCGGAACCACAGAAAACATAATTTAATAAGTCTGCAAAGGCCGAATATGGTTTAACTATAACTGATACATGGTTATTTGGGCGGAGTAATTACACATACGCAAAGTAAAATGATTCGACATCTGCAAAATTCTTTTGGACTTTTTCGGCGCCCGATATGACGTCGCCGTGGCCGGACAGCAGCCAGTCGGCATCCAGGTCACTGAGCCCCTTGATGCTTTGCTTGAGCTTCGACCCGTCTCCACCGGGCAGGTCCGTGCGGCCGACCCCTTCTTGGAAGATCAGATCACCGGTAAACAGCGCTTTTTGTAAAGGCCAGTAAAGGGTTACCGACCCGGGTGAATGTCCGGGGGTGTGAATAACCTCCAGTTCGACCCCTTTCAGCGCCAGGGTGCCCTCCTGCAGAAAAAAATCCGGGCGGAAATCATCCATATCGATGCCATAGGCGGCACTCATCTGTTTGCCGATGGTCGCCGCCCACTGCCATTCCGTCTCATGCAAGGTAAACCGGACCGGTGTGTTCTTAAACAGCGCGACCGATTCGAGATGATCCGGGTGAGCGTGGGTGCAGATGACCAGATCGATGTCATCAATGCCCAGTTCCAACTGCGCCAACCCCTGTCGAACATGGTCGAACTGGGCCCGATGACCCGGGTCGATCAGCACCCGGCTGGGGCCGTCGATTAAATAGGTATTGCAGTTGTTGGTGGTCATGGATTGCCAGAGAAAGGCATGCAGATTGTCGGTCAGCTTCATGAGGGATATCCTTCCTAATTTTTTTCTTAAAATTGCCGATATAATTATATTGCGGATTGAGGGATTAAACGATAAAATAAAAAATTAAAACAGATAGAATTCCATCAATTCCTAAATTCCTCAATCCCTTAATTCCCAAATTCTTACTATAAACATTCAAATTTAAGATTAAACCATCCATTTTTAAGAAAGGCATTGAGCGGTATGAAAAGATATTTTGGTTTACTGGCAGCCTTGATGATGTTTTTAACCACGGGGTGCACGGCGGCCTTAATCGGGGGGGCCGCCGGCGGCGGGTATGCCGTCGCCACCGATGAACGGCAGACCAGTCGCATGGTGGATGATTCGACCATTACGTCCCGGATCAAAAGTGCCATGGTTAAAGATGATCTGATAAAGGCATACCAGGTCGATGTGGACACAGTCGAGGGTCACGTTACTTTAACCGGCGTGGTCAAGACGCGCCAGGAATCCCAACGGGCGGTTCAAATTGCCGGCCATGAGGCCGGTGTGAAATCAGTGCGCGATAACCTGCAGATCGGTGAAAAGACCTGGGGTGAGTCTTTTAATGACAAATGGCTGGGCAGCAAAATAAAATCCAAACTCGTGGCCGAGCCGGAAATCCGGTCCCTGAACATCGATGTCGACGTGCACAAAGGCATCGTCACCTTGACCGGAGTTGTGGGCGACAGTTATCAAAAAAAGCGGGCCATGGAAATTGCCCGGGCCACCGAGGGAACCCGCAGGGTTGTGGACAATCTGAAAGTGAAGTAGCCTGGCGTGATGCGAGATACGCCTTGCGAGTTGCGGGGTGTTTGGGCAGAGGGCGTGGAGTCAAAAGCTTAATTAGTGGTATCGTCTAGGGAATTTTCTATCAAATTACCGAGGCGTTCAGTCAGATAGAGCGGTAGGGATAATAGTTCATAAGAAACCGGCTGGCCCGTGGTTGTTTTTATGCTGATGTTCTCTAAAGATGGTGGGTTAGTATTGCATCGAACGGCAAATTTGAGATTTTTATTAGCCATGAACATGTGCAATGATTTCATGCTGCCGGTGGCTCCGGACTTTATTTCAACAGGCACGACGCGATTGGCATGCTGAATGATATAGTCAATTTCCCCCTGTCTGCCACCGGTTGTTTGCCAATAATAAAGGCGTGGTTCTGCTAAAGGGGCCTGGGCTGCTCGCAATTGCTGCCCGACAAACTGTTCAGCCAGTCCCCCCCTATTGGAGAAGATGATATTTTTTGATTCCCGCCGGCTGGTCAATGACAAGCCCATTTGAACTGAAACCAGGCCGATGTCCACCATGATTGCTTTAAAAAACTTGTCGTTTGATTCGGCTCCCAACGGCAAGCCATTGCCCGCTGTGTGTTGAATTCTCGTACAGACTTTTGCCTGACTCAGTTTCATCAACGCTTTTTTAATTTTTACCACTTTTTTAGCCGAATCTGCGCGACTGTAAACAAATTTATTCCCCAGTTGTTCGGAAACCGAAAGAATGATTCTATTCAAAAGCTCAGGCTCAATATGCCCACCATATTTGTGAAAATCGTCACGATAGGTAGCAATAAGGTCCTGTTGAATCTTGATGCAGTATTTTATATCTTGACTGTCAATCCACTCCTGGACAACTTCCGGCATTCCTCCAACCAGGCAATAATCCCGGAACAAATCCAGACATTTTTTATGCAGCGATTCCGGCAATTTTGTTTTAAGGGTCGTTGACGACAATTTTTCAACAAGCGCCTGATTTCCGGTTGCCGTGAGGAACTCGAAAAAAGACATCGGTTCGAGGTGAAAATAAGTAATCCGTCCTACCGGCACTGTGTATTGGTGATTTCTCAATTCAAAATCAAGCAGCGAGCCAGCCGCAATAACCGGAAGCTGCGGCAACTCCTCTCGAAACCATCTCAGCTTTGAAAATAATTGCGGTGCGGCCTGAATTTCATCTAAAAAGAGCAATGATGAATGAAAATCTATGGAAGTCGCTAATTCAGCTTCAATATTTCTCATAATTTCTATAGGATCATTATCCGATAATAATTCCGACAGAGCGGGAAGACGCTCAAAATTGAGCTCCAGCAATTTTAATTCATGCCGGGCTGCAAAGTCACGAACAAGCCAGGTTTTGCCAACCTGCCGGGCACCCCTAACTACCATGGGCTTTCGATTAGGCCTTCTCAACCATTTATCGAGTTCTTCGGAGGCGAATCTTATCATTGCCTTGACCCTCTTTAATTATTATATTAAAACACGTTGTTATTATATTTTATTATATATAACAATATGTTTTTTTTGTCAATCATAGATAAATAAACGTGTTGTTTTTTTAATGATTGTCACGCTCCGGCTAACTGACAAGGGAGTTAAACCAAATAAGTCTCCAATATAGGCCCAAAATACCGGACAATTTTTAGTATATAGCAATAATCGCCGGGCATTCACCGTGGCCCGACCCCAATTCCATAAAGCTGGAGGCTTAAAGGTTTACCCCAACGTTGCAAAAGTCGGAGGGCTTCAGAGTCAAGGCGTCTGAGGGTGAAGTCGTAGTGCTTTACTTCGAACCCTCAGCAACGCAGAATCTGAAGTCCTCCGGCTTTCCCGCAGGGGAAACAACATGGCATAATCGATCCCATCCTTCGAATTCACCAATGAATATATCGAAGAATTAGTCATTTTGCTATGATATTGATCATAAATACAGACCATTATCT
>Ga0209536_100010330_pt1 | contig 13780 bp, 9 predicted proteins | sample DeeMarSeWOR28_12_FD_187461 | JGI IMG/M metagenome (GOLD analysis project Ga0209536, IMG submission 187461) | Marine sediment microbial communities from White Oak River estuary, North Carolina - WOR-2-8_12 (SPAdes) (version 2) | ecosystem: Environmental > Aquatic > Marine > Intertidal zone >...
CGACCGCCTCGAGTGCCGGGCGCTGAGCGGGGTCCAGATGACTGCCAATCAGGTTGAGCACCACCACACCGTTGGGTTTGAGATGCGCGCGGTAAAGTGCGAATGCCTCCTCGGTGTAGAGCTGCCACGGTGGGTTGCCGCCGAGAAAGGCATCCATGAAGATCACGTCCCATCTCTGGTCGGTTCGTTGCAGAAAGCGCCGGCCGTCTGCCACCACCGCCTCGCCCTGGAAGGCGAAATACGCACGGGCGGCCCGCAGCACCTCGGCGTCGATCTCGACCACATCCACCTGTACGCCTTCCCGCGTCAGGGTCTCGGCCATCACGCCGGGGCCCAGGCCGATGATCAAGGCGTTTGTCATGCCCGGAGCATAGAGTCTGGCCAGTCCAATCATGCCATCGTCGTAAGCGTAGGCGGACCGCTCCGTGTGCAGGTCGATGCCGCCCTGGTCCGTGCCGTTGACAATCATATAATTGATGAGCGGGAAGTGCTGCAGACCATGGCGGGCAAGCGGCCGGCGCTCGCCGGGCTGGTGCTGGTTCTATAGTCTCTGGCAATGTGGTCATTCTGGTATATACGCGCGGGTGAGTGGTCCGGAGGCGAAGCTGTTGCCGGCCTGGCCGCGGATTCTGACTACCAGGATATGGGCGGCTGACTAGGCAAAATTGGGATGGAAGCCGCACGCTCAGGGTTGAGGTCGGCAAGATCCAATCGGCGGATTATTTGAGCGACGTCGAAAACGACAGTCCATCCAGGCTCGCATCCCCCTGCCAGCGACCTCGCCGTTTCAGGCGGCGCTACTTCCGACACCGGGTCGATCCGTCAGGACGCCAGCCCGTTCGAGCGCACCATTGAGCAGGCGCCAGACTTGCCTTCCGTCCTGCTGCCCGAGCGCTTCATCTGCGAGCGCACGAGCTCGTTTCACGGTGAAGGCGCGAATCGCCAGCTTGACGCGCGCAAGACTCCCGGGGCTCATGCTCAGCGCATCGGCACCCATACCAAGAAGCACCAGAGCTCCGGCGGGATCACCGGCCATTTCGCCACATACGCTTACGGGCGTGTTTTCTTCGTGGGCGTCGCGGATGACCGTGCAAATCGCGTTAAGGACGGCGGGATGCAGCGCGTCGTAGGGGGTCGTTACCTGAGCGTTGGTTCTGTCTGCCGCAAGCATGTATTGAGCAAGATCGTTGCTACCGATGGAAAGGTAGTCCACGCGTTTCGCCAGGGCTTTAGCCAGGAAGACAGCGGAAGGTACTTCGATCATCACGCCTACCCCTGGCTTTGCCATCGCCTGGCCTTCTTCCAGGAGCCCGCGATGCGCGTGAGCCAGCAGCTCCAACGCCTCATCGAGCTCCCCCACTTTGGCGATCATGGGAAAGAGTATTTGCAGGTTCTCGAGGCCCGCATTGGCTCGCAGCATTGCTCGCAGCTGGATCACGAAGATCTCCGGGTGCTCCAGGGAGAAACGAATCCCGCGACAACCCAGAAAGGGGTTCTCCTCCTCCAGGGGGAAATACGAGAGGATCTTGTCGCCGCCCACGTCGAGCGTGCGCATGGTCACCGGCTGCGGCGCGAAGGCTTCCAGTAGCCGGCGATAGCGCTGGTATTGTTCCTCTTCAACCGGGAAAGCGTCGCGTAATAGAAACTGATATTCGGTGCGATAGAGGCCTACGCCTTCGGCTCCGTTGCTCCGCGCGGCGTCGATTTCATAGTCCAGCCCGATATTGGCGTACAGTGGGAGCCGGATACCGTCTGGCGTTTGCGCTGGCAGCTTACGGCAGGCCAGGAGCCGCGCAGCGACTGCCTTTTGCTCGCCGATGCGTCGTTCAAAGGCAGCGACCGTTGGGCGAGACGGATTCACGTAGATACGACCTTCATCCCCGTCGACCACCATCGTGCAGCCCTCTACGAGGCCAACGGGCAGCGATGACAGGCTCACGACGGCGGGAATGCCCAGGGAATGCGCCAGGACGGCGGTGTGTGAAAGGGCCGTGCCGTGCCGGCATACAATACCGGCGAGTCGGCCCGCTGGCACGGAGGCGATTTCCTGGATGCTGACGTTGTCTCCCACCAGGATGCAGTGTTCCGGGTACCATCTCGCGTCCTCGAACTCTGACTGGAGATGCACAAGGACACGCTGGCCGATCTCACGAATATCTTCCCCGCGTGCGCGCAGATAGGAATCTTCCATCTGATCGAAGACCCGCGCATGCTCGGCAATGGTGTCCCGCCATGACCCCGGGGCCCAGTTTCCGGCGCGGATCCGCTCGAGGGTACCTGCTACCAGACTGTCACCGCCAAGCAACATGATGTACACGTTGAACAGCTCACGCACCTCGCGTGGCAGGACATCGGCCAGGCGCTCGCTACTGGCGCCCAGTTCCGCCTGGGCCGCAGCGATCGCGGCCCTGAAAGCGGTCTCTTCGGCATCGATGTCGTCGATGTGGCGATCCAGCGCAGACTCGAGCCTCGCCAGCGGGTCGAGCAAAGCAACGGTGCCGATGGCCACCCCGGTAGCCGCCTGAACGCCTTGAATGAATGCCTTTGCCCCGGCCTCCCTGCGGAGAAGCCTGGCGACTTCGTCGACTTTCGCGGCTTCATAGATGACCTTCGAAAGCTGCGCTGCGATCGTGACGAAGAAAGTCACCTCGTCCTGGTCGAACTGGCCATGTCCCTGCTTCCAGGCCGCCAGCACGCCCAGGACATGGTGATAATGGATGAGCGGCATGCCGAGAAAGGTATCGAAAGGTTCGTCGCCTGTTTCAGGCGCGGGGCAGTAGCGCGGGTGGGCCGTTGCATCGGTCAGAACAACCAGCTCCCGGCGTTCGCCAACCAGGCCGAGGAGGCCAGCCTGTGGACCTGACCGGACCTGGCCAGCCGCTGCGGGGCGCAATCCCGCCGACGCCATCAAGACATACTGATCGGCTTCGGCACCGGTCAGATACACGGCGCAGGCATCGACAGGCAGGGAATCCCTGATCCGGCGAACAAGGATGGCCAGCGCTTCGTCGAGGTTCGATGCGCTGCTGACTTCCCGCACAATCTCCCGCAAATCAGTGCGCATCGTGAGAGACCTTCAGCTCGGGGAGCCGGAACCGCTGGCGGCAGATGCTCAACATGCGCTCTGTCGACAGCGGACGCCCGGTGCGCCACTGACTGCTGCCCGATGCGTCGCAGGTGGCCGCGCACCGCATGGGGCCCCAGGCGAGTGGTCGGACGGGGAGACGCACAGTCTGATGGTCCGCATTGAGTTCAAGGTCGCTCAGCGCTCGGTTAGCGTTAGCAGGATGTCGGCGTACCAGGCGCAGTTCAGCCCCAGCGCCTCGTCTAGATCCAGGTCACGGGTACCGACATCGAGCCGTGCGGAGTGGACGCCGAGCAGTATCCAGGGCAGATCGCCCAGCATCCGATCTCGTCTGGAAGCACGCATGACGACCGGCGCGCCGCTGGTGCCCCGGTGCGTGCGGGCATCGGTGAGGAAGTAGCCCTCGCCCTGGAAACGCAGCCCGAACGAAGACGCGACCACCGCGTGGCGCACCACGGGCGTATGGTGCAACGCGTCGTGGAAGCCGAGCGGAAAACCGACCACCAGCAGCGAGGTGCCTACCTCAACCTGGTCGGGCGGGCGGTGCAGGTGCTCGGGCGTGAAGGCCCGGTAGACCGTCGTCCGGGGCAGCGCAGTGCGATCGATTTCGATCACCGCCACGTCGATCTCTCCGGCAGTGTCGAGGCCCTGGCGCCAGACGCTCTTGCGCTCGCGGTACAGCGGAATCGAGAATCCGGTGGACCTGGCAATGTTATCCGGGTCGATGTGCAGTTCAATCTCGACGCGGTCCGGGAAGTGCTTGCTCGGTTCGTCGATCACCACGTGTCGGCTCGTCACCAGAAACAGCCGTTCATCGCGCTCGAAGAAGAAGCCGCTGGCATTCGTCAGTACCCGCTCCTGTTCGAAGGTCAGGATGCGGGCCGCGGTGAGCAGCAGCGATTCGATCATAGGCATGTCAGTGCATCGGGCAGGCGGGCAACTGGCCGTTCGGGAGGGACGGCATGCGTCGACAGACCGCCCTCGTGCGTGACGCATTGTGCGCCAGCGGCGCCTGCCGCGTCCACATGGCGCAGCGGCCAACCCGCCTGCTGCGCTCCCTGGCGACGGGGGACGTGCCCCGCAGGCACGATTTCATTAACACGGTTACATTATCCAGGCGTACGTCAACAACAGAATCACCACGAGTGGTAACGGTACAAACTGGCCAGGGCGATCGAACCGCTCAACGCGACCGCATGGCGCCATCCGCCAACCAACCAGGCACAGACGAACGGCCGCGTTGAGTCGGTGCGTACAGCACCAAGAGCGGGCCTGGACATAACGCGCGCGCACTTATGTGGTGCAATCTCACCGCGCTTCGCATCGTCGTCATCAGCTATGTCTCTGAATTGCGGTTCAATCATGGGCCTGGCACAACAACTGCTTGGAGCCGGGTATTGCAAAGATGCCGTCAACGACGATGGCGTCTTGTGCGCCGATGCTGCGGCTCGATGGCGCACCAACCAGGTAGGGTAACGCGGCCCTGTGACGGACTGACCTGTTCGGTCAGTGCGTCCCGGGGTTTTTTTGCGAGGATACAGGCTCGAAATGGGCAAACAGACCCTGGACGAGGGCATCTGTCTGCGATCTTTCAGGCACGCGTGAGGTTTGTATGCTATTCGGACGAACCCAGAAAAAACCCATCCAGATTGCGGACAAAGGCGTCGTGGAATGGAAGTACGCCGCCTGCGGTTACTGTTCCACGGGTTGTTCCATCGAGGTCGGTTTGAACGCCGAGGGCAAACCGGTTGCGTCACGCGGCGTCGCGGAAGCCGATGTCAACCGCGGCAAGCTGTGTCTGAAGGGCATCTTTGAGCACGAACTGTTCGAATCCCCCGGGCGTGGCACCCAGCCCCTGCGGCGCGAGCACTGGCACAGGCCATGGCAAGCCACTGACTGGGATACGGCGCTGGACAGCCTGCACGATGAGATCCGCCGTGTGCAGGCAAAGCACGGGCGTGATTCATTCGCCATCATATCCACCGGGCAGATGCTTACCGAGGAGTTCTATACCCTCGGAAAACTGACTCGTGGTCTTATCGGCACCAACAACTACGACGGCAACACCACGCTGTGTATGGCCTCCGCCGTCTCCGGTTACAAGCGGTCCTTCGGCTCGGACGGGCCACCGGGTTGCTACGAGGACTTCGAACACACGGACTGCCTGATCGCCTGGGGCTCCAACCTGCCGGAGCAGCATCCCATAATCTACTGGCGACTGAAGGAAGCGCAGGAGCAGCGTAACTTTCCGCTGATCGTGGTGGATCCGCGGGTCACCATGCTGGCACAGAACGCGCACCTGCACCTGCCCATCACGCCGGGTACGGATGTGGCTCTCATGAACGCCATGATGCATGTCATCTTCAAGGAAGGCCTCGAAGACGCGCGTTACATCGAAGCCAACACCACCGGCATCACGGACCTGCGCGCCGAAGTCGAAAAATACGACCCTGTCACGGCGGCCAGGATCTGCGGCATCGACGAGGACACCATCCGCGTGGTGGCCCGCACCTTTGCCAGGGCGCCGGCCGCGATGCAGATCTGGACCATGGGGATCAACCAGTCCACCCACGGCTCTGACGGCGTGGTGGGCATCAATAACCTGGCGCTGATCACCGGCAATATCGGCAGACCCGGCGGCACCTCCTTGTCCATCACCGGGCAGTGCAACGCCATGGGTACACGGGAGTGGTCGTCCTGCTCCGGGCTGCCCAATTATCGCCTGCTGGAAGTCCCGGAGCACCGCGCCGAGGTGGCGAAGTTCTGGAACGTGGACGAGGAATTCTTCCCCAAAAAGCGCGGCATGTTCCAAACCGACATCTACCAGGCGATGGAAGCCGGGCAGATCAAGGGCCTGTGGCTGATCGCCACGAACCCGATGTCCTCGTTACCCAATACCGCGCGTGTCCGCAAGGCCATGGAGCAACTGGAGTTCTGTTGCGTGCAGGACTGTTACCTGGATACCGAAAGCGCGCAGTACGCGCACCTCTATCTGCCCGCCGGTACCTGGGCCGAAAAAGACGGGGTCATGACCAACACCGAACGTCGCATCAACCGCGTTAAGCCGTTGACGCCACCGCCGGGCGAAGCGCAGCCCGACCTGTGGATATTCAACCGGGTGGCGGAGCGCTTCAACACCGACGGTAAGGTCCGTTTCCCCGAACAGGCCGGCGAAATCTTTCTGGAAATGCGCGAACTGTCGCGCGGGCGCCTTGCGGACATTTCCGGCATGGATCATGAGCTGATCGAGCAGCACCGCGGTATTCAGTGGCCTTACACAACGGAGCAGCGCGACCGGGGCGAAGCCCCGCCGAAAGGCGGCAAGCGCATCTACACCGAGGACGCAACCTTCAGTTACCCCGATGGTCGCGCCAGGCTGATACCGCTGCCTTTCACCGACAACAACGAAGTACCGGACGCGGAATTTCCCATCTGGCTCAATACCGGCAGGCTGATTGAGCACTGGCACGGGCGCACCAAGACCGGCAAGATCGGTAACAACAACAAGTACAGCCCCATTCCTTTCATCGAAATCAATCCTGACCTGGCCGCCGGGCTCGGGGTTCAGCGCGGCGAATACGTGCGGTTGGTGTCACGCCGCGGCGATGCCGTGGCGATGGCGCAGCCGACGCAGCGGGTGCCGAAGAACATGGTGTTCCTGCCGTTTCATTTCCACGACTGCGCCAACCGCCTGACGTTGGGGCTGCTGGACCCGCATTCCCGTCAGCCCGCCTACAAGCAGTCGGCGGTACGCATCGAGAAGATCGCGGATCAGCTCGCCGCGGCCAGGTTGAGTATGGAAATGCGCAAGTTTTAAGGGCAAGGGAATGTTACACGCACGCGACAACGAGCCGGACTATGCGCGGCTGAACGACTCGGTCAGCCAGACGCACAACTGCTACGGCAAGTCTATCGAGACCGTGCCGGAGGGGGATGCGCGCCGTGGACAGCGCCTGAACATCAGCAACCTCAGCGGACAGGGCGATAATCCCAACCGCTACAGGCAACACGGGTTCTATTTCAACGCCGATAACTGCATCGCCTGCCATGCCTGTGAAGCCGCGTGCAGCGAGAAGAACGACAACCCCGCGCACCTGGCCTTTCGCTCCGTCGGCTTCGTGGAAGGCGGCAGCTACCCGGATTATCAGCGTATCAATATCTCGATGGCCTGCAATCACTGCGACAACCCGGTGTGCCTCAAGGGCTGCCCGACCCGGGCCTACACCAAATTCGCCGAGTACGGCGCGGTACTGCAGGACCCGGACATCTGCTTCGGTTGCGGCTACTGTACCTGGGTGTGCCCTTACAACGCCCCGCAGCTCGATCCGGTGAAAGGTCAGGTGAGCAAGTGCAACATGTGCGTGGACCGCCTCGAGCTGGGACTCAAACCGGCCTGTGTGTCCGCCTGCCTCGGCAAAGCGCTCGACTTCGGCGTCATTGAAAACATACCGGAAGGACGCTCGCAGGCGAAGACCGACATCCCCGGCTTTCCGCGTACCGACATAACCCACCCGAATATCCGGTTTCAACAAAAGCGTGTGACGCAGCGCGACATGGTGAGGCTGGACGACACACCGGTGAAGTATCGTCGCGACGACGCCACCGGGGTGTTCAAGCCCCTGCTCGATCCCAAACGGGGATTCCGGCGCGAATGGAACCTGAGAAAACTGCTTGGCTCACACGAAAACGCACATATCGCCTTTACGCTGAGTACCCAGGCGGTGATGGGCGCCTTTGCGCTGCTGACACTCGGGGCCTGGACAGGGATCGAGCCGCTCGCGGCCTTCAGGCAAACAGTGGCCCTGGTACCGGCCTTGCTGGCCATGCTGGTGCTGCTGAGTTTTGGCCTGTTCAAACTCAATTTACACCTGGGTAAACCGCAGCGCTTTTATCGAGGCTTTTACAACCTGCGGTTATCGCCAGTGAGTCGCGAGATCGCCGGCGTGTCGGCCTTCTTTACCGGCCTGGCGGGTTACACCTTATTTTCCCTGTTCGATGGCGGGACAGCCGGCGCACTGCGCGGGCTGTTTGCTGTACTCGCGCTCGCCGGTGCAGGCGTCGGCGGGTACTACATGTACAAACTCTACCGTATCCCGGCGCGCCCGTTCTGGGATCACTGGCATACCGCTACGGCCTTCGCCGCCACCGCCTTGAGCCTCGGCGCGCTGTTGCTCGTCGGCGCCGCCTTGATCTTCGGCGTCCTGACAGCGCACCTGAGCGGGCTGCTGGCGGGCGTGACAGCGCTGGGACTGGCGCTGGAAGGGGTGGGTCTGATCGGACACGCCCGTGACCTTAAATCTGCCGAAAGCGAGGGCGCTGTTTCCTTTTATGTTCAGACAACCACCTACGGTTACCCGTACTGGCTGCGCAACGGCCTGCTCGTGTCAGGCCTGTTGCTGGCGGCCGGTATGGCCGCTGCGGGCAGCTCGAGCCCGCTGGCGTTCGTCCTGCTGGCGCTGCTGACTACCGCTTCGGCCGTGGTGGGTCGGGCACTGTTTTACGTGGTGGTAATCCCCACCACGATGCCGGGAGCGTTTTTCTGGAAGAACGCCGGCTTCGTCGAACATGCGCGCGAAATTGGCCTGGCTGAGATGCCGCAGGTCGGCGTTGCCTACCAACGCCACCATCCGTTCAAGCTCGGCGAACTGATCGAGACGGTGCGCACGACGACGCTGAACGACAAACTTGCACAGCTGCGGCGTATCGTGACCGGCTGAATCTTTTAGAGGTAGTCCGGCTGCTCCTGCGTGGGCGCCTTTTCCAGCTCACGCAGCAGTTCCTCCCACTGGCGCAGCATCTCCTGCATCAGATCCTCGAGCGGCTCGCGCCAGACCTTCGGATCCGGCAGTCGGAAGGGCGGTGCCGGGGGCTCCCCGGCGCCAGCGGATGGCGCCTCCCCGATGGGCGGCTCGGCCAGGACGACGCTTATCGTCCGCGGCGTGGCGTTGCGGATGATCTCGAACGCGACCGTCTCGCCCGGTTCATAGAACTCGAGCCCGCGCTGCACGTCGGCGCTGTCGGCTATTGTCTTGTCACCCATGCGCGCGATCACGTCACCCACCTGGAGGCCGGCCTTCGCCGCAGGACTGTCCTCGGCCACCTTCACGATGATCACCCCCTGTCCAGCGGGGACCTTGAACACCCCGCGCAGCTCGTCGGTCATCGCCTGCAGCTGAACCCCCAGGTAGGAACCCGGCGCAGTGGGGCCCGACGGGATTCCGCCGGTCGGCGGCTGGCCCGGTGACGTCTGCGCCACGGCCGATGTCAGGCCGGACGCCAGCAGCCCGAACAACATGAGTGCCGAGAGGATCGGGTATTTGGCAGACACAGGTCTTAACATCGAGAAGACTCCCGGCAAACAGTTCCAGCGGCAATCACACCCGGACTCGCGCCCGGGCCGACTGGTGCCCCGGACGCACTCACCCTTTAAACTCAACCGATTAGGTCAGGTGCTATGCAAAGTATAGCAACAAGGGGCAATTTGGGTCAGCACAGTCGGTGGGTTGCGGCACAAACGGCGTGCCTAACCCACCCTGCGTCCATAAGGTACGGCGGGTTAGCGTTGTTTGCGTGACCCACCCGGCGTCGCGAAGCAACACAACGCATCTTTCCTGCTCATCATATGTTGGTCTGAGACACGGCTGGAATCTCATTGAGGTCAAGTCCGGCACCAGAGCGAAAGAGGGTGTCCATGACAGTGATGTCGCGGTGCAGGTCTGGGTGCTTCAGGGTGCGGGTGTCAATGTCGAACGGGCAGGGGTGTTGACCCTCAATCGCCGATAGCATAGCGCACATGGTCACCGAGGACGACGAACCCTATCTCGGCATACCGGTGCCTGGCGAACACGTACAACCTTACCTTGAGGCCCTGCGGCCCTAATCGCTAGGCGGACGACCGATCCCGACGCCGTCGGGTTACAATCAGCGGGTCGACGCCCAACCGAAAACCCGATACGTGACACAGCCGACCGATCCCTTCCTGCGCCCCCTGCGCTGGCTCGCCTGGACCCTGGTGGCACTGGCGGTGCTTTGGTACCTCGTGCCCTGGATCGAGCGCTACTTCATCAGTCTCGACGCAGAACCGCGGCCGATCGCAGCGCGCGGTGAGCTGGCGGCAGACGAGCAGGCCACCATCGCGATTTTCCAGCGCGCCAGCCCCTCGGTGGTGTTCATCAGCACACGCCAGCGCGTGCGGGATCTGTGGACGCGCAATGTGTTCAGCGTCCCGCGCGGCAACGGCTCCGGCTTTGTCTGGGACAATCTGGGGCATGTGGTGACCAACAACCACGTCATCGAGAATGCCTCCGAGGCGACTGTCCGGCTCAACGATGGCCGTAGCTACAGCGCCGTGCTGATTGGCGCGAGTCCGGCCCATGATCTTGCCGTGCTGCGCATCAGTGTACCCTTCGACCTGCCGCCGCCTGTGCCGGTTGGGACCAGCAGCGACCTCAAGGTCGGCCAGAAGGTGTTCGCCATCGGTAACCCCTTCGGTCTCGACTACACCCTGACCAGCGGTCTGGTATCGGCTCTCGATCGTTCGCTCGAGGAGGAAAACGGCACGGTGATCGAGCACCTGATCCAGACCGACGCCGCGATCAATCCCGGCAACTCAGGCGGTCCGCTGCTCGACAGTGCGGGTCGCCTCATCGGCATCAACACCGCTATCTACAGCCCCTCCGGCGCCTATGCGGGCATCGGCTTCGCGGTGCCGGTGGACACCGTCAACCGCGTGGTGCCGCAGTTGATCGCCACGGGCCGCTACCTGCGGCCGGGCATCGGCATCGGCGTCGACGAAGACATCAACCGCCTGGTGAGCGAGCGTCTCGGCGTGGCCGGCGTGCTGGTGCTGAAGGTAACCCGCAACTCGGCGGCCGAGGCCGCCGGCCTGCTGCCCACCCGGGTCGACAGCCGCGGCGAGATCATTCCAGGCGACATCATTCTGGCGCTAGCCGGCCAGCCGGTGGACAGCGTTGCCACCTTGCTGGCGCTGCTCGACGAGCACCGCGTCGGCGATCGGGTGGTCCTGAGGGTCTGGCGCGGCGGCAGCGAGCTCGACATCCCCGTGGTACTGCAGGCGGAGGGCTGAGCCGATCACGGCGCGTCGCGGTGATATGCCGGCGCGCGCAGCAATTGGATGATTACGCCGGCTCGGTGATCGACATCGAAGCAGCGGGCAAAGTGCCCCGGGACAAGCCCTTCATCAGTCGCTCTGACGCCCGAGCCGAGATTTTCAGTATATGCAAAGCTACCCTTTCGAACGGCTGGATAAAGGAAGAAAGACCACTGCGCGGTCGCGTCGCAAGCGGAACTTTTCCCAGGATTTTGAGGGCTCGGACGCTGCCGGCATACGGTGATCCGTTCGGAAACGGCTTGGGCTGAGGTGGCCGAATTCTTGCCGCGTGTCGGGTAGCGCCCGGGGTGGACGAGCGCTTGAAGTTGGCCGGCCGGTGAGAGAGCCGGGTTAATCCGAATGGCACTGACTTAAGTCGAAATGTAGGGTGGGTTAGCGTTTTTTGCGTAACCCACCAGGCGTTGCGAAGCAACGCGAAGAACATTTGATGCGTGCCCGCCGGCACGTCCGGTGGGTTAGGGCACAGACGGCATGCCTAACCCACCCTACATTGATTAGGATTGATTAGGCAACCGCCTGAGTAAGCGCCATTCGGGTTAATCCTTCGGCGCGCCAGCCTTGACGGTCCGAGGGATCTTCACCCCAACCAGGTTGTTCTCGGACCATTTGGCCAGTTCGCGCAAGACTGGCAGCAATGCCGCCCCCTGTGGCGTGAGGTGGTATTCGTAACGCGGCGGATGCGCCTGGTAGCGTCTTTTTTCGAGCAGCCCATAGGCGGTCATGCGCTTCAGACGATCGGCGAGTATGTTAGACGGAATTCCCTCCGCTGCCGACTGGAAGTCCTTGTTCCGGTGCCTGGCGAAGAGCCCAATATCGCGAATCAACAGCAAAGACCACTTGTCCCCGATCAGGTCTAATGCAGAGGCGATCGGGCAAGAGGATCGACGCTTCGGGAGATTGGCGGATGGCATCCGGGGGCTCATGCCGCCAGCATAGCCTTTGATACTTGCACTTTGCAAGTGACTGGACTACAGTTCACTTGTAAACCGCAAGTGACTAGAGGAGGCGCGACATGCCAATCGACCTTATTCTCCCCCTGAGCATGACCCTGGCGGTTACGAGCTGGATCTTGATTTTCGTCTGGTACGTTCATCCTGTGCTGCGTGCACGAAGTTTTGCAGATGCGCTGCAACCCTTGGTGCTGCTACATTGCTTTCGTTACGTCGGCCTGATGTTTCTGATTCCCGGCGTGACAGCAGAGCCCTTGGATGCACGCTTTGCAGTACCGGCGGCATACGGCGACCTGGCCGCGTCCGGGCTGGCTTTCGCTGCGCTGGCGGCGCTGCGTATATCCCGTCCCGTGGCTCTGACAAGTGTCTGGATCTTCAACGTCTGGGGACTGGCTGATCTGTTCAATGCCGTCGCACGCGGCGTCGCCTACACGCCGGACGGCGCACTGGGTGCGGCGTTCTGGATCCCGGCCGTGTTCGTTCCCCCTTTGCTGGTGTCGCACGGTTACATCTTCTGGCGCCTGCTGCGCGAAGTCCGCAGTGCGGGCGTGGCGGGGGGCGAGCCTCGACCTATCGGGCTGTGAGCCGCCGCTGGGCGCCAGCCTTGGGGCGGGCACAGGCAGGTGCCCGACGAAACCTGCCCAACCTTGGGTGCTAAGGGATTTATTGTTCTGCAGGAAACCACCCATGGTTGTCCTCATTAAAATGGATGGCCCTGGCATTATGCCAGGGCCATGTGTTTGGGGCGGCGTCTTCTTCATCTTTGATACATCATTCGGTTACAGGCGGTCCGTCTGTGAACGCCCCCGTAAAATACCCCCATGCCCTGCTAGCAATAGTGACCTTTGATGTCCCTGCGCTCGCCCTCATGCAAAGGCTTAGCGACCGGCTGCCCCTGTTCATGCTGCCCTGTTCCCCAACTCGCTGAGCTTCTCCAACGTATCGGGAAACTTTCTCACCATCAGAATCAATGCAGCGGCCTGGGCATTGGGCCGGGCCCGTCCTTCAGTGGTTGCCGCCACTCAATACCCGAGAAATCTCTTATACCCTATTGACATAAATGGAAAAAACTGGTGAAGGCGGCGTCTTCCTTATAAGCTTTACAATCCGTCAGTTACGTCCCATTAAGATTCAAATACCCCCACAATTCGTGCCAGGGATTGATGGGCTTGAACGATGCGAGAGGTTCTTGCGGTTGCGTTCGAAACGGCGTGGCGGTCCTAAGCCGCCTCTCCGATGAGAACCTCTAACGGAATCCCGAGCCCGCGATGAATTCGACGGATCATATCGAGAGACAGTCCGCGCTTTCTATTGAGGATCTCGGACACGCGATGACGAGAACCGATGAACGGTTCCAGATCCTTTCGTTCAAGCCCCTGCTGTTCCATCCGAAAAAGGATGGCATCCACCGGATCCGCAGCTTCGATTGGAAAGTGTTTTCGCTCGTAGGCTTCTACTAACGTCGCAAGGATATCCAATTCGTCACCTTCATCGGTGCCGGCTTTGGCGGTAATGAGGGCTTCGATCCGACGACGGGTCGCCGAGGCCTGCCGGCGCAGCGGCCGCGAGCCCGGCGAAGTCACGCTGGTCGGCGCCTGCAAGCGACAACCGCTC
>Ga0209536_100010331_pt1 | contig 13780 bp, 11 predicted proteins | sample DeeMarSeWOR28_12_FD_187461 | JGI IMG/M metagenome (GOLD analysis project Ga0209536, IMG submission 187461) | Marine sediment microbial communities from White Oak River estuary, North Carolina - WOR-2-8_12 (SPAdes) (version 2) | ecosystem: Environmental > Aquatic > Marine > Intertidal zone >...
CGCGGCCGTCAGGGTCAAGCCGCCCTCGTACTTCGACGTAACTCCCTGGCGATGGAGACTTGTCCCGTCGCGTGTCGCTACCGACCGAGAGCACCAGCCCGTCGAGCATCCAGCCGGATGCCAGCGTGCCGTGCAGCCGGACCTTGGCGCCCGCCGGGACTGCGGCCGGCACGCCGGCGGCGTCGCGTGCACCCTGGCGGATCCACTCCTCGATCAGCTCGATGTCCGACGACTCGAGGTAGGGCGGGCCGTCGTAGGGCATGCGCGGCAGCGCCTGGCCGCGCAGGCGACGCAGGAGCTCGCTGGCTTCCGGTTGGCCGGGGACCACGCGCGCGCGGTCGGCGGCCGACAGCGTCGCCGCGTAGGAAGTGAGCCGGTACCCCTCGGGCGCTGGTCCCATCAGGCCCCGCTCTGTGTGGCACTTTGCGCAGCGAGTGGCGAAGATCGGTGCGACGTGAGCGTAGGTAACCATCTCGCCAGGTTGCGGGCGGGCCGGCGCCATGGGTGCGGTACTCGGGGCGCCCGAGCCGTCGTGCGGCATCCCCTGGGCGATCCATCGCTCGAACAGGGCGATTTCCTCCTCGGGGAGAAACGGCGGCCCGGTCATCGGCATACGCGGCTGGCTGCTGCCCCTCAAGCGTCGCATGAGTTCGCTGTCGCCGGGGGCGCCGGGCTTGGCGACCGGCCCGTTGCTGCTGCCGGCGAGCAGTCCCTCCAGCGTGTCGAGTCGGAGCCCCAGCGGTGCGCCAGCGCCCTGGTGGCACACAACGCAGCGGCTGGCGAGGATCGGTTCGAGGTCGATGTAGCGTACCGGGGTGCCTTGGGCCATCGCCGGCAGCGCAAGCACCGCAAGGATCGCTGCGACGAGCGACGAGATCACGCGCGACCGGTTCGCTTCGCGACCGCCGTCATCGGCAGACATGCCCAGCGAACAGGGTGATCCGGCCTTTCTCGTCACGTCGTTCCCTTGCCCTGGCATTTGTTGATAGCGTATTGGAGCAAAGGCGCTCAATGCTGATTTCTTGTCACTGGAGAGGTGGCAGAGCGGTCGAATGCACCGGTCTTGAAAACCGGCGTCCCTTCACGGGGACCGTGGGTTCGAATCCCACCCTCTCCGCCAATGAACTGGAAAGGGGGCCACGAGGCCCCCTTTCCAGTTCACTCCGGGAGGAGGGCGACCGGCGGTCGCCATCCCTCCCAAGGCAGGCCCGTCAGGATCCGACGACCCCGCCGTCCTTGCGCGTGATCACGAAGGTCGTGTCACGCGGCACTTTGCCGCTGCCGAGCGGCGCCGGGAAGTTGGTAGTGTCCGGGTCACCCTCGCCGGGATGCTGCGTATTGATGAACAGCGTCCTACGGTCCGGCGTGTAGGCAACGCCGGTGATCTCGTCGTCGGTCACCCCGGTGAACAGGCGCCGGATCTCGAGGCTTTCCGGGTCCACAACGACCATCTGGTTGTTGAGGCCGTCCTTCTGGCCGCCGTCGGTCTGGATGAAGACGCGGCCGTCGGGGTCGACCCACAGGCCGTCGGGGCTCGCGAAGCTCCCCTCGGTGCCATGGGTGTCCTGCGCGATCAGGAAGATGTCCCAGGTGAACGTCGTGCCCGTGTGCTGCCTGCTGTCGTGCCAACGGATGATGTGGCCGTCAGGGTTGGGCGCGAGCGGATTGGCTGCGTCGGCCACGATGCGCCGGCTGTTGTTGGTCAGCGTGCAGTAGACGGAGCCGTCGGGGCCCACGTCCGTCCACTCCGGCCGGTCCATCGGCGTCGCGCCGAGCAGGTCGGCCGCGATGCGGGCGAAGGTAAGCACCTCGGCCTGGTCCTTGAAGCGGGCCTTGAGGACGGGGTCGTCGATCGTCAGCTCGAGCCACTCGCCGTTGTTGTCGTCGTTGAATTTCGCGACGTAGAGCCTGCCCTCGTCGAGCGGGCTCACGCCGCGGGCACGCATCGACTTCCAGTTCCCGTCAGAGACGAACTTGTAGATGTAGTCGAAGCGCTCGTCGTCGCCCATGTAGACCACGACGCGGCCGCCGCGACCGACGGTCACCGCCGCGCCCTCGTGCTTGACACGGCCGAGCGCGGTGCGCTTGACGGGCATGCGGCTGCCGTCGTGCGGATCGATCTCCACCACCCAACCGAAGCGGTTCTCCTCGTTCCTGTACTCCGGATTGGACAGGTCGAAGCGCGGGTCGAACTTCTCCCAGCCGTAGCCGAAGCCGCCGGCGCTGAAGCCGTAGCGCGCCTGCTCGGGCGTGGCCGCCCAGGCGCCAGTCGCGCCAAAGTAGCCGTTGAAGTTCTCCTCGCAGGTGAGGTAGGTGCCCCAGGGAGTCTCGCCGTTCGCGCAGTTGTTGACGGTACCGAGCGGGGCGTTGCCGGCAGGAGTCTTCAGCAGGTCGTGGCCGGCCACGGGACCGCCGAACTCGACCGGCGTATTGACGTGGATGCGGCGTGCGTGGCGGCTGTCCACTGTCCGCCACCGGCCGCGGATCTTCCTGAGCGCCACGACCGACACGCCGTGCGCGTGCTGCGAGAGACGGACGTCATCGAGGCTCTCGGGCGCGTCCTTGCCCAGGACGTGCGGATTGGTGCCGAACTCGTGGTTGATGCAGAGCATGCCCTCGTCGTTGCTCCTGCCGTCCGCCGGGAAGAAGGTCATGCCGTCGTGGCCGATGCCGATCAGGTACTCCTGCTCCGTCGCAGTCGGGCGCCGGCCAGGGTCCCCGTCGTAGGGGGTGACGTTGGCGCTCGGGTAGAGCTTCTCGCCCCAGGAGATGAGCGTCTGGTACTCGTAATCCGGCGAGATGACCGGCATGGGGCCGTTGCCAGCGGCATTGGTGACGGGCGTGAAGCCGACCAGCGGTGCATAGCCCGTGCCCGGGTTCGAGCCCTTGAGCCCTCCCTTGGCGGCGAGCGCCGCGGGCGCGGCGAAGAACGCTGCGACCGCGGTGGCGAGGCCCCCTGCGAGAACGTTGCGGCGCGAGAGGCTGGCTTCGAGCACGTCGCCGAAAGGGCGGTTGCCCGAGGCGTTCGAAGTTCCGTCGTCGTGTTTCATGGCTCTTCCCTTCACTCCATGCAGGTTGTCAAGAACTAGCGGAGAGAGATACGCGAGCAGTGTTTCAGTTAGGTTTTGGACTCATTACGACTTCGCGTCGAAGTTTCGGCCGTTGCGGTGCAGACTCCGGTGCACAATGCTTCGAGTAGACGAATGGCATATCGTGTCGCCCAGTACGGAGTCACAACATGATGAAACTGGATGGCGACGGGACGCACAGCGCCGCACGGCTGGCAGAGACCCACGAGGTCATCAACCAACCGCGCGAACTCGTCGACTACAACCTCTACCTGTCGGACGCCGCCCTGCGCGAGGGGGTGGCAAGGGAAGGAGCCGCCTGTGCGCACAAGCTGCTGTCCCAGTTCGGCGCGCGCGTCGGGAGCGCCCAGTACCTAAGACTCGGTGCGCAGGCAAACCGCTACACACCGGAACTCGATACGCACGACCGGTTCGGCCGCCGCATTGACGAGGTCAGCTATCACCCTTCCTACCACGAGCTCATGCGTGTGGCGATCGAGGAGGGCTTGCATTCATCGCACTGGACCGATTCCGGACCCGGGGTGCATGTGGCCCGCGCTGCGAGGTACTACCTGCATTCGCAGGTCGAGGCCGGCCACTGCTGTCCCATCACCATGACCTCGGCCGTGGTCCCGAGCCTGCGCCGGGAGCCGGACCTGGCGGATTTGTGGGAGCCGAAGATCACGTCCCGCGTGTACGACCCGCGCAACGTGCCGGCCGCCGACAAGCAGGGGCTGACTTTTGGCATGGCGATGACGGAGAAGCAAGGCGGCTCGGACGTACGCGCCAACACGACACGCGCGCTGCCTGTCGGCCGGGAAGGCGGTGCTGATGCGTACGAGCTCGTCGGCCACAAGTTCTTCGTCTCGGCGCCCATGTGCGACGGGTTCCTGGTGCTGGCCCAGGCGCCCGGCGGGCTCACCTGTTTCCTGCTGCCGCGGTGGCGCACGGACGGCAGCAAGAATCCCATGCAGATCCAGCGCCTGAAGCGAAAGATGGGCAATGCGTCCAATGCTTCCTGCGAGACGGAGTTGCGCGGTGCCCTCGCGTGGCGGGTGGGCCCAGAGGGCAAGGGCGTGCGGACCATCATGGACATGGTCGCCATGACGCGGTTCGACTGCATGATCGGCTCGAGCGCAGGGATGCGAATGGCCGTCTCCCAGGCCACCCATCACTGCAGCCAGCGCAAGGCCTTCGGCCGGCTGCTCACCGAGCAGCCGTTGATGCAGAACGTCCTGGCCGACCTCGCGATCGAGTCCGAGGCGTCGCTTGCAATGACCCTGCGCATCGCGCGTGCGCTCGACCGGCAGGACAGCGAGCAGGAACGACAGCTCGCGCGGCTTTGCACGCCCATCGGCAAGTACTGGGTCTGCAAGCGCACGCCGCAGCACGCCTTCGAGGCCATGGAGTGCATCGGGGGCAGCGGCGTCATGGAGGATTCGCCCATGCCGCGCCTGTTCCGAGAGTCGCCGGTGAATGCGATCTGGGAGGGCAGCGGCAACATCCAGTGCCTGGACGTGCTGCGGGTGCTCGCCAGGGAGCCCGAGACTGCGGAAGCCTACTTCGCGGAGCTTGGCGAGGCGACGACTGCGCATCGAAGCCTCGCCAGGCATGTGGCGGCACTCAGGGACGATCTTGCGCGGCCCGGGGACCTGGAGCACCGCGCGCGCGATCTCGTGGATCGCCTGGCCGTGGGATTGCAGGCGGCGCTGCTGGTATGCCACGCGCCGTCCTGGGTGGCCGACGCGTTCTGCCTTTCACGCCTGGAGGCGCGCGGTCAGCACCAGTACGGCGCGCTCCCGTCGGGCGTCGAGTTCCGGCGGATCATCGAGCGGGCCATGCCACGAGCCTGAAGCGCCTGGCGCTTCCGGGTCGGGACGTCACTCCCGGATGGCCATGGACGGAAAGGCGCTCTCGCGACGATGAGCGAGGCGCCTGAGCGGATTGCCGATCTCGCGGTGACCTCGCGAGGAGTCAGCCGGGCGTCGTCAGGATGGTGTAGAGGACGACCAGGTTGCCGTCGACATCGACGATGCCGATCTCCCGCCCGGTTCGCCCGTCGTGGGTCACGAGACGTTCCTCGGGGTAGACGGTCAGCCCTGCGCGCCGCGAGCGGGCCACGACACCGTCGATGTCCGTGACGTCGAGCACGATCGCGCTGCGACGGGGAGGCGGGCAAGGCGGAACGTCCATTCCGCGGATCTCGGTCAGCGCCAGCACGCGCGGCTGACCGGGCGCGGTGAGTAGCGCGAAGCGCAGTTTCGCGGAGCGGTCGATCTCGAAGACGGGGTAGGAGTAGGAGTCCGGCGGCGACTCGTGCATGTGCTCGACCTCGAGCCCCAGCGTGTCCCGGTAGAAGGCGAGGGCTCGGTCGAGGTCCCGTACGACGAAGTTCGCGCGCTGGAAACGAATAGCGGGTTTGGACATGCGATCTACTCCGTTGGGCGAGACAATCTTGGCGCAGCGTCAGGTCGCTGGCAGCGCCGTCACGGCGACCGGGCCGGGGCTGCGCGACCATGAAGCGATGCTCCTCGAGCTGACAGTCACACGTCGATTCCGGACGCGGCAAGCTCGCCCAGCACTTGCTCGAAGAGCGCCTCCGCCTCGCGCTGCTTCTTTTCGATCTCCCCCGGCCTCGAGACGAACCAGAGGGCTCTCACCGTCGCGGTTACGTCGGGTGGCAGGTCCCGATCGACGTAGCGAAGCCCGAAATCGAAACGGGCCGGGCAGTGCCGCATCCGCAGCAGCATCAGCAGTGGAGCAAGCGTCTGGCTCTGGTAGAAGGCGAGGGCATCCAGGTCGTTGCCGCGCAGCAACTCCTTCCGGACCAGCGGCTGGAACAGCGGGAACGTGACGCGCAGCTGCTCGAGCCTTGCCGAAATGCGCGCGCGCAGGGTGCCGCGATCGATCGCCCGGGCCGAGATGTCGCCGGTCTTGTCGAAACACACGACCGGCTCGCCGTGACGCTCACGATCGAGGAAGCGCTCCGGCGCGGAGCGGCGGAGCACGACGACGTCGAGCATCAGGAACGGACCGCCGTCGCGCAGCCGGTAGAACCTCTGGTCGTGGCCGTGCCAGGTGGGTCTGGGCGGGACGTAGCGCAGGGAGACGGGGCTCGCCGCGCTCAACGCGGCCTCCAGCGCTTCGAAGGCGGCCTCGACGAAGTCGTCCTCTACCAGGACGAGTACGTCCAGGTCGGACCACTCGTCGAGCCTGCCCCAGGCGGCCGAGCCGCCCTCCCACATGGCGAGCACGCGGGGCAGCGGCTGGAGCGACTCCCTCAGCAGCGTGACGAGACGGAGTCGGTCGAGCGAGCCGGCCATTGTTGGCATTCCACTGGGAGAAGACACCTACTGTGCAGCCGCGCCCGCCGGCCGGCAACCGGGCCGGTCGGCGCGGATCGCGCCGCCTACTCCGGGATGCCGAAGTGCGTCGCGAGGTAGTCGAGGATCAACTCGCGTCGCTCCGGGCTCTGCTCGGCCATGCCCTGTTCCTCGACCATCCAGTCGAGCAGTTCATCCCAGCTGTCGCGCGGCAGCCCCTGCTGTTTCACGATCGCCAGCGAATGGCAGGAGTTGCAGAGCTGTCCTGCCTCCGCCTGGCCCGGGCCCGCGGGCCAGTCTGGACCGAAGTCCGGCAGCGACGCTGCGGCACCGGCCGGAGCCTCGTCCAGGCTCGCGAGGTAGGCGATCAGGTTGGAACGGTCCTCCGGGCTCGCGATGCCGGCCAAGCCCATCTTCGTCCCCGGCGCGTAGGCCAGGGGATCGGCCAGGAACGCATCCAGCTTCGCCTCGTCCCAGGCACCGGGCAGTGCTAGGAGCGCGTCCGAATACGCGAATCCCTCGGCGCTCGCTACGTCACGACCGAGGACTCCGTGGAGGTTCGGCCCGATGAGGGCCGGGCCACCTGGCGCCACCGTGTGGCAGGCGCTGCAGATGAGGAACGCAGCCTTGCCGGCCGCGGCATCGCCTTCCGGTCCTTCGACCGATGGTGCCGCCGCCCGGGCACCGGACGCAACTGCAGCAGCGATGACCAGAGCGACGAGAAGGACGGGTGAGAGGCTGTTGCGAGTCGTGCTGGCCATCCGCTCAGGCCAAGGTCACCGGAATCCGGTGCATCGAGTTGTTGAGATAGCCCTTCGGGTTCCAGGCAACGGCGAAGGGCTGCATTACGCCCGCGTCGTCAGTCGCCCGCGCCCAGACCTCGTAGTAGCCCTCGCTCGGAAACGCAAGGTCCGCCGACCACGTCTGCCAGGAGTACTTGTTCGGCGCGCGCTCGAGGCGTGCTTTCTGCCAGGTCGCGCCGAAGTCCGTGCTGACGTGCACGTCGCGCACGGCGCGTTCGCCGGCCCAGGCGTGACCGCGCACCTTTAGCGAGCGGCCCGCGACGCTCGTGCCGGAAGAGGGCGAGGTGATGATCGACTTGACCGGCATGGACTGGATGATCACAAAGTCCTCTTCCGGGACCTTGGCGCCGGGTTCTACGGGATACCGTGGCACCCGGTAGGAGTCCCCGGTCATCTTCTCGCCGTCGTGCACGATGTCGCGCACCCAGATCCGCTTGAGCCACTTCTGGGAGGTCGAGGCCGGCCAGCCCGGACAGATCGCCCTGACCGGGAAACCGTGGTACTTGGGAATGGGCTCGCCGTTCATCTCGAAGGCAATCAGCGAGTGCTCCTCCATCGCCTTCTCGATCGGCACACCGCGGGAGATCGGCACCTTGTCGGGCGCTCGGGACAGGTGCAGGTCGTAGCCGTAGTGGCCGGTGTAGACGGCGCTCTTGCGGACGCCGGCCGCCTTGAGGACGTCGCGGTAGCGCACGCCGGTCCACTCGGCGTTGCCGATCGCCCCGACCGTCCACTGGTTGCCCTTGGCCGGCGGGTTGAAGCCTGCCCGGCCGTTGCCGCCACACTCGAGCTGCAATTTCAGCTTCACCGGCTTGAACTTGGAGCGAAGCTCGTCGAGGGTCAGCGTCAGTGGATTGTCGACTTCGCCGTCGACCGTAAGCGTCCAGTCGCCGGCTTCCATCGCCTGCGCCATGTCGGGGATGATCCCGTTGTCGCGCACGAAGTGCCGGGCATTCGGCGTCACGTCGTCATCGAGCAGGTGGGCTGGCGTCTCGGCATTGATGGGGCGATCGTTCAGCACGATCAGGCCATCCTTGCCCTCGAGGACGAAGCCCCCCGTTTCCTCGGCGAGCGCCGCCGGGATGAGGCCGGCCGGGTAGTTTCGGTGGAAGGGGATGTGCGCGCCGACGGCGGCCGCCATGGCCGCGAGGCCCGCGCCCTTCAGGAAGCCCCTCCTGTCCGCACAGGCTTGCCGACCGAACACGAGCGCGTCGGCCCGGTCTGGGTCCTCCGCGTAGAGTTCGCACAGGCCGCGCTCTTTCCCGCGATCGTCTGACATGGTTGCCCCCGTCGATGTGTTGCCCGCTCGACATGGCGGGCCCGCATATAAGACTTCTCGAATATATGCGCACCGGGGTCGATTGACCATCCGGCATGGCCGCGGATAAGACTTCGAGTGTCATGAAAACTTCGAGTGCCGCCCGCCTGACCAGCGGCCGTCCCGGGACGCGCAGCGGGAGCTTGGGGCTGCCGGACCGACGGCCTGCGCCGGCGGCGAGGACGAGGGTCCACGAGCCCGGAGTGCCAACGGGCCGGGCTGGCGAGGCTCGACAGACGCGGTGGCCGATGGCCGGTATCATGCTGGCATCGGCATGAGCGAGTCCCTTCACAAAGAGTACGCGAAGCTGCGCCGGCGGCCATTCCTGATGCCGCTCGGCTTTCCGGTGGCGGGTGCGCTGCTCCTGCTGGTGATTGCCGGATGGCTGGTGGTGTCGGCCTCGACCACGACGATTTTCGTCATGCGCCACGCCGAGACGGCCGCCGAGGGACCGGATCCCGGTCTCTCGCCAGCGGGGGAACTCCGCGCCGAGCGGCTCGCACAGGTGTTTGCTTCCCCGGGAGGTGACTTTGCGCTGGACGGCGTGGTCGTCTCGTCCCGTCGCCGCACCCAGGACACGGCCCGGCCCCTGGCCAATGCGCTCGGCATACCGGTCGTCGTCGTCGAATCGGACGAGGCGGCCGCGATGGCGCGGCGGGCGCTCGAGGAGTTCCACGGACGACACGTACTCGTCATCGGGCACTCCAATACGGTTCCCGGGATCGTCCGTGAGTTGTCCGGCCGCGACGTGCCCCCAATGTCGGAGACGGACTACGGCACGGTCTACGTCGTGGCAAGACCCCAGTTCAGCCGCGAGTCGGTCACCGTACTGCGCCTGCCCTGAGCCGCAACGTGCCGCTCACACGCCACCGCGGAGCGCGATGGCGTTCTCGACGAACTCCTTGTGCCGGTTGACCCGCAGGTCGGCCATGACCGCATCACGAATCACGCGGCCGCGATCGATGAGGAACGTCGCCCGGCGGACGCCGATGCCGAGCGGTCCGTCGACGCCGAACGCCTTGATCACGGATTTGTCCTCGTCGGACAGGAGCGTGAAGGGAAGGCCGTACTCGTCCCGGAAGCGCCGGTGGCTGTCGGGCGACTGAGGGCTGACGCCGACGACGTGGAGGCCCGCTGCCAGGATCTGCGTGTGCAGGTCCCGCAGATCGCAGGCCTCTCGCGTGCAGCCGGGCGTGAAGTCGGCCGGGTAGAAGTAGAGGATCAGCGCCTCTCCCTCGAGCAGGCTGCTCAGTGTTCTCTCGCGCCCATCCTGGTCGGGCAGGGTGAAATCGGGCGCCCGTTCGCCTTTGTCCAGCATGCAAGCCTCCCTGGCAACAGGTTCAGTCCTCGCGATGCGAGGTCGGGCCGCGGAACACGTGTTCCATGACCTCGTAGTTGGAGTGATGCAGCCCGAGGTGCGCGTAGATGGCCCTTGCCCGGTCGTTGCCGCGATCCACGTACAACCGCAGTCCGCAGACCTCGGGATTCCGCCCCGCTTCCTCCATGACATGGCGGAACAGCAAGGAGAATACACCCTGGCCGCGGTGGCCGCGATCCACAAAAACCGACTGGATCCACCAGAAGACGCCGTTGCGCCAGTCGCTCCACTCGAAGGTCAGCATCATCTGTCCGATCCTGGCGCCGCCCGACTCCGCGATGAAGTAACGCCCGAGCGAGCGGTGCCCGAGCACGGCCTCGACGCCAGGGCGCACCAGCGCCGGGTCGAGCTCGATGGCCTCGGACTCCCTGGCCAGGGCGTTGTTAGCCGCGACGATGAAGTCCAGGTCGTCCGGGCGCGCGTCGCGTATCGTCACGGGCATGGTGGGCGGTCCTGGGTTCGGCCGGTGGATCCGGGCCTCAGATGATACGTGGCCGGCACCGGCCGTGGCGCTGCTTGCCGGGCGGGGGGCGGCTCTTTACAATCCGCGCTCTTCATGGGGCGGTAGCTCAGCTGGGAGAGCGTCGCGTTCGCAATGCGAAGGTCGAGGGTTCGATCCCCTTCCGCTCCACCAATTTTCCTTTTCTATTCAGGATAGTCAGCGGCGCCGCCTTCGGGCGGCGGCGCTGCTTCTTCAGTTGGCAGGCACGGCGTCGACGCGAAGCGTTGATGCCCCCGTCACTGCTCGAAGGCACTTGATTTGCGTCCCCGCGGGGACTCACGGCGCGTGGCTCCGCCGCCGATGTCCATCAAGCTGCACGGAGTCGGGAAACGCGCCCCAAAGGGCCGCCAGCGGGGCTCCAAACCGACAGACCGGTGGCTTGAGATCGACCTCCCGACATGAAGGCAAAGGCCGAGGCCCGTCGGAGGACACTAGTCTTGTGAGGCACCTCGGGCTACTGGCGGCGGTTCCCCCGTGTAGGTGGAGTGACACGCGGGATCCATGGCGGAAGACGAACCGTCAACAGACACTCCGCATGACAGGAAGGCCCCGCACTTGGGGGAAACCGTGGAGTTCGAGAACGGCCGAGGCTGTGTGATAACTCCGTTTTGCGTCGGTCGCGTGTCGGGTCAGCGCATGGCCAGGCGGTTGGCTGACGGCAAGACAGACTTGCGTCAGGCGCGCAGCGCCTCGATCAGCGGGCGGATTCCCATGATCTGCATCACTCGCTTCAGGTTGTAAGCCAGGACGTGCAAGCTCATCTCGGCGCTCACCCGAGGTAATCGTCGACATAGGAAGTGGGTGGCACCCATCCAGGCTTTGATCGTCCCGAACGGGTGCTCCACCGTGCCGCGTCGCTGTTGCATGGCCATTGGCTGGGCGTCGAGTCGCCTCTGCAGGGCATCGAGCACATCCTCGTGTTCCCAGCGTGCGATGCGCCGGTAGTCGCTGGTCGTGCACTTCGACCGCAGCGCGCAGCGCGGACAGGCCGATGACCAGTACTTGTGGATCGCCATGCCCTTCTCGAGGCTGGTGAAGCGGCGGATGGCGTACTCCCCGGCAGGGCAGCGGTACCGGTCTCGCTTAGCGTCATACTTGAAGTCACGCTTGGTGAACCGGCCGGCTGCCCGCGACGGACCGGTCAGCGCCTTCGGCACCAGCGGCACGATACCCGCATCGGCGCAGGCCTTGAGTTCCTCGCCGCTGTAGTAGCCACGATCGGCCAGCGCGGTGAGTTCGCTCGTGCCGAGAGCCTCGCGACCCTGCTCGGCCATGCGCTTCAGCTGGTGCCGGTCGGAGCCCGCGTTGGTCACCTCGTGCGCCACGATCAGGTGGTGCTCGGTCTCGACCACCGCCTGCACGTTGTAGCCCACGATCCCCGTGCCCTTGCCCTGGCTGGCCATCGAGCGCGCATCGGGATCGGTCAGCGATACCTGGCCATCCGGTGCCGCCGCCAGGCGCGCCTTGAGCCCTTCAAGGCGACCCATCTCGTCCCGCAGCGTGGCGAGCCGCTCCTTGAGTCGTGCAGTCTGCCGCGGCGTGCTCGGCGTCTCGCGTCGGTCCATCCGATCGAGTTGCTCGAGATACTCGGCAATGCTCTGCTCGATGAGCGCCATCCGCGTCTTCATCTTGCCGGCGGTGAAGTTGCGGTCCCGATGGTTCACCGCCTTGAACTTGCTGCCGTCGATCGCCACCGTCGCCTCGGTGAACAGGTTCCAGCGGCGACACAGGACGATGAACTCGCGGCAGACGTTCTTGATCGCCGCCGCATTGCCCGCCCGGAAGTCGGCGATCGTCTTGAAGTCCGGCGCCAGCCGCCCTACCAGCCACATCAACTCCAGATTGCGGCGCGCCTCCTGCTCCAGTCGCCGCGACGACTGGATGCGGTTCAGATAGCCGTACAGGTACAGCTTCAGCATCGTCGCCGGGTGATACCCAGGCCGACCCGTCGCCTTCGGTTCGACCCTCGCAAAACCCAACGAGCTCAGCTCCAGCGCCGCCACGAACGCCTCGATCACCCGGACCGGGTTCTCCTCGGCGACATACTCGTCGATCGTCTCCGGCAGCAGCACACCCTGCGAACGGTCGGCCTCGTCGATGAACCGCGTCATGCCATGACCTTGAGCGACATGACCGCCAGATCTTACCGGTCAAGACATGACGTTTTCACACAGCCTCGGCCAGAAACAGACACGCCTCGGTGAAGCCAAATTCTGGATAGTCAGGCGTGTTCGGGTTGTATGAACGGCAAGAGCCCACGAGACACTGGTCAAATGAGTTCTCAACCCCACCACCGCACAACGGCGGGGCGGATCCGCTAGAATTCTGCCGTAAGGCTTTTTCTATCGTTGCGCGAGTTGGGGTTTGTCTTTGAAACAACTGATGAAGCGTATGCGGCTGAAGCTCGACCGCCGACGCTTTCTTCTTGACCTGATGCCAAAGTCCTCCGTCTGTGCGGAGATTGGCGTTCACACGGGTAGGTTCTCCACAAACATTCTCGAAGTCGTGCACCCGCGAGAACTGCATCTTATAGATCCGTGGAAACACGAGACATCGGCTCTGTATCAGCGTGCCTTGTTTGGTGGCAGAGTTGACTCAGGGCAGCAAGCAATGGATGCGCGATATCACGCGGTACTAGATCATTTCAAAACAAACATCGACAGCGGCCAAGTCAAGGTGCACCGGGGGTATTCGAGTGAAGTCTTGACCACCTTCCCGGATCACTACTTCGACTGGATGTACATCGACGGCAATCACCTTTATGAGTTCGTGATGCAGGACCTTCAATTGGCCCTGATGAAGTCCAAGCCTGGCGGCTATATTACTGGGGACGACTACGGACGCGAAGGTTGGTGGGAAGGCGGTGTCGAACGCGCGGTGGACGAGTTCTGTCGTTCCCAACGCGTTGAATTGATAGCCATACGCAACAACCAATTCATACTAAAGATACGCAGCGCTGGTTCCAGAACGGTGTGATTTCACACCGGTTTGATCCGCGGTCAGCGCTTCATCGAGATCCAACGCCGCAGTGGCATTGCGTGCTCTCATTTCACGATGACCACGCGTCTGCTAAGTATATGGACTCCTCCCGTTTCGCGAGAGGTGGGTGTCAGACGGCAGGCGCGTACGTATATCCGGCTTGTTGATGGGGACGCTATCCCCCAGCCCTCAATGTATGCGCACCCCGGGCACTCTTTGGGTCGTTGGCCGCGAAGGCCGCAAAGCAGAACAGGTGGCCCGAGGCGGATAGCTGCTATCTGATCCTGGTCTCCCGCGGAACTCCGGTTAGCTGGTCGTGGCAACCGACCCCAGCGTCGCCTCAGGCGCCGGCCGGAGCGCGCTGATAATCCGTTCCCTGCGTCAGCATCGCCCAGGCGGTGCGGACGTT
>Ga0209536_100010333_pt1 | contig 13778 bp, 11 predicted proteins | sample DeeMarSeWOR28_12_FD_187461 | JGI IMG/M metagenome (GOLD analysis project Ga0209536, IMG submission 187461) | Marine sediment microbial communities from White Oak River estuary, North Carolina - WOR-2-8_12 (SPAdes) (version 2) | ecosystem: Environmental > Aquatic > Marine > Intertidal zone >...
CAGGTTCGGGCCTGAGGTGGCAAGTGGTGTCTATGTCTACATTGTTGAGTATGAGGGGGGGATGCAGAAAGGACACTTCGCAATCATACGCTGAGATCCGCAACATCTGTGACAGTCCTGACAGAGGCGACTGTCATCTTTCCCCGCTTTTCCATATATACGTTTCAACAGAATCACCCACTCTGAACTCACTGCTGGAGCAACAATGATGCGATTTGCCTTCATTGGTGTACCCTTATTGTGTGCGTCCCTGCTTGCCGCCTCTCAGGAAGAAGGTGAAGAGCTCACCTGGCCGCGCGAGATACAGGCTGACCGGGCCAGGATCATTCTCTACCAGCCCCAGGTGGAGTCTTTCAAAGGGGATCTTCTCGACGGACGTATGGCCCTGGCCGTCCAGCCAGAGGGGAAAGACCTGATATTTGGCGCGCTCTGGTTCAGGGGCCACATGTCCACTGACCTGGACGAGAGGCTGGTCTATCTGGAGCGCATGGAGATCCCGAACGTGAGATTTCCCGACCTGGATTCTGCCCAGGTGGAGGACCTCAAAGGCATTGTTATTCGAGAAGTGCAATCCTGGGATATCGAGCTTTCGCTGGACCGGCTGATTGCTTCAGTGGAGTCGGAGGAAGGTGCAAGCGGGATCTCTCAGAATCTCGACAACGACCCGCCCGACATCTACTTTCGGACCAGCTCGGCTATTCTGGTCAGCATCGATGGAGAGCCGATACTCGGCGAGGTCCAGAACTCTTCTGTCAAGTACGTGGTGAACACCCCCTTCTTCATCGTTCAGACCCCAGGCGACGGCACCTACTATATGAAGGGGGGGAAGTTCTGGTTCACATCGAGCGAGGTCACGAAAGGCTGGACCGAAACCAAGAACGTGCCACCTCATGTGGAGAAGCTGGCCGCTCAGGTCATCGAAGAGCCGGAAGAGGGTGCGGATTCGGCTATGGCTGCAATGCCGTCGGCTCCCGAGATCATCGTGGCCACACAGCCTTCGGAGCTGGTCATCACAGACGGCGAACCGGACTACGCCCCGATCGAAAGCACGTCGCTTCTCTATGTCACGAACTCAGAGAGTGACGTCATCATGGATATCAACACGCAGCAGCACTATGTGCTGCTGGCGGGAAGGTGGTACAGATCCAGAACTCTCAAGGACGGGGAGTGGGCCTTTGTGGAGCCCGCGGATCTGCCGGAGGATTTTGCCAAGATTCCGGAAGGCTCGGATATCGCTACGGTCAGGACCAGCGTCCCGGGAACACCCGAGTCGAGGGATGCGGTGCTGGAACAGAGCATTCCCCAGACGGCAGCCGTCGATAGAAAAACAGCCACCGTCTCAGTCCAGTACGACGGGAATCCAAAATTCGAGAAGGTAAGCGGCACCGACGTGGCATACGCTGCAAACGCGGACAAGACAGTCCTCCTCATCAACGAGATCTACTACTGTGTTGATGATGGGATCTGGTTCGAGTCCGAGAAAGCTACGGGGCCCTGGGAGGTGTCGGTTCGGAGGCCGGAGGCGGTGGATGAGCTTCCGCCCGACTCCCCGGTCTACAACGTGAAGTATGTCTATGTCTATGACTACACGCCGGAAGTTGTCTACGTCGGGTACACGCCGGGATACACCTGGTCCTACGTCTACGGCGGCGTTGTGGTCTACGGGACAGGGTACTACTACCGCCCCTGGTACGGCCACTACTACTATCCGCGCCCGGTCACATGGGGATTTGGTGTTCATTACAATCCCTGGACAGGGTGGGGGTTTTCATTCGGCGTTCGCTACGGCTGGTTCAGTGTCGGGTTCCACGGATATGGTGGATGGTGGGGTCCGGCCGGCTATCGCCACGGATACCGCCACGGATACTACCGCGGCTATCACCACGGGTACCGGCAGGGTGCCCGGGCAGGATACCGGGCGGGACAGGCTGCAGGGAGGCCCGAAGCATATCGGAACGTCTACAAGAACCGGGCGGACGGGATTCGCTCGACGGGGGGTCGGCCTCAAACCAGACCCTCTCCTGCGACCAGAAACCGCGCACAACCTTCCACCAGGCCCAACAACGTCTATTCGGACCGGAAGGGAAACGTCTACCAGAGTGACAGAAGCGGGAACTGGCAGCAACGCTCGGGCGGAGAGTGGAGGAGCTCGCAGCAGCAGAGGAGCCCTTCCCAATCCAGGGAGCTGAACCGTGCACAACAGAACCGGTCCCGGGGGAACCAGAACTACAACAACTACCGCTCCCAGCAGACCAGGCCTCAGCAGACTCGTCCTTCTCGCTCAGGGGGTGGTCGGAGGAGATAATCCCTGAAGGAGTGAAGGCCAGATCTTTTCGGGGCCCGGCTTCCCAGCCGGGCCTTTTTCTTGCAGAAGAGACAGACGCCACCGCCACGTTTTTACAAATCTTGGACATTTCCGTGACATACTCCCCCCTCCCGCAAGGTATACTAGTGGTGAAAAGCACGCGAAATCGGAAAGAACAAGATGCCAGGCCAGGGACCAACGGGAAACACGCGCAATCCGGGACTCCGGTGTGTCTGCCAGAATCTCCAGAAACGGTACCGGCGCACAGATGTGCTGAAAGGATGCGACCTGATTCTCAGTGCTGGAGAGACAGTTGGCCTGGTGGGGGAGAATGGCTCTGGGAAGACCACGCTGGTCAAAACCCTCCTCGGGTTCGTCAGACCATCCGGCGGAACGGCCTGGGTCTCGAGCTCCGTCGGCTACTCTCCCCAGGAAAACTATCTCAACAGGCGGCTTACGGTTGCCGAACATTTTCACCTGATGCGCCGTCTCAACGGAGACCGGAGATCTGCTGATGCCGGCTGGCGGGAGAGCGTCATTGACCGGTTGAAACTCCGCTCCGTCCTCTCCACGAGAATCGACCGGCTCAGCGGGGGCACCTACCAGAAAGTCAAATTTGCCACGGCAGTCCTTCAACTTCCCGAAGTCGTCATCCTGGATGAGCCGACCGACGGGTTTGACTGGGCAATGTACCTGGTCTTCTGGGAGATCATGGATGAGATGAGACGGCGCGGCATCTCATCTCTGGTGATCAGCCATTTTCTCTACGACCGACAAAAATTCGACCGGATAGTTGAAATGCGCGAGGGCCGCTGTGAGAACGCTGCGTGAGACGGCAGAGACCTCGGCGGGGATTTTTCTCCTCTCCGCGCGCGAGGCCTGGAGAAACAGGGCGGGATTCCTCCTCATGGTGGCCATTCCCGCCATCTTCCTGGGTGCGGTCGAACTGACGGCAGGAGAGGGTTACGTCCCGGTAAAACTCTTCTTTCTGGAGGAGACGCTGCAGGTGATACTGACCGTCCGTCATGTCTGCATGGTCTTCGGGGCGGCAGGTGTGTGCGGGTTTCTCTCGGCCTACTACGCCCTGATTCTCTTCCACCAGGACTTCGACTACTTCCGGTTCTGCGCCTTCTCAGGTATGACCCGGGCGGGATTTCTCGCCGGGCGGTTTGGCTTCTTCCTCTTGGTCGTGACGATTCTTGCGGCGGCAACCACGCTCCTGGCCTCCAGCCTAGTCCACGTCAATGACCCGGCCGCCATGTTCGCCGGTTTTGTGCTGCTGGGACTCATCTACGGTGCGATCGGCGGGATCGTCGGGATGGTCTCGCGGGATTTTCTCGTGGCGTTTCTCTGTGTCGCCATCCTTGCTGATATCGATGCTGCCTGGCTGCAGAACCCTGTCTACTATACCGCCGGGCAGGAGCTCGGGATCATCCGCTGGCTACCCGCCTTCTATCCCTGCCAGCAGATCTTTGCTGCGGCCTTCACAGTTGATCTCAACTACCTTGCGCTGATGGGAAGCGGGGCATACGGGACAGTCCTCCTGAGCATACTGCTCGGGGTTATCGGGCTCCGGCTTGCAGGATTCAGAGGCAGGAAGCGGAGACATGACACAGTGGACCCGCTCATCAAGAGTATCGTCGAGATTGAGAAGGAGAGAGAACGATGAACAGATCATTCGAGGTTGCACTGAACGTGGAGCGGGCGATCCGGATGCATCTTCTTCTGGAGGAGGGTCCGTTCTACCTCTACGACACGGAGGAGATACGGCGGATGTGCCGCAGGTTCCGTGAACTCCTCTACCCCGGGACCCGGTCCCATTTTGCCTGCATGGCAAACTGCCATCCGGAGTTTTTGCGGATCATCCGCCAGGAAGGACTGAACGTCTTTGTCAACAGCCTGGAGCATCTCCAGGCCGTTGTCCGGTGTGGTTTCACGGGCGATCAGATCGTCTTTGCCGCCTCCGCAATGGACCGGCGCCTGATGCGGAGTGTCCGGGAGACGGGTGCCATTGTGATTCTGGATTCACTCAACCAGGTCGATCTCTGGCGGCGGATCTGTCCGGATGCGCGGTTCGGCATTCGGTGCAATATCGGCGGGATGGTCGAGGCGAAGAAGACCCGCGGAGGATATTTTATTGGCAAAGAGAGCCGGCTGGGACTCATCCCGGAGGAGATCGCAACGCTGGAGGGGAACCCCTACGTGGCCGGGCTCCATCTCTATGTGGGAACTGACATCTGCTCCATCCCCTACTTCAAGCAGTGCTACCGGGCCCTCGGGGAGTTTGCCCCCCGGTTCCCGATGCTGGACTTCATTGATTTCGGGGGTGGATTCGGGCTGGAGGACGAGGAGGGAGAGGAGTTTGACTTTGACGGCTACGGCGAGATGGCGGCCGGAGTCATGAGGGAGCTTTGCGCAAAGCTGGGGCGTCAGATCCGGATGCTCATCGAGCCGGGTCGTATCATCGGAGGCCGCGCGGGGTATTTCGTCTCCCGGGTGACAGACGTCAAGTTCCGCAACGGCCGACAGCTGGTGGGGGTAGATGCCTCCTCCGTCCAGTTTCCCCGGCCGCTCTTCTATCCTGACAGTGCACACCATCCGGTAACCCTCCTCCACGCCGACCGGTGGGGGAACGGTGCAGCGGGGATACCGAGTGCTGCCTACGGCTGCTCCACATACAGCCGGGACTTCCTCGCGAGGGATGTGATGCTTCCCAGGGCGGAGATCGGGGACATCCTCGTGCTGGGGCAGGCAGGCTCATACTGCGCAACGGCATTTACACATTTTCTGGGATTTGAACAGCCGAAGGAGATTTTTGATGATTGTCAGACCAGTGCGGATGCGCCACGAACGCCGGGCATTCTACGACGTGCCGAAGTCCATATACCGGGGTGACAGGCGTCAGCGCGCGACGGAGGAGTCGCTGACACGACTGCTCGTTGACGGGCCGACCATGTTTCATTCCCACGCGACGGTCGTCCCCTGCCTGCTGATCCAGAACGGTGATGCGGCGGGCCGCTGTGCCCTGATCCACGACAGGAACCTGCCGGACTATGTCCAGGTCGCCTTCTTCGAAGCGCAGCCGGGGCTCCGGGATGTTGTCGGGGAGCTCTGCAATGCCGCCAGGCAGATGAAGGCCGGGGCCCGGAGGCTCCTGATCGGACTGAACGGGCACCTCAACTACGGGGCCGGTATCCTGCTAAATCACTTCGACGAGCCACCCGTCTTCGGCTTTCCCTACAATCCCGCCTACTACCCGGACTATTTTGCGGGACTCTTCTGCCGGGAGGCTGTCTCGTTCCGCTTCCCGCTGAGAGGGATCTATGACTGGATCAACAGCATGAACGGCCGGCTCGAAACATACGGCATCACGGCACGGTTCCTGGACAAGCGTCATCTCCGGAAGGAGATAGAGCTCTATACGGAAATCGACAACCGCGCCTTCTCCGGCACAGAGTACTGGTACTGGTCCAACCGCGATCCCCGTGAGAACTTTGAGCTCTTCCATCCGTTCCGACATCTGCTGCGGAAGGAGCACTTTCTCTTTGCAGAGAAGGACGGAAGACCGATAGGGTTTCTCCTCTGGTACCCCGATTTCAACAGCATGGTTGGTCCGGGCCGGGAGATCGGCCTTCATCATCTCCTCCGCTACCACCTCACCAATCCGCTCCGGACGGTCCGGCTGGCGGAAGTCGCCCTGCTCCCTGAGTACAGGCGGAGTCCCGCCATGGCGATAATGCTCCAGAAATCTCTGCCGGTCCTGGAGAGGACAGGCTACGAGATCTGCGAAGGGGGGTTCATCTTCACCGAGAACCGGAGTTCGATCGTGATGACCCAGCGCTACATAGAGCGGGGGACCGGTGTGAGGCAGGAGCCCTACAGGAAATACGGGATCTTCGAGGCCGAGCTATGAACGGCGGCATAGAGAGACTCGATACGATCATGGACGTTCCCCCCGGCTGGGACCACCTGGCACGGAGCTACTTCCAGCAGAGGGAGTTTTTGGCCCACTGCGAGACGCACAATGTCTGCCAACAGCGGTACTACGTTCTCTCTTCCGGCAGAGCGGTCCTTGCCGGGGCCTCCGTTTACACGCTGGAGCTGGATCTCCTGACCTGGCTCAATGTCAGGAGTCCGGTCAGGATGCACATAGTGGGAATACCCTGCTCGGTCTCCTGCCCTGGAGTCATCGGTGAGGAGGGGGCGCAGCAGAATCTCCTGCGCGGGATTCTCCGCTGCGAGAAGGGGCTCCTCGTCTGCTTGAACCTCGACCGCACACCCGGGAACATACCGATGTCTGTGGGCAGAACATGGCCCTCGGTCGTCTTTGCCAACCGGTTTCACTCCTGGGAGGAGTACAAGTCGTCACTCCGGTCCACCTACAGGAGGCGTCTTGCCTCCATTGAACAGACGATTGAGCGGCTTTCGATCCGGACGGCTCCCTGCTCCACGTTCACCGAGGAGATGTACCGGCTCTATCTGGATGTGCTGGATCGGAGTGAAGGGAAACTGGAGAAGCTGAAGAGTGACTTTTTCAGGATGCTCCCGTCACGTTTTCGTCTGATGACGTTCAGTCAGAACGGCCACCTCTGCGGCTGGGCGATCACGCTGAGTGACAGAGACCGCTTCTCCTTCTTTCTGGGGGGACAGGACTACCAGATGGCGCCGCGCGAAATCTATCTGGCGAAGCTCGTCACGATTCTTCGGGCCGGGATTGAGAGCGGGGCAAAGACCATCGATCTGGGACAGAGTGCGGAGGTCCCGAAGACACGTCTGGGCGGCGTCTGTCACGAGAAGCTGATGCTGACGCATCACCACAACGTGCTGCTGGATGGTGCGCTCCGTGCCAGCATGGGGATTCTCTCATACCGGCGCAGAGTGCCCCAAACACATGTCTACAGGGAGAGTGCGCCATGAAGATTCTGTTTGTCCGTCCCAAACCTTCTCCCGAGACGATCGGGCTCCAGCACGTGATGGTGGTCGAGCCCCTGGAGCTGGAGGTGCTGGCCGCGCTCGTCTCTCCCGAGGACGATCCGGTCATCCTGGACATGATTCTGGAGGAAAAACCGTTTGAGCATTATCTCTGCCGGGAGGCTCCCCAGGTGGTCTGCGTGACTGGATACATCACGCATGTCGGGACAATGATCGAGTACTGCAGAACCGCAAAGCGGTGGAACCCGGCCGTCACGACGATCCTGGGGGGCGTCCACTGCGAGGTCTGCCCCGATCACCTGGACGATGAGTCTGTCGACTTTCGTGTTGTGCGCAATGCCGTACGGGTGTTCCCCGAGATCCTGGCGCATCTGAGAAGCGGCCGCCAACTCCCGGCCGGGGTTCTTTCCAGGGGCGAGTCCCTCGACCGCTCGGCACTTCCCCGGTTTGACTTTACGTTCCCTCTCCCGGACCGCTCCCTCGCGGCTCGCTATAGACACCGGTACTTCTACATCTTCCACGAGCCTGTGGCATTGATAAAAACTGCGTTCGGCTGTCCCTACAAGTGCAACTTCTGTTTCTGCCGTGCGATTGTTTCTGGAAGATACCACGGGCGACCTCTGGAACATGTCATTGCCGAGCTCCGTGAGATACGGGAGAAGGAGATCTACATCGTGGATGATGATTTTCTCGTGGGGAGAGAACGCCTTGAGCGGTTCATCGAAGAGAACCGGAGGTGCGGCCTCGAGAAGAGTTATCTGATCTACGGCCGGGCCGACTTCGTTGCGGCGAATCCGGACCTCATGGCCCGGTTCAAGGAGGTGGGGCTCCGCACCGTTATTGTCGGTTTCGAATCATTCTTCGAGGACGAGCTGCAGAGTTATGCAAAGGGGACAGATGTGGCCGCGAACCGGGAGGCGATGGCGGTGATGCGCACGCACGGAATCGACTGCTACGCAACGGTGATCATACCGCCCCACTGGACGCGGCACCATTTCAGGCACTGCCGGAGTGTGATGAAGCAGCTGGGGATCCACTATGTCAACCTGCAGCCTCTCACCCCCCTGCCGGGGACCGGGTTTGAGGTGCCGGATGAGGATCTGGTTATCGATCGCCAGGATTACCCTAAATGGGATCTTGCGCACGTTGCGCTCCGTCCGCGGCATCTCTCGGTGAGGGAGTTCTACCTCTGGATCATCCGACTCTACAACGCGCTCCTCTTCCGGCCGGCTGTCCTCTGGGGCTACATAAGGAAGTACCGGCGGGCCCAGCTCTGGAAGATGCTCCTGGGCACGCTCAGGGTGCGGAATCAATACAGTGCCAGGATCAGGGAGGCATCACCCCGTCTGGCGGAGATGAGGGGTCATGCCTAGGATTCTCTTCATACAGCCGACGCAGTACGGCACTGATGGCCGGCTGTGCAAACAGAGACGGATCTACCTCCCCGGGCTTGTCTTTCCGCTCCTTGCTGCGATGACCCCTCCGGACTGGGAGGTGGATCTGAAGATCGAAGTGGTGGACGACATCGACTACGATGCGGATGTGGATCTGGTAGGTATCGGAACAATGGGGTATGCGACGCTCCGGGGACTCCAGATTGCGCAGGAATTTCGCACCAGGGGAAAGACCGTGGTGATGGGGGGGTACATGGCATCACTCATGGTCGACTATGTCAGTCCGCACGTCGACTCCGTGGTAGTGGGTGATGCCGAGATCTCCTACCCGGAGCTCCTGGAAGACTTTGAGCGAACGGGCCGCCTGAAGCCCGTCTACCATAACCCCGTTACGTCGCTCACGGGTCTCCCTGTGCCGCGGTATGAGCTCCTGCTCCAGAAGAGGATCGGCGGCATGCTCCCCGTTCAGGCGGGGAGAGGGTGTCCACATTCGTGCAGCTTCTGCTCCATCGCCTGCCTCTATAAGGGTCTCTATATGACGCGGCCGGTGGAGGAGGTACTGCGGGACATTGATTCGATTCGGGACCTGGGGGTGCGCCGGTTCTACCTCATCGACGACAACATTGTCTCCAATCCCCGCTATCTGGAAGAGCTCTGCGAGGCGATCGAGCCGCTGAAGATGGCCTGGGCGACGCAGTGCTCACTGGAGCTGGCCCGCTACCCGCACCTCCTGGAGAGGGTTCGGAGAGCCGGGGCGGAGATGATGAGCTTCGGGGTCGAGAGCATCACGCAGGAGGGGCTGGACATGCTGAACAAGAAGTGGCTTCGCGTGGATAGGCACGAGGAGTCGATAGGGCGAATCAATGAAGCGGGGATCATGGTGAGCTCGGAGATGATGGTCGGAACAGACAGCGACACGGAGGAGTCCATCCGGGCGACATACGATTTTGTGAACCGGATGCGGATCCCGGTTCCCCGCTTCTACATACTGACGCCCATGCCCGGGACGCCGCTGTTCAATGAGTTCAAAGAGGAGGGGCGCCTGGAAACGGAGGACCTGACACAGTACACCGGGGCCCGATGCGTTCACCGTCCCGCCAGGATATCCAGCGACAGGCTGACCGAGGCCTACTGGTGGCTCTATGAAGAGCTCTTTCGATGGGGATGCATACTCCGGCGGACTCTCTTTCACCCGGGAATTCTGCGCCGCCCGCTGGTATATCTCTTTGCGTTCTTTGTGAATCTCCACTACCGGAAGTACATCAGGAGGCGCGTGCCGCCGAACATTTTTTAGGATTCGGACGGCAAGGCGAGGAGAGAGATGAAGATCTTGGTGATCAGGCCTGATATCAGCGACATCAGCTCCCACTTCAGGCTGAACGACGGAAGAATGGAGCCGCTTCCCCTGGGGATTCTGGCCGGGCTGACGCCCGATGACGTGGAGGTGGTCCTGAGGGACGAGAGGGTCGAGCAAATCTCGTTCGAAGAGCCGGCCGATCTGGTGGCTATCAGCGTGGATACGTTTGTGGCGCGCCGCTCCTATGCGATTGCCGACGCATTCCGCCGGAGGGGCGTACGGGTCGTCCTGGGCGGCATACATGTGACGCTCGCACCCGAGGAGGCGGCCCGGCACGCCGATGCGGTCGTGGTGGGGGATGCCGAACCGGTCTGGGGTCGGATTCTGTCCGATGCTCGTGAGGGGAGGCTGCGCCCCCACTACCAGGGTCCATTTGACGTGCCGCAGAAGGATGTCCTGCCGCGCCGTGAAATCTTTAAGGGGAAAGGGTATCTCCCTGTATCACTTCTCCAGTTCACACGGGGTTGCCCGTTTCGATGCTCCTTCTGCGCGATAGCCCGGTTTTTCGGAAGCACTCACCGGTGTCGGCCCGTGGAGGCGGTCATACGTGAGATCCAGCAAAACGACCTCAAGATCATACTCTTCACCGATGACAACCTGACAGCAAACAGGGAGAGGGCAAAGGAGCTCTTCCGGGCCATCAAGCCGCTCAAGGTCCACTGGGCCAGCCAGGTGAGCGTGGATGTGGTTGCCGATCCCGAGCTGATGGAGCTGATGGCTGAGAGCGGCTGCATGGGACAGCTGATCGGGTTCGATTCCATCTCGCTCCCATCACTCGTCTGGATGAACAAGGGGGCCAATCTCCGGCAGTTCGACCAGTACGCCCGGGCAATAGAGCAGCTGCGGGAGTTCGGGTTTCAGACGTGGGCCTCATTCATGTTCGGGAACGACTTTGATACACCAGAGACCATCCAGGCCACGGTGAAGTTTGCGATGGAGAACAAGTTCTCGCTGGCGTTCTTCCATCTCCTGATGCCCTATCCCGGCACGGCGCTCTACGGGGAACTGCAGAAGGAAGGGAGGCTTCTCTACGGAGGGAGGTGGTGGGACCATCCGGACTGGTGCTATGGGAAAACGACATTCAGGCCCAGACTGATGGCGCCGGAGGAACTGAGTCAATGGACCGCCTGGGCGAACAGGGAGTTCTACAGTTTTTCATCCATTGCTGCACGGGCTTTCGATCTGAAGACCAACATGCGATCACTCGTCAAGTTGATGCTCTATGCGCGATTCAACACGCTCGTTCGACACACGAGCACATAGGTCAGCGGCCGGGGCTGATGCTGGAGCCGCCAGGCGGTCTCCCCGCATCCTCTTTGTTTCCCCCTGTGGTCCTTACCCGAGGGCTCCAGTGGAGAAGGATCCGGTAGATTTCTTCTACTACAGGAACACGCTGGGTCAGGGTGTCTTTCGTCTCCGGTCGTTCCAGAGCTGGTACTCGCTTCACTACCTGGCGCAGAACCTTCCCGTCTCCTCGGTCGTTCTGGAAAACCCCACGTTCGGCCGGTTCAAGAAAGAGGTTGCCGCGGGGAACTATCAGGTCGTCGCCATAACATTCTCGGTGATCACCACCGGACGTGTACTCGCGATGGCTGAGTGGCTGAAGCAGACTTTTCCTGAGACAGAGATCATACTTGGGGGATACGGGACGGCTGTGTTCCGGGACCCCGACGCGAGCGCCCGACGGTTGCAGGAACTGGCTGACCGGGTCTGTTTCGGGGAAGGCCTCGCTTTTCTGCGGGAGTATCTGAAGGAGCGGTGGTCGATTTCGCGCAACCTGCCGCTCAGGCAGGATTTTTTGCCGATGACGCACTGCTTTGTCAGGACGGGCATCCCACTTTTTCAGCAGCTGGTCGTTGTGGGATCTCTCGGCTGCACATACGGCTGTCCCTTCTGCGCCACCTCCAGTCAGTTCAGGCGACGGCGCATCAGGATCGCCTCGGGTCGTCAGCTCTTCGATCTGCTCTTGAGACAGGCCCGGCAGCACCCCCGTGTGCAGTCCGCTATCATCTATGACGAAGATTTCTTGCTGGACCGGCGGGAGGTGATGGAGTTCATGGGCTGCATGGAGGAGTCCCGGGAGCTCAGGGAGCGGCCTCTCCTGCTGACGATCTTTTCGTCTGTCAGATCGATTCGTCGGTACACAATGGATGAGCTCGTGCGGTGTGGCATCGGTACGATCTATATCGGGGTTGAGTCGTTTCAGCAGGAAGTACTCCAGGCAGAGGGACTCAACAAGCGGGAGGGGGATGTCGGGGAGCTTTTTGCCCGGTTGCACCGTCACGGGATCAACACGCTCGGCTCGCTTATCATCGGTTGGGACGGACAGAGCAGGGAAGAGATGGACCGGGATATCGATCGTTTTGTGAGGTTGAACCCTACGTTCTACCAGGTGGTGCCGCTGCACCCAGTTCCGGGGACCCCTCTCTGGGATCGGATGCGAAAGGAGGGGAGGATCCAGAGGGATTACACATTTCAGGGAGACAGTATCGGCCGGTTCACATTCAGTCTGGACCGTCTCACACACGATGAGGCGTTGGAAGGTGTTGAGCGGACATACCGGGGACTGGTGGCTGAGGGGGGTCCCTGGCCGTTCCGTCTCTATGAGGTACTTCTCTCGGGGTACCTCTCACTCCGGTCTCATCCGAATCCTCTCATGCGTGAGCGTGCCCGGGCATATCGAAAGATGATTCCCAGAATATTGCCGCTGGCTGCGGCCAGCCGGGTCTTCTTCAGGCGGGGGCGGTTCAGTGGGCGATGGTCCAGGACCATGAAGGAGACGTTTGAAGTCTTTCCCTATCAGACGCTTGTGGGGATGCTGGGGGGTCTTGCCGTAAGCCTGGTCTTCTCGGGACTCTACATTATGGCACATCTGCTCCAACTGCTGCGGCCTCACGGGGATCAGCCTCCAAAGATCCACCGCGCCTACGGCTCTTTCCCGACAGATGCGCCCGCTTGAAATAACCCCCGTAAACACTTGACAAACATAACAGTGGGGTGCATATTAAGATATGCACCGGGCTCTGCAATGCTCCGGTGAAGGCATGCCAGCGGAACCTCATCATCCAGAATCAGGATTGGTGTATGAACTGACTGCTACGACTCTTCCTCATAGGCTCGCACACTAAAGATCTTCACAATCCACGGGTGGAGTGTATTCCGCACCCCCGTCCCAGCCGTACCCACGTCGTGGACCCCTAACGAGCAGTCGGCGATTCTTTTTGTTGAAAGAGTCGGCAGTACCGGGTGGGTCCAATGATATCGCGCGCAAAAGACCTTCTGCTCACCCTGAGCATCCCCTTCCTCTTCTCTTTGTCTGGAAGCCACACGGCAGCACAGGTGCCTCCCAATGACGAGTGTGCCGGTGCAACTCTCATCACTCAACTCCCCTTTTCTCTGTCTCAGGACACCCGACTTGCCACTGCAAACCCGGGTGGCCCCTATCTTCCCTGTGCCGACGGAGGAGGGGGAAAGACCGTCTGGTTCACCTACACACCCCCGAAGGAAGAGTTCATTAGGTTCACGACAGCCGGGAGCACTCCGGCCTCCTACGACATTGCCATGGGTCTCTTTGCCGGAACCTGTGATTCGCTCCAGCTCATCGACTGCAACGACGACCTCAAGTATGGGGAAATTCGCTACTCAGAAATTGGGCCTGTCAGAATCCGGGGAGGGGTGATCTACTACAGGGTGTGATATGCCATACCCTGTGAGACAGATTCCGGCTTAGTGTAAGAGACGCCTGAGTGCTTCATAAGGTGTGCTTCCGTTGAATGCGCCATGAGGGCGA
>Ga0209536_100010334_pt1 | contig 13778 bp, 11 predicted proteins | sample DeeMarSeWOR28_12_FD_187461 | JGI IMG/M metagenome (GOLD analysis project Ga0209536, IMG submission 187461) | Marine sediment microbial communities from White Oak River estuary, North Carolina - WOR-2-8_12 (SPAdes) (version 2) | ecosystem: Environmental > Aquatic > Marine > Intertidal zone >...
GGTTCAACGTTGGACAGGCCGAGGGGCTCCAGGTCGGGCCCGGGGATCGGCGCTGAAAGACGCGCCGCCGTCTCGTGGCACGGCCCCAGCGATCCGCCGGGGCGCCGCAGCGTGGTGGCCTCGGTGGGCCGCCCCGCACTGAGCAGCGCCCAGCACAGCCGACCCTCGAAGCCCGCGGGCTGGCTCTTGAGATAGCTCCGCCGCCTGGCGAGCGTCTCTCCGAGGCTCTTCGTGATCGAGGACGCCGAGTAGCGCTGGTAGTTGATCAGGTCCTTTGGCGCCGCGAACTCGATCCGTGCGTTGTCGTCCGTGTTCCTGGGCGCCCCCGCGGTCAGCCGCCGGATCTGGCGCGGGCCGGCCAGCAGTCGGAACGCTGTTCTCAGGAATCGGCACAGCGACATCTGTTGCACGGCCAGCTACTTGGCCGCGGTGAGCATCTGAGCGATCGCCATTCCGTACTTGGCAGAATCGAACGGCAGCGCATTGACCTGCAGTGCCACGGCGACACCCAAGTCGGGATAGTTCATCAAAAACGAGCGCGTTCCCTTAACCGTTCCGGTATGACTAGGGAAATCCCTTCCCTGCGCGTCGGTCCTTATCCACCACACGATCGCCTGTTTGTGGTCGAGTGGAACTGGATCGCCGTCAATCACGAAACGCCTTACCGACGGGTCCAGCTGGACCTCGTACATCTCACGTACTGTCTCAGGTTCGAGCAGTATTCCCTTATTGAGCGCTACGGCAAACCGGACCAGGTCCTCGACGGTCGAGAGCATGCCACCACCCGCGTACTTGTAGCTCACGTCGGCGTACTGTGGATTGATCAGCACTCCGTTGCGATCCCGCACATACCCGCGGCCCCGGTTGTGCACGATCCGCGAAGGCACGTCGAACGACGTGCTCAGCATCCCGGCGGGCTCCCACACGTAGCGCCTGCAATACTCTTCAAAACCCGTCCCGGTGACACTCTCCACGATCCCATGCATCAGATTCATCGCGTGCGACGAGTACAGCCAATTCGTGCCAGGCTCAAACAGGAGCGGATCATCCCGCCACAGCTCTGTTGCCTCTGCGAAATCGTCGTAATGGCGCATCTCTAGAAGGCCGTAAGGCCCAAACTCCTGCCCGTCGTAATGCCGCGTTCCTGAAGTGTGGGTCAGGATCTGGCGCACAGTAACGGGCCGGCGCTTCTGCGGATAGTAGGGGAGGTAGGTCTGAATCGTTGCATCGAGATCTACTCTGCCCTGTTCGACCAACTGCAGGATCGGCACCACTGCCAGAACCTTCGATACCGAGCCCACGTTGTGGACAGTCTTTCCAGTCGTCGGGACTCTGTTGTCCAGTTCGGCGAATCCTACACCTTCGGAGAAGATGATCTCATTGCCGACGGCTATGGCAACCGACACGCCCGGCACGCCTGTCTCGTTGCGTACCTGCTCCATGTAGGCCAATATCTGTGCGGCATCGATCTGGGCGCTGAGACCGGCGGTGACGACCGGTCCGGCAACTGCAAGGACAAGCCCGACGAGTAGTTTCTTGCCCACCAATGGTCGGAGGTATTTCATAGGAGTGCACCTGCGTTACGAGTGACCTCACCACACTACGTCGCGAGAGCAGGCTGCGCTAGGTCGAGTCAGTATGTTTGTTTTCGCATGTGCGTCACAGATGGCCTTCACGGCGCTGCGGAATCGGCGCGACCCTACTTTGCAGTCGAATGCAGCGCAAATGCCGCACCTTGGGGATCCAGGCACTGCGCCACCATATCGCCACCGGGGACCTCCATCGGACCATTCAGCACCTTTCCCCCCAAATCCTTGACCTTTTCAGCCGCCTGGTTCACGTCGTCCACCCTCACGTAGAGCAACCACGACGGCGGCACGTCCTTCGGCCGGTCGAACATCCCGCCTAGCGGGACCCCCGTACCAGCACAACCATACATGTGGTAGATCCCCATCTCTCCCATGTCATGGGCCTCCGTCCTCTCCCAGCCGAACAGCTCGTGGTAGAAGTCGAGTGCCGCAGTCTGGTCGCAGGTGGCCAATTCGTGCCAAGAGAACTCGCCGATGCGGGGCGTGTCATCATGACCCGGTGGTTCCTCGGAAGGCGTGAAGACGGCAAATACGGCATGTTGCGGATCTTGCAGAACCGCGAAGCGACCAACGGCGGGAATGACCGTTGGAGCAACCACGACTGTGCCGCCCAGTTCCCGCACCTTGGCCACCGTGGCGTCAGTGTCCGTAACGGCGACGTATGCAAGCCAGTGAGATGTGGCGCCCGACTGGCGTGCCTCCTCCGGCAGCATCATAACGCCCCCCAACGGCACTTCCTGGTTGGTCCACACTAGGTACGGCTGATCACCCTCCCAGGGCGTGGTCCCCCAGCCGACGAGATCGCAGTAGAATCCCGCCGCTGCCTCGACATCGGAAGTGATCAGGTCGTACCAGACGAACCGGCCCCGTGGCACCGTGCCCGACATGGGTTCCCCCCGCAGTTGACGTTTGTCCCGACTCCGGGTAACGCTGAATTATCGCATAAGCAGCTCGACCGGACTACTCCCCGGACGCCGCTTGCCATCGCCGCTCCCGCAGATGAGTATCCTATGGGAGCCGTCAGCCGCGAAACTTTCCTGGCTGCGGAGCCGTCGAGCAATGCGGAGGGATCCGCCGCGGCGAGTCTGGAGGCAAAGCGGGACTCATGGGGAAACGACTATGGCGCTGATTGAATGTCCGGACTGCGGTACCGACGTATCATCCAAGGCTCCCACATGTCCCCGGTGTGCTTACCCGGTGAGCAAGAAGCTGACCGGCAGTTCATCCGGGCTGCGGTCATCCTACGGCGGTCTGGAGGTTGCCAAGCAGCTCCTGGGGCGCGTCGTCTTGGGTGGCGTTCTCTTCGCAAGTGGTGTGTCATGGGAAGCACCGCCGGTGATAATTTCGGCATTGGTGATTCTTGGCTCATGTGTGCCGATCTGGCTGCGCGCCAGGAAGGCCGCGATCCTTGGCCACGCTGGCGACTCGGCCATGTTCGAAGGCCGCGTGAAGGAACTCATGGCAGACATGGAGTATCGCCAAATGCAGCAGTTGGACGAGGTAGCGGAACAGAGCTCGCGCCAGATTGCCGAGCTAGAGGAGAGATTGGATTTCACAGAGCGGTTGTTGGCGAAACAGGCCGACCAGCTCCAGGGTCCCAATTGACGCCGCGGGAGAATGCAGCCAATGTTCACTCAGTTCCGGGAGACCCAAATCAGTGGCGCGCGTGAAGCGCGATACGATCTATGATGGCCCGCAAGAATTACGACTACGATTACGATTCTGACGACGACTTCGAGCTCGAGCCGAGCGACGATCTGGACTATGAGAGGGAACTCGATTTCGAGGACGACGATGAGCTCAGCATCGGTCCGCTGTCGAGCTCGGGTGATGAGGACGATGTCGAGATATCCATGGAGGTTGACGTCGACGGTCGGGAAATATGGTACGCCCAGGACCCTCGGATTCCTGGGAGCAGCTCTTTTGGCCACAGTGCGGAAGAGGCGGTGGAAGGGGTAGAAGACCGACGGCGACAATACCGTGACATGCTGCGCCGATCCCGCGAAGGCGACCTGGGAGAGGAGACCGAGGAGATCCCGGAGCCGGAGCACACGGGCGAGCACGAGGTCCAGATCTCAATGGAGGTCGATGAGAAGGGTAATGAGGTCTGGTTCGCCAAGGACCCCCGTGTCCCCGGGAGCAGCTCAATCGGTCACAGCGCCGAGGAGGCAGTGGACGGACTGGAGAAGCGGCGTCAGAAGTACCGGGAGATCTTGAAGCAGTCGAGGGACAAGAAAGGCAGGAGCAAGTAGTACGGCCGAAACTCAGCCTCCGAATACACTTCGAGTCGCATTGCGTGGTCCCGTACCATACTCAGGTAATCCCCTCTGCCGCCGTTTCCGCACTGGTCCAACACTACCGGCTGCACCCCCGGCTCGCGTAACGGCTACGTAGTGGCCGGCAGCGGGGTGCCTTCCCATAGTATCCACTCGGTCGGGTTCCCGGAGAACAGCTCAACTCCTACGACATGTTGGCGCTGGGCTCTTGATCCGGTTCCCATTGAACGCTTCTCACGTCGAGACCGTAGTGGCGGGTGAAGTACCGGTAGACCGGGTTCGAGGCCAACAGCGGTTTGCTCGCATGACGTTCAGTCACTAGACCGAAGCCACGGTGTTCCTGCAGCGGGTGGTGCCAGGGTGATGGATTATCATTCGGGTTCAATGAAAACCGCGCCTTGAGACGGGCTCAAGATGCTGTGTGGTCGCCCCGTCGTTCATCCCGCCCTTTCCGTGGCATCGAGCTCGCGCCTCAACCACATGGCGAGGATTCCCTCGCACAGGCCACGGTACACATCCATCGTCCGTTGTCCCTGATTCATCATGTCAACCAGCACCGGCAGGAGGGCCTGCGCCAGTTCGGCACGGGAACGCCCCCCGTACCCATCCCAGTGGCGGTTGATCAGCTCGATCACGCGATCGTCCGGGGCACCCTTTAGCCTGAGAAACTCATCGGGCAGCCCTCGCGCAGCTTCGAGGTCGCCGTCTGACACTCTACCCATCTGACGCACTTCCTTCTGGCTCGGGAGGTTACAATCGCCTTCGAAAGGTGCCGCAAGTATCGGTTCTTGGCTAGAGCGGCGCTCCCGTGTTCGAGGGAAGCTACCGCTCCCGACCCCCATCTAGAGTCAGCCGCAGCGTGATCGTCTCATACGGCCCCAACTGCAGCTCATCCACGGCCGGGCCCACCGTTGTACCCCAGACGTCACTGATGCGGACGCCCAGGGGTTTGGCATCACCGCCGATCACCCGAACAACATCTGAAGCCGAAGCTGCATTGTACAAGCGCATGCCGTAGCCGTCACCATCCTGAACCGACCTGAGCATGGTGGCTACTGTGCTGGTGGCGTCGAGTTCAAATGGCGATCGCACCAGAGGGTCATCCAACAGCACCGGTACCGACACTAGGGGATGCCCTACTTCCATTGCGAAACGCTCCGTATCGGTTTCGCTGAAACCACCATGCGGACGGAGCGAGTAGCGGAACTCGTGCATCCCTTCTTGAGCCGCTCTGTAGTTGGTTTCCCAGTAGTTGTTCATGACGTATGAGAACAGCGTCGCGCTTGGATCCACGTGTGCCAGCCAGCCAGCGACAGTTGCATCCGTTCTCACAGCACCGAACTGCACCAGTGGCACGTCCCCGCTCGCGAACGTGATTCCAATGCGGTCGTTGTACACGTCGACCCAGCGTTGGACACTCATGTAGTTCTTGGCGGATCCCGGTATCTGCTCCCGCTCGGGCGAGAACGATCCATACGGGACATCAAGCCTGACTTCCGCATCCGGTATGTTGAATGGGAATCGATACAGAATCGCCTCCGGGTCGTAGACCAGAGCTTTATCGATCCTGTTTACGATGTCGACGCGGTTGATCCCGCCATATATGCAAATCTCGCTGGAAATGCCCGTGTTAGTGCCTGGAGCTTCAGATCGAGTTTCGACCGACCATACCAGCGGTCCTGCTTCGTGGAGCAAGACATAGGAGAGGTCCGCACGTTCCAGGTCACGGGGCCAACGACTCGACACATACAGGTACTCGTTCAACCCCGCGGCGACTTCATCCTGCACGAAATCCCAACCCGCCGGGCCGTGGACCAGCGATTTGATCGTACCGCTCATCGTATCGATCACGATCCTGAGATCGCCGTTGGAAATCGAGGTGCCCGAGCCGTTCACCGCCCGACCTTCAGCCGCACCGGACCTCAACTGATAACGTGCGGCACCGAATGCCGGCACATTTCGAGCCAGAAACGCCAACTCACCAGTTCGGAGTCGCTGGGATGGCACGTCCTTGCCCAGCGCGTCCACGACCCGATCACCCCCAGTCACTGCGTCCGCCGGAAGAATGACAACATCACTCCTCGGCCAACTCAACGTGTTAAACACATCGACCGACTCGAACCGCGGCGAGTCGTCAACCCGCATTGCCAACACCTGTTGCCTCAATTCATCGGAGAGGAGCGACGCAGAATCGGCGAATTGCTTCTTCCGTTCCCACTGCTTGATCGTGAACTCCGACTCCGGCTCGCTTACGCTGTTCCAAGAACCCCAAGTGTGCTCGTAGTAGAGCAGCACGTGCCGCCATGCCCGGTATACCGCATCTTGGTCCAGCTGCACTCCAATCATCGCCGCAAGCGTCTCGGTTTGTACCAACGACTCCGCCGCCCTCCTAACGACTGCCGTCTCGCGGGCCGACGAGGCCACTCCATCTTCCCAATGCCCCGTGAGATCGCCGCGATATACTGGCAAATCGCTACCGTAGCGTGACTCGAATTCTCGAAACACATCCGCGGTATTGGATATGATCACGCGGGGCGACAGGTAACGCGCATTCCACGCACGCACCGTTTCGGCCAACGTTGGGTCGGTCGGCCCGTTGTCCGAGCCGACGTTGTAGCGCAAGTAGACCATGTCATAGGGATACGCGGTCTCATGCAACTGGTCCAAGTACTTGAAAACGCTAGAAGGGCCAAGAAGGTTGTCCAGCTGCTCGTAGGCCAGCCCAGTGTGAAACCAGGCGTACCCGGCGCCGGAGACCCATGTGAGCACCCGCTCCTTACCCGATGGCGATTCCCAGTAGAATGGGCGATCAGCCAATTCGTCCGAGAAGTAGCCGATCCGATGACCGAAGTTGGGGCCAATCGACAGGTATTTGACTCCGTTCTGTGCCAGCACCGGCACCAGGCCCCAGGTGAATCCGGGGATGTCGCTCAGCATGGCCGACTCGATTGTGGCACCGACCTCGCTGCCGATACGGTGCGCTGTCTCCAGCGCGTGCATCAGGCCTTCGGAGGACGCAATTCCCGAGAGGATGTTGGCGTAGAGTCCATCTAATGCGATCCAGCCTCGACGGATTCCCTCGATGAGTTGCTTGCGCCGCTCATCATCGTGCGACTCCAAATAGGACTCCACCGCCCACAACCCCTCCGGATTCCAGATGAATCGTTCTCCCTCCGGAAACCCTTCACTGGCCGCACCTAGCCGTAACGCGCTCTCCAGGTTCTCCCACTGAATGCGCTCAACGTCGTCCTGATGATGGGTGTACCCGATGTCGAGGTGCGTGTGGTGTATGAGATACACTTCGAACGGCTGAACGGGACGAACTCGGAACTCTGCGGCCGTATCGAAATCATTCAGCTGGAACCGCAGTCGAACGGTCGTATCCGTCTTCACCTCGGGTACCGGCAGTTCGAGGTAGGCGTGTCCCATATCCAGCAAGCGGCTCTCTATTCCTGCTGGGCTCTCCATGCGGAAGTGCCCCGCTTCGTCCAGCGACAAGACGTCGACTCTCAGCAACTGCCGGTTGCCATCGTTGCCCCGCAACAACGCCGGTGAGTTTCGCACCCTTATGCCCGGAACCATCGGCTCCTCGAAAATCATGAACCACGTGCGACGCCCGGCGCTCTCCCCCATGACCTTCAGTCGAATTGGTTCACCTTCTCGTAGCTGCCCTCGCGGTACCTTCAAAAACACGAAACCCATGGCATCGTCGTACTTGTCGATCTCCGTGATGCGAAACTGGGCAGTCACTCCACTCGCACCCGCCCAGCTCAAAACACGCTGTTCGGCGTCACTCGGATTGGTGAACTGCAACGCGAATGCATCGTTCACATAGAGATCGAAGGTCCGGACATCTTCGTTGACATCAATGCCTGCCATGAAAACTAAGACTACATGGGAACTCGAAACATCGGGTTGAACCGGCGCTGTATCCCACTCGATGTACCTATCCCGATCCAGCGAACGGACGAGTAACGACCTTTCTACGTACGGGACCGGCGAATGGTATCTGATCGTCTCTCCCCGAACGCTCTGCGAGTATCCTGATGTGTATTTGGAGGTGAAATCGATGCGGAGAAGATCGTATTCGTTCATTCCGTTTTGCGGGACCGATGCCGCGGTGACTGGAGCAAAAACGCAGCAGGTCAACGCAATGCAAGAAAGCACGTTGACGTACTGGCACGGCTGACTTGTCACTGCAACATACGTGGACTGCATCGCGTCGCTGCGACTCGATGGCCCTGCGATTGACCGGTCTGCGCCACGAGATCCGTACAGCAGCTGTCGCGAGGCAGCGGAGCGAAGACAACGGCGGGCATCAACGTCTCCCGACCGTACCGCACTCGGACACGTCTTTGAAGACAACCGGGTCACCTATATAATCGATGCGACCGCACTCGAGCACCTGAGCGAATAGCGTGTCGCTGACGCTGACACCCGCGAAATTCGTATTTCTCACCGATACCCGTGCCACAGCACTCTCCAGCTGCCACGCTTCGTACGTTCCTGACGCCGTCAGAGTAACCAGCTGATACAGTACGGCTCCGCCGACTGTGATGCGGCCGTTCCCCGACAGGAAAACGGTGAAAGAGTCAGCAGCAACATCCAGCGCTTCGATTGCTGAATTGCCAACGGACATGATCTCCACCAATTCATCGACCGTGAGCTTGTAGATGACCGGGACCGTCGGTAGGGCGTTGATCGCGTCCTCTATTCCAATCATCAGCTGACCATTGCTGACTTCCGACGTGATGAACTGCATCAGGTTCTCGTCCGCAGTGATCTCCAGGGTTTCCGCTCCCGAACGATCGATTGCCAAGAGACCGGGTCCCAGCAACTTGACTGAGTTGAAATTGGCTACCGTCCGTGTCTCGGTGACGATGTTGCCGGATCCGGGCACCTCCGTGGGCTCATCGTTATCCGAGCAGGAAAATGCCGGCGCCAGAACCACCAGAATGGCGAACGGAAGCAGTTTCTTCATGTTGATCCTCGTAACCAACGGTGTCCAGCGGAAGCGGCCCCGATAAATGACAAGGTAAACGACTGCAAGAACGCTTGCAACGACGCCCGTTACTGCCCGTTGGATCGCGGCATGAGTCTGGTCGAGCGTATCGCCGGATCTCAGACCGCGACAGCATTCGCTTCCAGCTCGAACAGCAGATCATCCCGGCATACAACTGCAGGTGTTTCCAAGAGAACCCCTCGCGGAACCCCGTGCTCTTCACAGTACCTGTCGAAGACGGGCATGTCAGCGATGTTTCTGAAGTACGCCACACCCCGGGACACATTGCCCCAGTCCATGCCTCTGGAACGAAGGATCGCCCGCACTACCTCCATCGTCCGTGCAATCTGAGCCTCGACATCCCCAACGTGGACCGTAGCCCCATCCTCACCAATGCTCGCCGTGCCAGACACATACAGCCGGCGGTGATCTGGCAAGACCACCTCGGCCGCTCGACTGAAAGAGGACTTGTAGTCACTTGCCTCGCACTGCAGTGGCGATGCTACTTCGTGAACACTGACATCCTTGCTCTTTGGCAGAACTGCAAAGCACTCGGCCACCACCGCACTGCCTGCGGGATTGGACACGCCTATCCCGGTACTCGCAGGCATCATGTGCTGAAACACGTTCCGCTCCTCGAAGAACCGCGTGCGGGCCTGATTCAGCTCGCCATACCAACCCAGAATATCGTCGACGTACAGCCAAGTACGCACTATGTGCTCGAAGCACATTCCCATCCGGCCGAGGATGTCCTCCATCGATTCGAAAGTGTCACTCACTTGGTCGGGCCTGGCACGGCTCGCGTCCGGCGACGCCAGGCCGCCAAGGAAGCAGTACTTTGCGTGCTCATCCTCGAACACAGATCCCACGACGCGGCCACCAGCCTGCACGGTTCTCACCGCGGCACCTGAGAGAGCACTCACTTGCGTTCCTATCAGCTCCGAACCCCCGTCTAGCCATGTCACTGGCCATGTCGTCTCTCCGAAGGCCTCGCCAAGCGCCGCCAATCCTCTCGCCGCCAGCGACCGGCCACCAAAGACCGTCTGGGATACTATGGTCGCGTCCCGCTCCCGTACGGAGCTGGCAAGTTCTGTGAAGAGCGCCAGTGGATCTCTGCGGCGGTTCGACCGTGCCGTGATGTAGTGGGTCTGATGTCGCTGTCGCGAGAACGAGAAGAAGTCCAATCCCCTCTCTCGACTCCTCGCAAGAGCTTTCGATCTATGTGACGTTGGCATGAATCGCCCTTCTGTGTTCCTTGTTCGGCCCGACTGGCGCGGGTACGAGATTCGGCCCAGAATAGGTATGACCTCCCCCATACCCCGGAACGCACCGCCATGTTCGGGACAATTCCTCAAACGTGTGAAAAGTAAGTTGACTCCACGGGCGAAGCTACGGAACTCGCAGCAGAATGCCCGGCAGACGACTTACGCGCTCCGACTGCAAGTAGCCATGTGGACCGGTGGGAGACCCATTTCGCACAACTCCACAATCTGTGGAAAACGCTGCATACCGCGCCTCATTATTGCGGCGGCGTTTCCACATCGCGTACACATGTGTTCATCGGGCCGAAGAAAAATCGGCGCTTGCCGGAAAGCCACAGTTGCATAGGTTGCAGTTGCCCTCCTAAGCTCCAAGAGAATTCAGTGACGCAGCCGTATTCGATCGCGTTACGTGTGCGACCGCTCGGCAAAATCGAATCGGGTAAATGTACGAATACAGCCAGCTTGGCCAGAAAAAGCTCCGTCAGCAAACGACTCGTGGATTGGACGAGATTCGTTGCCCTCTCGATAGTGCAATAATGATGGTGACCGGCGGCTTGGCCTGTCGCATCGAGAACGGCAAGCGTGTGTTTCGCAGCTTCCAGGGAGCGCCGCGCAATCCTGCCTGGGATGTGGTGAGTGTCCAACTCGAGTGCTCGGCCTGCAGACGTAGGATCGAAGACCTCGTCCTCGACTGTGGTGAGCCGGAGGCGGACGGTGCCGCTCCCGCCTTTCAAATCATCTCTTGAGCAGCCAGCCAAGCCGTAGGTGACGCAGCCCGCCGATCCGGGCTCTCAGCGCACTCCGGCGATCACGAAGCGCCGTCGGAGTTCACTGCATCGCGGCAACCCCGATAGTGACTGCCAGCATCAAATTGGTCGTCAGGATCCAGATCACGTTGCCGCCCAGGGCCGGGATCGGGACCGGTTCCGCAGCGCTAGAGAATGCCCACCGCAACGGTTTCACCAGCAGCAGCGACGGCAGCACTGCCGCCACCGAGAGCACTGGCAAAACATCGGCAATGATGGCGGCCAGAATCGCCGTGGGTGTCATTAAGGCAGCCGCGGCGTACACCGCCGCAGCTCTGGTGCGGCCCATAGCCAGCACCAGATTCTTCCTGCCGCCCGCCTGGTCGGCGGCCGCGTCAGGAAATTCATTCAACAGCAACAAGTTGAAGGTCATCAGTGTTGCCGGTACCGCAGCGGCCACAGCCGCCTGTCCCAGGGTCCCGTTCTGCACCAACGCAGTTCCCAACACAGGCAGACCGCCCAGGCCGAGACCCGCAGCGATCTCTCCCCATCCAATCCGGGCCAGCAGATCGGTGTAGCCCAGAACGCACACCGCGCCCAGAACCATAATCGGCACCAGCACGAGGCCAACCTGGACGAGCAGCCAGACGCCCACAGCCAAACCTAGCACGGCCCAGCTGAGACCGAACACGAGTGCCTGCTGGCGCGAGATTGCACCAGATGGGAGTGTTCCGCTCCCGCCCGAGAACGGAGTGCGCAGCGTCTTCAGATCGATTCCGGTACGCATGTCACTCCACTCGTTGAGCACGTTTACCGCGATATGAAGCGCTACAAGCCCAATCAGTGCCGCCACGGTCCGCATCCAGCTTATCGGCCCCTCATAGGCAGCAGCCGCCGCACCGGACGCTACGAGAGTCACCGGAAGCAGCAGGAAAGGAACGCGAGCCACGCCGGCAAAGGCTTTAAGGATCGACATGGTCTATCGACTTCGCGCCTCCCTCTGAACTATGGTTACGTACTCGTCAGCCGCCAGATTCTCCCTGACCTCGAGTGACCCATCCGGCCACCTTACCTCCAACCGCTCCACCACACTGTCGGATCCCAGACCGAAATGCATCCGTGGATCGTTATATGACAGGTAGCTGGTAGCCCATTGGTTGATCGCCACCTGGGTGCCTGTCCCGGTTTCCACAATCACCTTCGCCCCGATCGCCGATGCAGGACCACCGCCACCCACCAAAGTCAAACCAAGCCAGTGATTGCGGTTACCACCGTCGTTGCGAAGCAACGCCGGTGTGGCCATGAGATCGATGTGTGATACAATGATGTCCAGATCACCGTCATTGTCATAGTCCCACACCGCCGCAGCGCGTCCGGAACGTTGGGTCGCGAAGTAGTCGCTCACTTCCCGGCCGACATCGCGAAACTGTCCTGTCCCGTCGTTCTCCAACAATAAGGGGTACTGCAGCACCAGTTCCTCGGCCGTGCCGTTTGCAGCAAAGATGTCGAGATCGCCGTCGTTGTCATAATCGAACAGCGCTGCGCCCCACTGGCCCTTGCCTTCAAAAGCCCGCGCCACACCGCTTCTCTCGGTGATGTCCTCAAAAGATCCGTTGCCGCGGTTGCGGTATAGTGCCCCGTATCGCAGATCGGTCACCAGCAGATCGATCTGACCGTCGCCGTCAACGTCGCCAATCGTACCGTGCATGGAACCGGTTGGCAATCCGCGATCGTTGGCGGCGACACCAGCTGCGGCTGCGGCTTCTGTAAACTGCCCGTCGCCGTCATTGCGGAACAGGAAGTTCATTTGGTGGTCATTACCCTGAAACAGATCGAGATCGCCGTCGTCGTCATAGTCCCACACCGTCAAGCCCATGCACTTCGAGTCCGGGGCGAACAAGCCCAGTTCTCGAGTCACCTCGGTAAAGCGGCCCTCAGGAACCTGACGGTACAGCATCGAAGCCTGACCAACATACTCCGACGGATGTGGCATGAGCCCAGGTGTTGTGGGCGACACATACTCGGGATCAAACGCGAGGAAATTGCCCACCATCAGGTCCACGAGACCGTCGTAATCGTAGTCCCAGAACGCGACTCCAACACTCCACTTGGTGTATCCATTGAGCATCTCGGGGCCCCTCAGACCTACAGAGTCCGTCACGTCGACGAACGTTCCGTCACCGTTATTGAGATAGAACACATTGGGCCCGTAGTTGAGCAGGTAGAGATCAACATCGTCGTCGCCGTCGACATCCAACGCTCCGGCAGCCATGCTCCAGTTGCGGTCGTCGATGCCGGCTTCGGCTGCCACCTCGGAAAACGTCCCATCTCCGTTGTTGCGGTACAACTGGTTGGCGGTGGCGCTGAAGACGCTGCCTTCCGGATCGCTGATTCCCTCCAAATACGTTCCGTTGAGCAGGTAGAGATCCAGGTTACCGTCCCCGTCGTAATCGAAGACGGTCACACCGGAACCGCTGCTCTCCAGGATATTCTCATAAGTCGAGTCGCCAAACGTATAGCGAAAATCGATTCCGGCTCGCTCGGTCACATCGATGAACCGTACGCCCGGCGCACCACAGCACGCGCACACCGCTGTCAGAGTCAAGGCAATACGTGGGCGTGATCTTACGATACCGCTCCATCTGGCCTCACTCACCAACGGTTACCACGACTGGCATGCTTTGGTCTCGCTTGTACCGCACATACAACCACGACATCGGTACGATGAGAACACCCGCTGCGAAAACGGCGAGTCCGATGAAGACGGCCGCGAAGAACTGTGACCTATTGTATCGTGATGCCGCGCGGAACAACGCGGAGTCCTGACGGGCCGTGAGTACGACCATTGCTGCCCGCCCCCTCAGGCCCAACTCCGGACCCCACGCATCTGCGTCTGGAGCCTG
>Ga0209536_100010335_pt1 | contig 13778 bp, 15 predicted proteins | sample DeeMarSeWOR28_12_FD_187461 | JGI IMG/M metagenome (GOLD analysis project Ga0209536, IMG submission 187461) | Marine sediment microbial communities from White Oak River estuary, North Carolina - WOR-2-8_12 (SPAdes) (version 2) | ecosystem: Environmental > Aquatic > Marine > Intertidal zone >...
ATGTTGTCTCTTTGGTTAAATATCCTTATTTTATGCTAAGATGGATAAAAGACAAGCTCACATAATTCTTCATTTTAGAAATTCTTCAATGCAAAACTTTGTTATATTAGATTAGTTGGTACTTACAATTGGGGTTTAATAATTGTCTGAGCACGAAACTATTGAAAAAGTAAAAGAGAAACAAGGCATTTTATCAAAAATACAGAACTTCTTTACATTAGGGTATGGAACAAAAGAAGATCTACGTGAATTAGACAAAAAGCTCAGAGACCTCTATTATATTGAACTTCGTGACTTAAGGCATGTTTGGGAAGACCTTTATTTGGCAGCTATGGACGCAAATGCTGCTCAGAGCAGGGACTACAAACAGGTTATCCAAGTTTTGGATCGGGTCACAGAAAAAGTTAGGCACGCCGATTATGGTTATGCTGGACTTTGGGACCGAAAGGGTCACATAAGAGAAAACGAGTTGGCTCGCGTTTTCAACTTTGATCGAGATGTAGGAAAAGAGCTTGATGGTTTAAAAGTTTCAATAAGTAAAGCAAAGAATGAGGCTGATGCAGAAAACTGGACAACAGTTTCTGCTGAGGTAAAGAACGTTAAGCATTTATTACTTGCTTTTGAAGAAAGATGGAATGAACGAATAACAAAGTTTAGACCTTTAGACATGTAGGATGGTTGATGATAAGATGCCGATAATAGAGAAAGTTTCATGGGATTTCGCAAGTGCCGAAGACATTGCCTATAGATTTCCTAATCTTTCCCTGAAGTATGGAAGCCAAGTCATTGTTAAAGAAAACCAATGGGCTGTCTTTTTCCGTGATGGCAAAGCATACGACATTTTTGGTCCGGGAAGACAGACAATTACAAGCAACAACATTCCGCTTCTAACTGGAGCCCTAAAGGCTCTTCGTATAATCGGAGACATCTTCGACTGTGAAGTCGTTTTTGTCAGCAACAGCCAATTTCAAGGAAAATTTGGCGGACAAGCCTATTCTGCTCCCAGTGGAAACATTCAGTATCAAGCTGAGCTTGGCTATTATGGATATCTTCTCTATAAAGTAGAAGACCCGAAACTGTTTGTCATCGAATTTTTCGGTAACAGAGGAGCAGGCACATCCCGCGACGTTGAAAACTACATTCGCGGATTCATCAACGAGCGCGTTATAGACGAGTTTGCGAACCACGACATCTTTAATGTAGTAAAAAATGTAGACGAAACTACAGATAAGGTTGCTTTAATAATCAAAGACGAAGCAGCCCGGATTGGACTTAAAATAATTGACACTGTTTTTGAAGGAGTTAAAATCCCTGAAGAGGCAAGACGTTTTGCAACCAGCATTGGACAGCAAGCAATGACAATGCAATATATGAAAGAAACCACAGCCGAAATTCCCGAAGGAAGCGGAGGAGCTGCAGCAGCGGGTGTTGGAGCCGGTGTCGGAATTGCTATGGGAACAGCCTTAGGAAAAGCTATGCAGCAAACTCAAAATTCAGGTCCCCCGCAGCAGGTTGTGTTATGTCCAAAATGTGGAAACCAAAATGTTGTCGGAACCAAATTTTGTGGCAACTGCGGAACCAGTTTAGCTCCTGTAGCTAAGGTCAACTGCCGAAAATGTGGCGCTGAAATGCCAGAAACAATGAAGTTTTGTGGTAACTGTGGTTCTCCAATGAAGCCACAGAAGATCGAGTGCCCAAAATGTAAGATAGAGAATTTGTCTACGAACAAGTTCTGCGGTGGCTGTGGCAATAAACTACAGTGAAATCCATTTCTTTATTTTTCTGCTTTTTTGTTGTTGTATGTAACCTTTAATATTTTCAGGAAAAAATCAAGGTCTATTCCGAAGTCGTCACAGATTTCGACGATACTAGATGCATAAACATGAAAGATTTCTTCAATTATTGTTTTAACTATTTCTGATGGGATTTCTTCTGTTGGTTTAAGGAAAAGGATAAACCATCTTCCAAGTTTTGTTGGAACATACCATTTGATTCTTATTTTTCTTTTTCCTTGTGCGATCTGTTCCATTCCTTGATCAAGAATGTCTGCAGAGACCATACGTTTTAGGTATTCAATTATGGATTTGTTTGAGTAGGTTGTTCCTTTAATTAGATCTCTTTGGTATGTTCGTCCATTTAGTTTAATTTTCATCAATAATGTTTTACCTATCTTGGATTGGAGGACGCTCCAGATTAGCTTGCGTTTTTCGTTTTCTAATGGGAAGGGAAGTATATAGTGCCAGACGTTATTGTCCCCCATCTTTAACCACTTTCCTTTAAAATAATTAAGGGTGAATGTTAATAAGATTCCGTTGTATTTTAGATTCAGAATTCTTATTAGATCAAAAACTGTCTTATTTAGTGTGATTTAAGTCATGAACTTGCGTACTCTGAGATTAGTATGCGTTGGATGCATAATTTTCACTCTTTTACTAAGTTCTCAGGATGTTGTTGCTGATGTATCAGAGTTTCAAGTTGATTCTACAGACCTACAACTTTACCGTGATGGAATAGTGCGTGTCACCCATACATTGATTATTAACGAAACACTTCCTGAAGTGACTTTTTCTATGCTTGGTTCTTTAGTTGACAATTTTATTGTGCTTGATGAAAACCGTACTGTTCTTGATTATGAAATTGATGGAACTGATTTGAACGTTTTTAGCTTGGGAGCGACTTGTGTTTCAGTTCAGTATGATACTGCATCTTTGACTGCAAAATCAGCTGAAGAATGGACTTTTCTGGTTGACACTCCATATAATCTAACTGTTTTGTTGCCTGTACACTCGACAATAATTTACTTCAATCAGGTACCAACTTCAATAGAAAGTGAAGGAAACCAGATTGCCTTGTCTTTGTTTGAGGGGATTTGGGAGATAAGTTATGTTTTTCCAATTATTCCATTTACATCCTTTCAAGTTAGTGATCTGCAAATTTCACCAAATGATGGTAGCACTGGAGAAGAAATTACCATCACAGTTATTGTAACCAATGAAGGGAGTGAAACTGGCTCTTTTACAATTCCTTTTTCAGTTAATGAGACATTAGAAGAAACAAAGACTGTGACGCTTTATCAAGGTGAATCAACAAAAGTAGAATTTAAGGTAAATAAAGATGAGTTAGGAACATATAATGTTGACATAGCAGGTTTAGTTGGCGGCTTCACAATTACTGAAATTCCTTCAAACGGAACCGAATCAAAAAGCTTTCCGGTTGAGTATTTGGTCCTAATAGCTGTTAGCGTTTCAATACTTATAGCATCATTCTTTCTTTTTAGACGAAGAAAATATAATCCTGAGAACATATTCAAGGTGAATCCTCGTTTGAATCAGGAAGAAAAAGATGTGATCCACTTCTTGGTTGATAACGATGGTAAAGCCTTCGAGGCTGAAATTCGGCAAAAGTTTTCTGACATACCACGAACTAGCCTTTGGAGATTGATTAAACGATTAGAAAAAATGGGTCTTGTTTCAATTAAAAAGATTGGGCTTGAAAACAGGGTAGAACTTAAAAAATAAGAAATTGGGTTTTTTCCTTTATTGTTGTTAGAAAGCATTTAAAACATCTTTCTTTTTTGAAAAGCTTGACCTACTTGGATTAATGGTAAAGCTCTTTATCTTTTTATTCAACCTTACGGCTACTGTTAGTTGTCTAGAAAGGAAACCTGAATTATGCCAGAAAAGATCATTGGACATGGAACATGGTACGATAAAACTGCATCTAAGATAATAGAACGTGAAAAAAAGCTTGGTAGAAGCCTAAATTTAGTAAGAACCGAAAGTGGTCTTGGCGCGTCTGGTTTTCCTCATATTGGAAGTTTTGCTGATTGCGCTCGATCGTATGCTGTATCATTAGCAATTCAAGAACAAGGTATAAAATCAGAATACATAGCTTTCGCCGATGACTTGGATGGTCTAAGGAAGGTTCCTGCCGGGCTCCCTGAATCATTAAGTAAGTATTTAGGTTATCCTGTTACTTCTATTCCTGACCTTTATAGCTGTCATAATAGCTTCGGGCAACACATGACAAGTCTTCTACTGGATTCTTTGGACCAAAGCGGAATAAAATACACTTTCATGTCAGCAAAAAAGGCTTACAGTCTAGGAGTTTTTACTAAACAAATCAAAACGATTTTATCTAATTCACAGAAGGTCGGAGAAATTGTGAAAGATGAAGTTGGGCAAGAAAAATTTGTTGAAACTCTTCCATATTTTCCGATTTGTGCTAAATGTGGTAGAATTTATACTACGAAAGCTCACACATTTCTGGAGAAAGAAAATAAGGTTCTATATAGCTGTGAAGGATTAGAGGTCAGAGGAAAATGGCTAGAAGGGTGCAAACATGAGGGTGAGGCAGATATCAGCAAAGCGGAGGGCAAACTTGGGTGGAAGGTTGAGTTTGCGGCTAGGTGGAACGCTCTTGATGTCAGGTTTGAGCCTTATGGCAAGGATATTTCAGATTCTGTACGCGTAAATGACCGGATTTGCAGAGAAGTTTTCAATTGGGAACCTCCGTTTCATGCTAAATATGAGATGTATTTGGACAAGAGCGGAAAAAAAATCAGTAAATCTGCTGGGAACGTTTTTACACCACAGGCTTGGTTCATGTATGGTTCGCCTCAATCGCTTTTGTTGCTTACTTTGAAACGATTTGTTGGAACCAGAAGTCTGTCGGTAACTGACATTCCACAATACATGAATGAACTTGACGATCTAGAAGACATTTACTTTGGGAAGAAGGCTCTTTCAGACAGTAAAGAAAAAGCAAAACTTGTTGGACTTTTCACGTATTGTATGCTCTTTAATCTGCCTGCCAAGATAAGTGATCATGTGCCCTATAATTTGCTTACTTTTTTGGCTAAAATGGCTCCGGAAGGTTTTGAAACGGAGTTTATTTTAGAGAAACTACAAGGTTACGGATACGGAAAAGATGGGCTATCTGAAAACATGAAACGCAGAATTCATTATGCACTTAATTGGTCAAAAGATTTTACTGCAATAAATGAGCAGATAATAGACCTATCTGAACAAGAACAATTTGCAATTAGCGAGCTTATTTTAATCTTAAATGCGAAAGCCACCGAAGAGGAGATTCAAACTGCAATATTCAATGTAGCTAAAAACAACAACATTAAGCCTGGAAAGTTTTTCAAGACTCTTTACAGGATTCTATTGGGTACACCCCAGGGTCCAAGGCTTGGGCCTTACGTGTTGGCTATGGGTAAGGAAAACGTAATTGATGCCCTGAAAAGAGCAACAAAGCTATAGGCTAAAATTATTAATTTTGTAATATTATTAGAAACAATTGATGCGGTCGTAGTCTAGCCTGGTCAGGACCCCGGCTTCCCAAGCCGGGTACTCGGGTTCAAATCCCGGCGACCGCACCAAATTTTGTTATCTATTTTTTTTAAAACAATATCAACATTGCTCTATACTAATAGAACAAAAAATCTAGAGGACTTTAATCTATAAAAGTGACTGAAGCAACTAACTGTTTACATATTAGTCGCTTTATGATGGAGCAGAAGTTAGTATGAAATCTTTCAGTTTTGTTCACGCTGCGGATTTACATCTGGGATACGCTCAATACAACCTAGACACACGTCGCAAAGACTTTGAAAATGTGTTTTGCGAACTGGTAGACAAAACAATTGCATTAAAACCAGATTTTATGATACTTGCAGGTGACATCTTTGAGCATGCTCGGCCATCAAATTCTACTCTTGAATCTGCGATAGTCAACTTTCGAAAACTGAAAGATGCTGGCATTCCTGTTTTGGCTGTTGATGGCTCGCACGACTCTGCGCCTAATATAATAACAAGTACAATTCTAAATCCTCTGGACAGTACAGGTTTGATTTGGTATCTACCACGTCATGAAGGTTCTTGTTGGAGAAACGAGAATTGTTACGTTTACGGTATCCCTAACTTTAGAACTCCAAGGAAAACGCAAGAGGAACTACCAGTTTTTCTGGAAAAGAATAAACCTACTCCAGACCAAACATTGTTTAACATTCTAGTTTTTCATATGGCTTTAGATATTCCGGCAGTTAAACCACCAAAAATGGAGGCTGAAGCCACACCTGAAAGCCTTCCTGGTGGTTTTAATTATTATGCGGGTGGGCACATTCATAAGCCATTTCAAATGAACTTCAGGAACGGTCTTTTATCATATAGCGGAGGAACTGAAACTGCAAGTTATGATGAAGCAAAAAACGCGAAGGGTTTTTATCATGTTCATGTAAGTAAGAGCAGGAAATCAAGAATTGAACGTATAAAATTAGAGACTGCACGCAAATTCGTTATTTTGGAGCAAAACTTCACCGGTTTAACTCCCTCAAAGATTACAGAAGCTGTTATAAATCTTGTAAAAGAGAATGAAGAACAAGACTCAATCATAGTTCCAGTTATCAAAGGAGTACTACCCGCAGAGACTGGACGTGGTGAAATCGATCTTACAAAAATTCGGGCTGCTGGGTCCAAAGCTCTTTTAGTGCATCCAGTTCTGCGGTTAAGAGAAACTGAAATTTCAGAAGAAATAGTCCGGTCTATTTTTGGTGTAGATATGAAAGACCTGAAAACTAAGGCTTACGAATATTTCTTTGAAGTTTTTATTGAAAACTACAACCGCCAAGAAAGTGAAAAGATTGCTAGGCTCGCCTTGGATTTGATAGGACCATTAGTTGGAAAGCACGAACCCAAAGTAAAAGAAAAACTGGAGGCTTTTCTTTGAAACTAGTTTCAATTAAGATTGATAATATAAGATCACACGTAAAAACAGAGGTTCGTTTCAGTGATGGGTTTAACTGTTTGGTGGGTGGTCTTGGACAGGGAAAGTCTAGTGTGCTTTATGCATTTGATTTTGTACTTTTTGGAGACCCTCTAGGAAGAAGTTATGAATATCTGCTTAGAGAAGATGCAGAAGAAGGTAAAATAAGTGCAAATTTTGTTCACAATCGTAAAACATACAAGATACAGCGAGCGCTAAAAAGAGGCACTAATAGCATCGGTCAGGACATAGACCAACTCAAACTATTTCAAGATGGAAAATTGATTGCAAGCAATAAAAATGATGCAGTAACTGAAGAACTGAAAATTATAACTGGACTAGACAAAAACATTTTCCGAGAACTTGTTTGGGTACGCCAAGAACATCTCAAACAGCTTATAGATACAACTCCTAGACAACGTCAAAAGAAAATTGATGATTTGTTCGGGCTCTCTGATTATGAAAATGCATGGAGCGTTCTTCAACTATTTCAGCGCACATATGAAGTTGAAAAGAACGTTTTAGAACGTGATGCTGATGTAATTCGAATCAATAAACTGGAGGACAACTACTGTAAAGCCGTTGAAGATTTTTCGTTAACGGTTTCCCAACTTGAAGACGCAAAAACTAAACTTGCCAAAGCAGATTCATTGCTGGCTGATGCGGCTGCCCATCTTGAGAGTTTAGAATTGCTTCGAAAGACAACTGAAACTTTGCAAAGAAAGGATGTCCAACTTCAGACAAATCTGAATAACATCAAACGAAGATTTTGTGAGTTAAATGAACAGAATGTGATTAATAATAAGAGGCTTGAGGAACAAAAACTGCAAATCAAACGAATGGAGAAACAAAAAAAGCTTCAATTAGAATCAATAGAGAAAGAAGGACTGAATAACACAAAACCGGTGAAAGAGCTTAGAGCATACCTTTTTGATGTGGAAGAACAAATACGAACCTTCAGTGGAGAACAAGAGGCCACAAAACGAGAAATGCAATCATCAATTAAAAAGATTTCAAGCATAATAACTGAAAGCAAATGCCCCCAGTGTCTTCAAGAATTAACGGGGGAATATAAGGAAAACCTCAAAGAAAATCTTCAAAAAGAGCGAACAGAAAGTGAAAAACTGCTAGCTGATCTTCAAAAAAGAATTGAAAATCTAAAATGCCACCACAAAAATGTAAGTGTTGCAGTTTTGAGCCTTCAGCAACTTATTCCACAAATCCAAGATTTACAAAAACAAATAATAGAAAAAGAGGAGTTGTCAACTAAATTTTCTTCACGACTTGAAGAAGCAAAACAAGAAGAAAAACAGTTACAAAAACAGCTTTCCGAAACGAAGAAAGAGATAACAAAATTTGATTTATCTCAGTTTGGTTCTGCTCGAAAACTACACAAAAACGCTTTTGTTAACCATCTCAATGCCAAAAATGACGTTACTAGTTTAGAACAAAGAAAATCTGACCTAGCTTTAAAGGTAGACGATTTAAAAGAGAGACTGGATGTTGTACAAAAAAAGGTTGAAAGAAAGGAAAACGTCAGCAGACTTCTCGAGGTTATAGCTAGAATCAGAGTTGCATACCGAAGCATTCAGCCTAAGCTTAGAAGCGAGTTTATTATTTATCTTCAGAGGACTGTTCAGAAAGTACTAGATACCCTAACAGGAGATGTTAGTCCCGTTTTAAATGTCAAAATCGATAAAGACTATTCCCCGTTTGTGTCTAGCGATAAAGGTTATCAACGTGATGTTGCAAACCTTTCAGGTGGAGAACGTACGCTATTGGCTTTTGCGTATCGAATCGGTCTCGGGCAACTTATAATGCAGTCTAGAACAGGTCATGGTCTTTACATGCTTTTGTTAGATGAACCCACAGAAAGTCTAGGACGAGAAGACGGATCTGTTGAGCGACTTGCTGAGGCTATTAGCCGTCTAAGAGCTATTGAGCAGATAATTGCTGTAACACACAACGAATCTTTTGCTGAAAAAGCAGACCATGTAATTCGTATCCAGAAAGAGGAAGGGGCAAGCCAAATTTATACCAATAAATAATTCCTGTATGTGTGGCTCCGTAAGTCATAAAAACTCAGAAAATAAATTGTTTATAGGGGCTTTATTACGAGACTTTTTCTATTATGCATAATCTGTTTGTTGTTATTATTTGATTCAGGGCTTTTGGTGTTTTCAGTTAATGATGTTTTAGTAGGTGTAAAAGAAGGCGACTTAATAGAATATCAGGTAACCTACACTGGAGACGTTCCAGAAGAACACGATGTGACTTGGGCAAAAATTGAAGTGAGAAAAGTTGAGGATTTACAAATTGAGTTATCAGTAACCTCAAGATATTCTGATGGCACCGAAGAAACTTTGACCACTAACTTGAACCTATTTACCGGTCAAATAGCAGACTGTTTTATAATTCCAGCAAACTTGAATTTAGGTGACACTTTTCTGGATCAAGTAGAAGGTACAATAACAATCAACGGAATCGAAGAAAGAACATACGCAAACACTAAGCGAACAGTCGTAACTGCATCAACAACACATACTGAATTTGTTTGGGACCGAACTACTGGATTTCTTGTTGAAGCAGCATCATCATACTCTGACTTCATTTTAGTTACAACTGCAGAAAAAACTAACATTTGGCAAACACAAACGTTTGGAGTTGACCCATTATGGTCAATTGTGCTGATAGCTTTAGTTTTTGTTCTAATTATAGTGATCTTCCTGAGACGAAATTACCTAAAGAGTCAGTCACTAGTTTAGCTTTCTGAACTTTCCACAGGTACAGGAAGAGGTGGTGCAGTGGAAGCTAAAGCCCAGCCTATCCATGCTACAACAATAAGAACTGCATAGACAATAATAATGACTGGAACAATAATCGCCCATTCTGTGGCGGTTTTACCTAAGAACATCGCATCGTCTGGGGCCAAAAAAAGTAACCAAAAATACGCAATCATAATAAACAATGCCAAAACTAAGAATAGAGCACCTAGCGATCTATCTCTCAACTTCTATTCCTCGAACATACGGTAAACTCTCTTGTCACTTAAAACTTTCTAGGCAACAGTTAATTTGGTTTTGAACTTTTGATCGATAATGAAGCATATTCATAATTAATAATCAGAACATTTACTCTTCGTAAACTTTCTTCTCTTTTATTATGAAAATGTTTTCTCCACCCGAAATAACCTTGAAATCCTCTTTCAAGTTTGCTCTGTGTAAAAACTTTTTAAGAATCAAACGCAAAAAGGATCTTGATGCTTCTTTTTCTTCCTCAAACTCTAAAGTAACCTCTTTTTTAGCGGTAATAACTTTTCCTTCCAGCTTTCCCTCAAGAAAGTCAGTTAACTCTCTAATACAAGCATCATCAAAATTTCGAAGCTCATTAACTTCTATAACAACATTTGGCATGTAAGTTAAACCTCATTCCCATTCAAAAACAGAACTAGCTTTTAAATCATCTCTCAATTATCACATCTATTTGCTGTTGCAGTATTGCCAAACTCAAACATGTCTTAATTTGAAATTATGGTTAAAAAATTAAGTAACATCGTTGTTTGTATCTATTGTTTCTTGTATTCGTCTCTTCTGTCAATTACTTCCATTGTGCCTGGTCCGGTACCTAACAATGTAACAGGAACCTTAAGCTGTTTTTCAATATTTTCAACAAATGCTTTTGCTTCTCTTGAAATATCATTGTAAACTGTTACACCTTGGCATTCAGGAAATAGCACATCGATCTTTGTAACCGTAATTTGAGTTGCCCCATTTAACATAACTGCTCTTTTTGCTAAATCAAAATCAAAAGGAGCTGCTCTTCTTTTTCTTCCAGTGTTTGTTGCAATTTCTGCCCATCCTCGCTTTTCTGCTTCTTCCCAGGAAAGTTCACCAGGAAGAGGTCCACCTCCAACACGGGTGTTATACGCCTTGAATACTACTATTACATCATCAACGTTGGTTGGTCCAACTCCAACATCTGAACATGCAGCAGCAGCACATACGTCTTTAGATGTACAATATGGATATGTTCCGTGAAAAAGAGAGAGGTATGTTCCCTGAGTGCCTTCAATCAAAACATTCTTTCCGGATTCGATGGCTTTGTTGACTTCTAATGGTACATCTACCATAAAATCTTTGAGGGTTGGAAAATCGCGGGCTAATTTTGCCACTCGCATAACTCTGTCTGCATTACATGGTCCTGAACCTGAGCCAGTTGATTTAATTTCTTTTGCTAAATATCCTACTTTGTCTGCTGCCATGTGTTTTGGTTCAATTATTGCGCATTGTGGGTCTATGCCGACTCTATTTTGTGTTCCTGTTACCTGTATTTCATCTAAGAAAATTTCTGGATTAACAAGTACTCCTGGGCCAATAAGAAGACGACATTCCGGAGAAGTAAAAGCACTGGGCAACATTCTGAGCTTATATGTTTTTTCTTGATAAACCACAGTATGCCCAGCATTGGGTCCAACTCCAGCTCTTGCTGTAACAGCAGTCTTGTCTTTTACTGCTAAATATGATATCATTTTTCCTTTTCCAGTGTCTCCGAAGAATCCGCAAACTAATACAGTACAGGGCATATTATCGCTCCAGCATGTTCAACGTGAGCTGTGATTCTTAAATCTTGTCGTAACAATGTTTGAAAATTGGATTAGTCAAAAAATCCTTTTTTGGGCTAGTTCCGATTTGTGACAAAATTCTCTGAAAATTTAAATGCTAAAACAGATAAAAAGCTAAAACGGCTGACGATTTTGTATGCCTTTGAAGCTAGTAAAGAGCGAAGGAGTATTCGATCGCTAGGATTGGAAACCTGCTGGTTTGAAGCTTGTAATGAGAAACAAGTCGCTAATGCTTTGAAAGCATCGAATATTATGAGATCTGTAGCTATGGTTCCTATAGTATACTCTTCTGAATCCCAAGTGACACCACAGAAACTATCAGTTAATGAATTTGTACCTTATGAAACGTTCTGAGGAAAACATGATGGTTGACGAATTAGCATTGAGAACTAAAAAGTGGTTCAATAGATTTGCGGTTGCTCTAGGCGGTTTTCTCATATTCGTTGGAATCATAATAATTGGAGTCTTTGTATTCATATTAATGGGTGATATAAACTTTAATCTGATAGAACTTGAAAACTTTCAAAGCCTTTTCAATGCAGTTTTACTGTTCGTCGGTTTAATTGATTTGATAGCTGGAATTATACTCTGGCGAAGGTGAAATAGATGAAAACCCAACGAATATTATCAGCTATAATTGGAATAACCCAAGCTGTAATTGGACTTTTTTCTGGAGTATCTGCGATATTACTAGGATTACATATTATTGAAATTAAAGAAGTATTAACTTCACCCCCTGAGTTCTTGGTAATTTATATACTCATAATCGGTTTGTTCAGCCTATTTTCAATCATAAACGCACTTTTCCTTATTCGTGAGTGGCGAGGATGACAAAAGGAGGAAAATGTTGTTGGGTAACGAAAAGAAACTTGGTCTTTTCAGTGCAGTAATCAACGGTTTAGGTGGCGCAATCGGGTTCGAGATTTTTGTTCTGCTAAATTATGCTTACTTTGACCTAGCAGGACCAAGCATGATTTCAGCTCTATTTTTCTGTGGCATAATTAATCTTGTAACCATGCTTAGTTACAGCGAACTAAGCGCAGCCTTACCCGAGGTTGGAGGCGAATACACATATACAAAAGTTGCTTTTGGAGGTTTCATTTCATTCATGTCTGGCTGCCTTCGCTGGCTCGCAAGTATTTTCGGTGGAGCTCTTGCGACACTAGTTTTCGTTGACCAGTTAGGGGTACTATTCTCCGTTTTTGCTCCATCCATACAGGACCTTGTTTTAGCAAATACTGCTCTTTTAATTATCGGTTTAGTTATAATGCTTATAATTTTAGCAATCCGAGGAATAGAAGAAGCAACTACACTTGTTGTTGGTGCATTCTTGGCTATATTCCTTATTTTCCTTTTTACAAGCATCGGATACTCCCTTACTCCTCAAAACGTTATACCAGAGGTTTCACCAAATAGTTTAGTAGTATTCTTTGCGACCACTGCTTATCTCTTTCCAATGTTTGTTGGAATGCGAGCGCTAATAGCAAGTGCACCTCAGATTAAAAATCCAGGCAAAAATGTTCCCCGAGCATTATTAATAACAACAGTGGTGTTGACTGTAGTCTATTTTGCAGTTGCCTATGTTTCTGTTGGAGTAATACCTTCAGATATCCCAAGAACTGCTGCCGATCCCCCTCTTCTTAATCTCGCCGCTTCAACTATCTTAGGTCCAATTGGTGCAATCCTTTTTGCGATAGCAGGCATATTTGCTAGTGTTTCATCTGTAGGAACGGCCATGAGTGTCCAAGCAAGTATTCTTGGAGGAATGAGCAGAGACGGATATCTTCCTAAACTGTTAGAGAAAGCTCATAGAAAGTTTGGAACACGTTATATAGCAATTATTGCTAGCTCACTTTTTGTAGTGTTCTTTGGAACCAGTGGTGCAGTAGTTTTCCTTGGTTATGCCGCAAGCTTTGGTTCCCTGCTTGTTTTTGCGATCGTTAATTTCTCGCTTATACAACTAAGAAGAAAGCAACCGCGATTAGAGCGCCCATTCAAGGCTCCTCTTTATCCGTTTACTCCCATTGCGGGAGTTGTAATGTCTGTTTTGTTGCTTACATTTCCTATTCTGTTAGGAGATGTTAATGCTGGAAGTGCTTTGATTTCAAGTTTAGGTATGATAGCAATAGTTCTAGTTACGTATTATCTAAGGATGGTGAAACGTGAAGTTGACTTTAACCGCATACGAGTAGCAGTTGGAGGAATCTGTTTTGGGGCTGGAGTCTCTTTGATTATAATATCATTCATTATTATCCCCAATTCATTGAAAATAATCACAATTCTTTTTGGATTTGCTTCAACAGTGGCTGGATTCTTTAACATTCTTGGATCTACTCGTAAAATTGATTAGCTAATAAAATTACTAAATATGGTGATCCAAAAATTGTCA
>Ga0209536_100010336_pt1 | contig 13778 bp, 12 predicted proteins | sample DeeMarSeWOR28_12_FD_187461 | JGI IMG/M metagenome (GOLD analysis project Ga0209536, IMG submission 187461) | Marine sediment microbial communities from White Oak River estuary, North Carolina - WOR-2-8_12 (SPAdes) (version 2) | ecosystem: Environmental > Aquatic > Marine > Intertidal zone >...
GCCAGCGCGTATCGAGGCATGCTATCCCTGCCTGTTATTCCCTGTTATGTGATCGAACGCTTTGCAGAATATTGAATATGCAAAGATAATACAACGATCATGGCAAAGAAGTTCTTACGCAAGTATTTGCCGCATCCTGACGTAATTACCCGAAATCGCTGGATCAAGATGCTGGGCCCGCGGTTACAGGAACCGTCGTTGTGGCATATCAACCGCCGCTCCTGCTCGCTCGCGGTTGCGCTCGGCGTATTCTGCGCCTTCATTCCGGTACCTTTCCAGATGCTGATCGCGGCCGCGGCCGCGGTCTGGATCAGGGTCAATATCCTGATCGCGGTGCCGATGGTCTGGATCAGTAATCCGGTTACGATGGGACCCATGTTTTTCTTCTGCTACCTGGTCGGGGCGGCAATACTGGGGGTCGAGCCCGGCGGTTTCGAGTTCGAACTCAGTTTCGACTGGCTGTTGAGCGAGCTGGCCGCGATCTGGCAGCCGTTTCTGCTGGGCTGCCTGATCGTCGGCCTGGTCGCGGCGGGCGCGTCTTACTTACTGGTGCGGGTGCTATGGCACCTGCATATACTGAACCACATCAAGGTCCGCGCCGCCCGCCTGCACAATCTCCACCGCCGCAAGCATCCACCGCAATGAGCCTGTTCTGGACGATCCCGCTGACGCTGATCATCGTCGTGACCGGCACGGCTCTGTGTTTCTGGCTGTTGCACAAGGCGCACGAGGTCGACTCGTCGGTTTGGATACTGGAGCATATCGTCTGTCCGATCATACGCATCGTGTTACTGCTGATGGTCGTCAGCCTGGTCTACCCCGTCATCGAGGAAGGCTCGACCACTGCCGAGTTCTGGCAAGTGCTGCGGCAACAGGGCCAGTTCAACGATCTGCTCAACATCCTGTTCATCGCCGGCCTGCTGCTGGCTTTCATACCGCTGCTCAGCCACCCCGTGTTCGCGCTGCCGGTGCAGAGCGTGCTGACCATCGCTATCGTATTCGACTGGCAGTATTCGGCCAGCAATGGCGCCATTGCCCTGCTGCCGTCGGCCACGGTATTCGCCAAGATCTTGCTCTACATGCTGCTCGCCTACTTCGTCACGCGCGAAAGCAGCGTGCTGCTGTCGCGCGTGATCGACCGCCACTACGCCGTCGACGGCAGTATCCGCCTGGTGTCGGACGCGATTCACATGCTGCTGCAAATCCCGGTGATGCTGATCTATTGCGGCTATCTGCGAACGCAACTGGGATAAGGACAGGAAGTGGCCGGCGAGCCGGGCTGCTCAGTTTTCCGCGCTCAGCAATCCGTCATGCATGCGCCAGCGGTGCTGCATGCGCTCGGCGATCCCGAGGTCGTGGGTTACCACCACCAGCGAGGTCTCGCTCCGCCGATTCAACTCAAGCATCAGCTCAAGCATTTCGGCGGCGGTTTGCTGGTCGAGGTTGCCGGTGGGCTCGTCGGCCAGCAGGCAATCCGGGCGCGTCACCAGGGCACGCGCGAGCGCGACACGCTGACGTTCTCCGCCCGACAATTCTCCCGGCTTGTGACTGGCGCGCTGCTCGAGCCCGACCATGGCCAGCCACTTGCGCGCTTCCTCCCGGGCGGCGTCGAATCCCTGGCGCCGGATCAGCAGCGGCATGGCGATATTTTCCACGGCGCTGAATTCGGGTAACAGGTGGTGGAACTGGTAGATGAAGCCGAGCCGGCGGTTTCGCAACCTGCCCAATTCGGCCTCCGACAAACGTGCGAGGCTCTGCCCGGCAACCAGAATTTCGCCGCTGCTGGCGTGATCGAGACCGCCAAGCAGATGCATCAGTGTCGACTTGCCCGCGCCCGAGGCACCCAGGATCGCGTGGCTCTCGCCGGCGGCAACCGCAAGATCGACGCCGTTGAGCACATTGACATCGACCTTGCCCTGGCGGAAACGCTTGCACACCGCGCGCGCCTCGACGACCGGCGCGGCAGGCTGATTGACATCATTCATAGCGCAGCGCCTCGGCCGGCCGCGTGCGCGATGCGCGTAACGCCGGATACAGCGTCGCCACGATCGAGATGCCGAAAGACAGCAGCGAAATCTTGATTACATCGGACTGTTTCATTTCCGACGGCAGTTCGGTGATCGGGTAAACGCCGCGCGGCAGGAACTGGGTCTGGAAGAACTGCTCCAGCGCCGGCACGATGGTATCGATGTGCGTGGCGACCGTGACACCGCTGGCGAGGCCCAACAGCATGCCGACCAGCCCGATCAGCGTGCCCTGCACCATGAAAACCCACATGATCGAGGTCGGCGACATGCCGAGCGTACGCAGGATGGCGATATCGGACTGCTTGTCGGTAACCACCATGACCAGAGTCGAAACGATGTTGAAAGCGGCAACCGCGACGATCAGCGACAGAATGATGAACATCACCGTCTTCTCGGTGCGCACCGCCTTGAAATAATTACTGTGGCGCAGGGTCCAGTCCGAGACCCAGTACTCCAGCCCGAGTTGATGCTTGAGCTCGTTTCTGACCTGCGGCGCGAGGTCGAGATCGTCGAGTTTCAGGCGCAACCCGCTGACCCCGCCGTCCATGCGAAACAGCCGGCTGGCATCCTGGTAATGCACCAGCGCGCTGCTGCGGTCATACTCGTAGACGCCGATTTCGAATATGCCGACCACGCGAAAGCGCCGCAGGCGGGGTAGAAAACCGAGCGGCGACGCCGTTGCCTGCGGCGTGATCATCGTGACCCGGTCGCCCGGCACGACGTCGAGCATGTTGGCAAGCCCGCTGCCGAGGATGATGCCGTACTCGCCGGCAACCAGGTCGTCCAGCGTCCCGAATTTCATGTTTTCGTGAATTTGCGACACGCCGGTTTCGTATTCCGGATCGATACCTCGAATCAGCGCGCCGCTGACCGACGACAGGTTGCTCATCATCGCCTCGGCCTCGATATAGGGTGCGGCGCCGATGACATCGGCATGCTGCAGGGACTCCGCGCGCAGCGCCTGCCACTCCTGCAGCGGGCCGCGAAAACTGGTCACGGTGACGTGCGACACCATGCCGAGGATACGTCCGCGCAACTCTTTCTCGAAACCGTTCATCACCGACAGCACCACGATCAGCGCCATTACGCCGAGCGCGATGCCGAGCATCGAGATCAACGAAATGAAGGAAATGAAGTGGTTGCGCCGCTTGGCGCGGGTGTAGCGCAGGCCGACGAATATTTCGAGGGGTAGTTTCATGCGCGCGATTAAACCATGAATAGACCTCGCCCACCACCGCGGACAGAGTGACTTTTGACACTCTTGTAAGGCCATCAGGGCATGCTATAGTTAGATGCAATATTCCTCGGAGAATTGACAAAATGCGTAGCGGAATCTACCTGCTGCTTCTCGGCTCCAGTATAGCCATGCAGGCTGCCAGTGCCGGCGACAATCTGGTCATTCCCGGTCACGTCGCGACGGCTGAAACCCAGGTCATGCCGCACCGCGGCAGAACCATGGAGCAGGTGCTGGAAAAGTTCGGCGAGCCAGACAGCCGTCACGGGCCAGTCGGCGAGCCGCCGATCACCGAATGGGTATACGGATCGTTTCGAGTCTACTTCGAGCACAACATCGTGCTGCACTCGGTCGATCTGAATACGATTATCATGCCGAAACAGTAATTGGGTGTAGTTCAGGACCGTATTTAGGCGGTATACTTCGCGCTTCGAGCGGGGTGGCTGACCCCGCACAGGAACCAACGGGTTAAAGCGGAGTACACGGCCATGAACAAACACCGATTTCTGATTCTCTTCACTTCACTGGGCCTCGGCCTGCTTGCAGCCAGCCTGCAGGCTGCAGAAGTCAATATTACGCCTGATATCGAAAGCGTCACGGTCAAGCATGGCGGCAATGACGTCAGCATCATGCGTAACCAGAATCAGAAAAATACGGTCAACCCCGCGTTTGCGATAACCTCGCGCAAGTGCCCGCCGTTTTGCATCCAGCCGGCGGTACTCGCGCCCGGCGTCGAGACCATCGCCGAACTGGAGATGCTCGACTACCTCAAACGCATGAGCGAAGGCGACGACAGCATCGTCGTCATCGACTCGCGCACGCCGGCCTGGGTTGCCAAGGGCACTATCCCCGGCGCGATCAATATCCCCTGGACCAGTCTGAATCCGGCCAAGGGTGCGGATCCGATCTCGATCGGCGAAATCCTCGAGGGTCGTTTCAACGCGAAGAACCTGGAAGGACTGTGGAATTTCCGCGATGCCCGCACCCTGGTGCTGTTCTGTAACGGCATGTGGTGCGGCCAGTCGCCCAACAATATCGATAACCTGCTCGGTTTTGGTTATCCCGCTCACAAGATCAAATGGTACCGTGGCGGCATGCAAAACTGGGAAATCCTCGGACTGACCACCGCCAAGCCGATCACGGAGTAATCCTCCCGCCGCGGCATTAATGCCTCCCCTGTTTCCCGACCCCGCTGCGTCCGGGACGACGCAGCCGCTGCGCATTGGCCAGCTCTACGGCAGTAGCCGCGGCCTGTTCGTAACCGAGCAAATCGCGGCGCACGCCGGCCTGTCGGTGGTCGTCTGCTGCGACATGGCGGATGCCGAGCAGCTCGAGCAGGAGATCCTGTTTTTCAGCGAAGCGCCGCCGCGCATTTATCGCTTCCCCGACCTGGAAACCCTGCCCTACGACCAGTTTTCGCCGCACCAGGACATCGTCTCCGAGCGCATACGCTGCCTGGCCTCGATTTCCGAGGCCCGCGACGGCGTATTGATCCTGCCGGTCAGCACGCTACTGCAGAAAATCGCGCCGCAGGAGTTTATTCGCCAGCGCTCGCTCAAGCTAGCGGTCGGCGACCGCATCGACCCGACCGCGCTGCGTGAAGACCTCGCGCACTACGGTTACCGCGCGGTCGGCCAGGTCGAAGAGCATGGCGAGTTCAGCGCACGCGGCTCGATCCTCGACCTGTTCCCGATGGGCAGCCGGGTCCCGTTCCGAATCGACTTCTTCGACGACGAGGTGGAATCGCTGCGCAGCTTCGATCCGGAAACACAGCGCTCGATCGAGAAAATCGAGCGCATCCGTCTGCTGCCGGCACAGGAATACCCGCTCGACGAGGCCGGCATAAAAGGTTTCCGCCACCGCTTCCGCGAAAGCTTCGAGGTCGATCCCAACACCTGCCCGGTTTACGTAGACATTTCCGAGGGCATTTCCTCCCCCGGCGTGGAGTACTACCTGCCGCTGTTTTTCGACCAGCTGGCAAGCCTGTTCGACTACCTGCCGCAGGATTGCCGCCTGATGATAGACGACGCCGCAGAGGCGCAGGCGGCCGGCTTCGGCAAGCAGGTAGAGCAGCGCTACGAATCACGGCGTCATAACCTCGAGTGGCCACTGTTGCCGCCGGCTGAGCTTTTCCTCGATAGCGACCAGTTGCATTCGCAGCTGCAGGCGTTTTCCCGGCTTTATTTTTCCGCGTTCAAATTCGACGACGAGGCGGACGGCGTCGTTAACCTGGACTCGGATTCGATCCCGCAGCTGACCCTGCAGGCGAACACCGAAAACGCGGCCAGGGCGCTGCGCGCCTTCATCGACAAGCCGGTGTTCGACAAGATCCTGTTCAGCGCGGAATCCCCCGGGCGGCGCGAATTTCTGAACGAAATCCTGCGCCAGCACGCCATTCACGCCAGCCCGGTGGAGAGCTGGGGCGAATTCGTCCGGCGCGACGACCAGCGTTACTTCCTGACCGTCTCGCCGCTGCAGAACGGCATGACGCTCTCCCGCTACGGTCTCGCCGTGATAACCGAGAACCAGCTGTTCGGCGAGCGTGCGGTGCAGCGCCGGCGTCGCAAGATGTACCGCAAGACGCGCGACGCCGAATCCACCATCCAGAGTCTCGCGGATCTGCAGCTGGGGGCGCCCGTGGTGCACGAAGACCACGGCGTCGGCCGCTACCAGGGCCTGAAAACAATCACGGTGTCGGGCCTCGCAACCGAGTTCCTCTGCATCGAGTACGCCAACGACGACAAGCTATACGTTCCGGTGTCCTCGCTGCACCTGATCAGCCGCTATGCGGGCGCAAGCGAGGAGAATGCGCCGCTGCATCGTCTCGGCGGCGACCGCTGGCAGCGTTCGCGCAAGAAGGCGCAGCAGAAAATTCATGATATCGCCGTCGAACTGCTCGATATCCAGGCGCGGCGAGAAGCCATGCAGGGCTTCGCCCACGGCATCGTCCTCGACGAGTACCAGCAATTCGCCAGCGAATTCCCGTTCGAGGAAACGCCCGACCAGCAAACCGCGATCGAGGCGGTAATCGAAGACATGCGCGCCGAGCGGCCGATGGACCGGATCGTCTGCGGCGACGTCGGTTTCGGCAAGACCGAGGTCTGTATGCGCGCGGCCTTCATCGCCGCCAATGCCGGGTCCCAGGTCGCAGTGCTGGTGCCGACCACGCTGCTCGCGCAGCAGCATTTCCAGAATTTCCTCGACCGCTTCGCCGACTGGCCGATCCGCATCGCCAGTATGACCCGCTTCACCTCGAAGCCGCAGTTGCAGAAAACCCTGAACGAACTCGCCGCCGGCAAGATCGACATTGTCATCGGCACGCACAAGCTGCTTTCAGGGGAAATCAAATACCACAACCTCGGCCTCGTCATCATCGACGAGGAGCACCGATTCGGCGTGCGCCACAAGGAAAGGCTGAAGGCAATGCGCGCCAGCGTCGACTTGCTGACGATGACGGCAACGCCGATCCCGCGCACGCTCAACATGTCGCTGTCGGGCATGCGCGACCTGTCGATCATTGCCACGCCGCCAATGCAGCGCCACGCGATCAAGACCTTTGTCTCGCGCTGGAACGCGGACACGATCATCGAGGGCTGTCAGCGTGAACTGAAACGCGGCGGGCAGATCTATTTTCTGCACAACGAGATCAAGACCATCGAGAAAACAGCGCGCGAACTGAGCCAGCTGCTGCCCGACGCGCGCATCGGCATCGTGCACGGCCGCATGAAGGAAAAAGACCTGGAGCGGGTGATGCTGGATTTTTACCACCATCGCTGCAACCTGCTGGTGTGCACGACGATCATCGAGAGCGGCATCGACGTGCCGACCGCGAACACGATCTTCATCAACCGCGCCGACAAGCTCGGCCTGGCGCAACTGCACCAGATCAGGGGCCGGGTGGGACGCTCGCATCACCGCGCCTATGCCTACCTGATCGTGCCGTCGCAGCGTTCCATGACCGCCGAGGCCAAGAAGCGCCTGCTCGCTATCGAGTCGCTCGAGGAACTCGGCGTCGGCTTTACCCTGGCGACGCACGACCTGGAGATTCGCGGCGCCGGGGAAATCCTGGGCGAGGAACAGAGCGGACAGATCACCGAGATCGGCTTCACGCTCTATGCCGAACTGCTCGACCGCGCGGTGCAGTCGCTGAAGTCGAACCTGCCGATCGATTTCGACCAGCCGATCATGCGCGCCTCGGAAGTCGAATTCCATATCCCGGCGCTGATACCCGAAGATTATATTCCCGATATTCATCATCGCCTGATCGAGTACAAGCGCATTGCCTCTGCCAGCGACGACGAGGGCCTGCGCGAGTTGCAGATGGAGTTGATCGATCGTTTCGGCCTGCTGCCCGAGCCGCTCAAAAATCTGTTCCGGATAACCCGAATCAAGTTGCAGACCGTCGCGCTCGGTATCGAGAAAATCGATGTCGGTGAACAGAACGGCAAAATCGTTTTCAATCAGAAACCGAATATCGACCCGATGAAGATCATCGAGCTGATTCAGTCCGAGCCGCGGCAATTCCGCTTCGACGGCAAACAAACCTTGCGTATTGAGTGTCAAAGTGTTGAACTTGAGGACCGATTTAAACAGATCGAAACCCTGCTCGAAAAGCTGACAACCGGACCGTCTCCCTAGCATGAAACTTCGACTCATTTTCCTGTTGCTGGCAGGCTTGCTGCCGGCCGTTGCCTCGGCGCAATCGGACACCGCGGCCGAAGCAGAGGTCATCCCGCGCTACGATGTCGAGATCATCCTGTTCAAGAATGTCAGGGTTCCGGGCAGCCGGGAATTCGTGTTGCCGGCAAGCTCCCCGGGCAAGCCCGAAAAGATGCTCGACCTTTCGTCCGAGGAGAGCGTCGAGGCGGCCCGCGAGGAGGGATACGAATTGCTGTCTACCGACGAATACCGCCTGCTCGACATCGTCGCACGCCTGGTGGAATCGCCCCGCTACGAGCTGTTGCTGCATGCCGGCTGGCGGCAACCCGGGCTCGAGCGTGAACAGGTGATGCCGGTCTGGATCAAGGGCGGACGCATTTACGGCGGCGAGTACACCTCTATCGACAGCAGAATAGAAATGATGGCCAATATCGCGAAAGAGCCGTCCGCGGCGGATGGCGCCGAACGCAGCTTCGAATTCGAGAAGCAAAGCCTTGAATCGCAGGAAGCGCAGCTGCTCGAGCAGCAACAGGCAATGCCGGCCCATGGCGGCCTGTACGAGCTGGAGGGCAAAATCAGCATCGCCCTGTCACGTTACCTGCATACCTTTGCCGATCTGGTGCTCAGAAAACCGCGTCTGACCACCGACCCGGAGCTCAAGAATGCCGCCACCGACGCCTACCTCGCCGCCCATGCCGCCGACACCCGGATCCTGAATAACCACCACCTGCGCGAACAGCGGCGCATGCGCAGCCGAAACCTGCACTATCTCGACAGCCCCGAATTCGGCATGCTGATATTGATTACGCCCTACGATGCCGAGCAGGGCGTCGACGAAGCGCTGCTCCCGCCTGAAGAGGAGACTCAGCCGGCAGCTACCGAGTAGCGGCGTGTATCGCGGGCCCCGGCGGGCGGCGGCCTGTTTAGCAAATTTCTTCACTGTGATTGAGTCACCGGCAAAGGTAAAATACCGTATGTTTCGACGCAGCCTGTTGCTAATAACCCTCCTGTCAACCGCGCCATTGGCGTCCGCGGTTGATAGCCGCTATGTCACCGATAGCTTCGAGGTGACGATGCGCAGCGGTACCAGCACCCAGAACAGCATCGTGCGCATGCTGCGCAGCGGCGAACGGGTCACGCTGATCGAAAGCGATCCCGAGACGCAGTATTCGCTGGTCGAAAGCGAGGACGGCAGGCAGGGCTATGTTCTCAGTCGCTTTCTGATGGATGCCCCGGCCTCGAGGCAGATTCTCGGCGAGCTTCGCGTCGAGCATGAACAGCAGCAGAAGCGGCTCGAACAGCAAAGTGCAGAAATCACCGAGCTGCAACAGTCGTTGCAGCAGGAACAGACCGACAATGCCGCCCTGAAGACGGCTTTGCGCGCCTCGGAGCAGGAACTGGCGGATGTCCGAGCCACGGCAGAAAACACGCTCAATATCCTCGAACAGAACAAACGTCTGCAAACCGTGGTCGAGCAGTTGCGCGAGGAAAAGAGCGTGCTGACCACCGAAAACGCGAGGCTCAGCGATTCCACCCGGATGGACTGGTTCGTGCGCGGTGCCGCGGTTTCGCTGATCGCCTTCGTTATCGGCATCGTGGTTACCCGTATACGCTGGCGCAAACGGGATTCCTGGGGCTCCTACTAGAAAAACCGGTAAAAACTCGGACGCCTGTTACAGGCCCAGCGGGTTGTCGACATCCACACCGGGCATGAACGGCTCGTGGCGGTCGATGTTGGTTACCTGGTAAACCAGCCCGACCCAGGCGCCGACCACGGCGCTGGCGCTGTCCTGCCAGGTGTTTTTCAGGCGCGGCACGACCAGATGCTCGGGAAACTCCGGCGGCTGCCGGTTTTGCCGCAGACAGCGCTCCACCCTGCCCTGGTACTCGTGCATGACGGCCTGGCAGAAAACATCGAAGTAGTTGTCCGGCATCGGCGAGTAAGTTTCCATTTCGCCGTTGATGTAAAGGTTGACGTCGCGCTTGTATTCCTTCAGCAGCGAAATCGTATCGTATTCCGGGTGCCCCTGGAAAAATACCCCGCGAAAGCCGTCCGGGCTGGTAGCGAGATGCACGCAACCGTCATCCCCGGTCACCAGAATCCTGAGGCCGGCGGCCTGGTACTGCTCCGGATGCACCGTGTTCCAGCGCGAATGCGGCACGTCGAACTCGGTGTTGACATCCGAAACCAGCGGATGCGACGGATCCATCACGCGGTGGCGAAAAACACCCCATTTCTTGCTGCGCTGCTTCTCGCGCTGCTGGCCGTAGCGAAAATCGAGTACCGCGTGCGTTGCCAGGCAGGAACAAAGTGTCGAGGTAACGCGGTCGTGCGCCCAGTCAGCGACCTCGATCAGCGGCTCCCAGAAAACTTCCTTCGACAGATCGGCGCCGATGACGTTGGCGCCGGTGATGATCAGCGCGTCCAGGCCCTGCGCCCTGATCTCGTCGAAGGTTTCATAGTAGCTTTCGATATGCCGGCGCGCAGCGTCGCCGCGCGGCAGCGCGTCCAGCGTGAATGGATGCACGAAAAATTGCGCGATCGGATTGCTCTCCCCGATCAGGCGCAGGAACTGGCGCTCGGTAGCCTCGAGCGCGGCGTCCGGCATCATGTTCAAAAGGCCGATGTGCAGTTCGCGAATATCCTGCTGACTGGCCGACTCGGCGCTCAGCATACGCAACCCCTCGCTTTCGAGCTTGGCGAAGGAAGGCAGATGGTTGTGCGCGACCAGCGGCATGATGCGAGCCTAGGATTGCCTTTCGATGGCGGTCTCCAGCAATCGCTGGAAATCCTTGTCGCTGTCGACCTCGGCGACTTCCTCCGAGGTCACGGTATAGCCGAGCTCGGCAATCTTGGCATAGCGCGGCAGGCGCGAATGGAAAAGGCGCGGAAAAACCCAGCGCGCGAAATCGTCAGGGTCGATCTGCGCGGCGTACTCGAGACCGGTTTCGTCGAAATAAAGTTGCAGGTGCTCCTGCAGAAAATCCGGCCGGTAGTAAAGCGGTTTCGGGTCGGTCACGGCGCGCTCGATCAAAACCTGCTCCTGTTCACGATTGGTAACCTGGATATAGAGAATCAGCGTGTTGTCGACCAGTATATCCATCACTCCCGGCTCGTCCAGTTCGCACAGGCTGCCGCCGACATCGTTGACGAAGTGCCGGTAGCCGTAAATGTCTCTCGCCTTCTGGATGAAGTGCGGAATATCGTACATCGCGTCTACCTCGGCCTTGCGATAAATAGCCTGGCGCTCGACGAACTCGTCGATTTCGACGCCGCCCAGCTCAGGGTTGCCGAGCTTGCCGACGAAACTCAGCACCGGGCCGAGGTCGTTGACGCGGATATTGTTCTTGATGTAGATCCAGTCGTTACGCAACAGCTCCTGCAGGAACGGGATCTTGATCGCCTGTTCCTTGATCATGTCGATGATGTGCTCGTCGAGGTAGCGCGTACCGATGCGGTAATCGCCGGAATAATGAAACCAGTTATGGGCGCGCAACTTGGCCGAGAGGTAGGATTTGCCGACTCCCGACATGCCCACCAGCGTGACGCGCTTGTTTTCCCAAGCGCGAAATTCTTCCAGGGTAAACTTCAATTCCGACTCCAGATAATTCAGCGCCCAGATTATGCATCATGCGCCGCGCCGGCGAAACCGCAAGTTGCCGCTTTACGCGCGCGGTCGACCGACTATAATCCGCTTGTCCACCGCGACGGGCAGCGACGTGAACCCCGAATTCGACTACATCATCATCGGCGCAGGATCGGCCGGCTGCGTACTGGCCGACCGGCTCAGCGCCGACGGCAAGCATTCCGTGCTGGTGCTGGAAGCGGGCGGCAGCGATCAGCGCTTCTGGATCCAGACGCCGATCGGTTACGGCAAGATATTCTATGATGCCAGCGTCAACTGGAAATACCTGACCGAGGCCGACCCCGGTATTGCCGGCCGGCGCAGTTACTGGCCACGCGGCAAGGTGATCGGCGGCTCCAGTTCGATCAACGCGATGGTCTTCATCCGCGGCCAGCACCAGGACTACGACGACTGGCGGGATCTCGGCAATCCCGGCTGGGGCTGGCAGGACGTTCTGCCCTATTTCCGCAAGATGGAGACCTTTGCCGATGGCGGCAACGAGTATCGCGGCGACAGCGGACCGCTTTACGTCAATAACGTCAGCGAGCAGTATCATCCGCTGTGCAAACGGTTCTTCGAGGCGGCGGCGCAACAGGGTATCGCCTACAACCCGGACTTCAACGGCGCCGACCAGGAAGGCGTCGGCTATTACCAGATCACGACGCGGGGCGGCCGCCGCATGTCGGCCGCGCGCGCCTACCTGCACCCGGCGCTGAAGCGACGCAATTGCGAGCTGATCGCCGAGGCCCAGGTGACGCGAATCCTGTTCGACGGGCGCGTCTGCAACGGCATCGAATTCCTGCACAAGGGCCAGTTGCGCCAGGCGCGGGCCCGGCGCGAAGTCATCGTCAGCGCCGGCGCGATCAATTCGCCGCAATTGCTGCAGCTTTCCGGCATCGGCGACGCTGCCCTGCTGAAAAAATTCGCAATCGATCCGCTGGTCGATCTGCCCGGCGTGGGACGGAATCTCCAGGATCACGTCGATTATTGCATTTACTACCGTTCGCGCGTGCCGACGCTGAACAACAGCCTCGGATCGATGTGGGGCAAACTGCTGGCCGGCGCGCAGTACCTGCTGCTGAAGAGCGGCCCGCTGTCGCTCAGCGTCAACCAGGCCGGCGGCTTTGTCCGCAGCCATCCGTCGCGCCAGAGACCCAACCTGCAAATGTATTTCGCCGCGATCACCTATACCCGGGCGCCGCCGGGCGAACGGCCGCTGCTGCGGCCCGACCCCTATCCCGGTTTCCTGAACTCGATCGGTATCACCCGTCCGCAAAGCCGCGGCCACCTGCAGATCGACTCCGCCGATCCACTCGCGCCGGTGAAGATATATCCCAATTACCTGTCCGCGGAAGATGACGTTACGCAGATGCTGGAAGGCGCGAGGCTGTTGCGCCAGCTGGCACAAACGCCGGCGCTCAGGGAAATCGTCGACAGCGAAATCAGGCCCGGCGATGCCGTGCAGACGGACGAGGAATTTATCGCCGATATCCGCCAGCGCGCCGATACCGTGTTTCATCCGAGCTGTACCTGCATGATGGGCCCTGACCCGAAAACGGCCGTGGTCGACGCCGGCTGCCGGGTATACGGCGTCGAGCGCCTGCGCGTGGTAGATGCCTCCGTGTTTCCCACGGTAACCTCGGGCAACACCAACGCGCCGACGATCATGGTTGCGGAGAAGGCCGCCGACATAATACTGGAAAGAAAGGGAAGCTGAGATTTCCGGCCAGCCGCTAGCCCTGCAGCAAGAGCGCGTCGACAGCCCGGTTACCGGCTTCAGCGCCATGCTGCTCAGCATCCTGCTGTTCTCGCTGATGGACGCGAGCGTCAAGTGGCTCGGCGCCTCTTACGCAACCACGCAGATCATGTTCTTTCGCTGCGCGGTCGCGCTTGTGCCGGTACTGGTCATCGTCGCGCTGCGCGGCGGTTTCGGCATCCTGCGAACCCGACAGAAGAAACTGCACCTGCTGCGCAGCGCGATGGGCATCGCGGCGATGGGGCTCGCATTTTACGCCTTCGCGCTGATGCCGCTTGCCGAGGCGGTATCGATACTGCACACCGCACCGCTGTTCATGACCGCGCTATCCGTGCTGGTTCTGCGCGAAAAAGTCGGCCTGCGTCGCTGGTCAGCGGTGATAATAGGTTTCTGCGGCATGCTGCTGGTAGTCCGACCTGGCGCCGGCATGCTCGACAGCGGCAGCCTGTACATGCTTGCGGCCGCCTTTCTGATCG
>Ga0209536_100010337_pt1 | contig 13775 bp, 7 predicted proteins | sample DeeMarSeWOR28_12_FD_187461 | JGI IMG/M metagenome (GOLD analysis project Ga0209536, IMG submission 187461) | Marine sediment microbial communities from White Oak River estuary, North Carolina - WOR-2-8_12 (SPAdes) (version 2) | ecosystem: Environmental > Aquatic > Marine > Intertidal zone >...
CGTAGCTCCCCTTATTGGATCGTTAAGGGAGTCAATGAAATTTCGCTGGAAATAGAGCGCAATGAAAATGAAGATGTGCCATTTATAAAAGTAAAGAAGTTTGGTGTTCTCGATATCGGGTCGACCGAAACCCACCGGTCTGAAAGCGTATCCACTGATATATGTGAGAAAGAAGATTATTATGATTATGAACCTCCAGAATCCAATGGTCTGGATCAAAGGGTCGAGGATGGCCAAATATCCCACCTAAACAATGGAATTTCGCAGAATAACGCATGGAATCGGCACATGATAGATATAAATTATGGAGATTTATAAAGACCCCTTGAGAGCCTTTTTAAGATTATTTGAAGCTGTAATTCTGCTTCGATTAAAAGATATGCATAATTGATGTCTGTGGAACTCGATTTTTCTTTATATAATATCATTAAAATAATCTTCTCAATTTGCTCGTTTATGTTAGTTGAGATTGTTATCAACCCTTTTCTTTAATTATTGAAGGACAAATTCTGTTTGAAACTCATCTAAATTAGTTCTTTTATTTCAAAACTAAATTTGCTGGAGTTCCTTTTCTATCTAGAATTATTCAATAGATCATAAAAAGATTACTCCAGAAAAATATATAAAAAAATTAAAAGTAAATAAGAAAATTCTAAATTAATTTTTCATATTCTTTTGATTTATTGGAAAGTCTTTTGACTTCTTTTGTCAAGTCAGTTCCACCTAACTTGAATATTTCAGACGCTATTTTTGAAGACATTTTATATTTCTGAGAGGCTTCATTATATTTTTTCCCCTTTGCTGCTAGCTTTGCTTCTTTCTCAAGTACTTTCATCTTTATCGTAAGATCTTCTATCTTTGTCGTACGGATAAACTCGTTAAGTTGATCTAATTCTCCCGATAATTCCCAATTAGTGGCTATTTTTGCAGCATTTTGATAGATATTAATAGCCCTTGTAAAATCTTTTTCTTTTTTGACTGATTTGGCACCTTTAATTAAATTCTTAATTTCCTTTTTAGCGGCCTTCACAGTATCAATTACAGCTACTCCTGACCTTTCTTCGATTGGTGCTGAGATGATTTCATGTTGTTCTGAAAGGCTGGCAAAATAAGCCTCCCTTTCAGCAGGACCTATTTGTGAGAGATCACTTACCAACTTTTGTTTTTCTTCTTGAGTTAGATTAGTCAATCCCGCAACCTTCTGATTGAGAAGAGATAACTCTTGTTGTGAAATAGTGTGGCCTTCTATTGTGCTTATTTCAATTGGAACAAGCATTTTTTTATCCCTCAATTCCTTTATTCCCATGAAAATTTCGGCAGTATCTTTACTCGTTTTATCTGTTGATTCCTTAAGAAGAGTTGCGATAAAAAAGAAATTTCTCTCTGAATCTTTCATTAAATTATTTGCGACCTTTAAAACTTCCTTTGAATGAGGATTCCTTAAAGATTTTACATTTGAAAATTCGTATGTTATTTCATGGGGTAAGATAATTGATGTATTTAATATATCATCTACCAAAGTACCACTTTCTCTAAATATATTTAACTGTCCTCTCCAGGCGGGTAAATCATTAGAATAATCTTTTTCAAATGTAACTATGAATTCCATCAAGCTTTTACGTAATATTATTGAAGCTTTTTTACCTAAGACTAAAGCAACCCGAATATGTTCCCCATCTGAGAGTAGCAACATTTTGTCTCCATAAGTGATTTCATTCAACTCCTCTTGGCAAACTAAGTCTTTCCCAAAGGAGCTAATAGCTGAAATGAAACCACTTATTAATTCTGGGTCTATCTCTTCCGATCCAAATGATTTAAAGAAGATACAGGTACCTGTTGCCTTGTACAAGACTAGAACATGCTCTAAATTAATCGCATCATCGAATATGGTTTTCACTTCCTTTAGAATGCGAGATTTCTCATGTTTTTTGGGAACTACGACCCCTCGATAAACTGCGATTGAGCCAACAGCTATTACAGCAACAATTCCGACAATTATTAAATAAGGTAGAATTTCTTCCCATACTGAAATTATTGATTGAGGAATAACTTCAATATCTGAAATTGCTGATAGATTCCCCAGATGATCATATTCTCCAACTAATTGAATGGTAATATTCATAGTTTTTGCGTTTACTGGTACATTAGTGCTAAAATTAACTTCACCAGCTCCATTTGTAGCTATAGTTTGGATCGTAGAGGGATTGCCATCAAAGAATGGTGAAAATATCACATCACTACCGATCAGAGGATACCATACCGAACCATTGAGAAATTCTGCTCTAACAACAAGATTAAAGGTCTCACCTGCATTCACTTCTTTAAGATAAGTAAAATTTAATCTCACTTGATATTTTTCAATTATTGTTAAATTGAAAGGTATATATGACGACTCGTAATTACCCTTAGTGATACTAATATTAATCAGATAATTTCCAGGAACTAATGCGACATTTGAGGTTGAAATTACTCCTAGATGCGTACCAAAAGAAACATTTTGGTAGATAAAACCTAAACTCTCTAGAAGGATTCCGCTATCATTAGTATTTAAGTTTCTATAGAAAACACTATAGGAATCAGCGTCTCCTAAGATCATAGCATTTGAATACTCTAAATCAGTTAAATTGAATTCTAGATTAATATTACTTCCCTGAAATATTGTATAGTTATTGTAAATTCCCTCACGAGCTAATGTACCCCCAGGATCAGCAACTGAGATTAACCCTATCTGAGTGTAATTTCCCCTCAAATAAAATTGTAGATAAGCATAACTCCAATCAAAGTTCGGAAATTTAGAGACACCCATTTCTAATGTATAAGATCCTGAGATAACATTGATGGTGCTTATATTCAATCTATAATTTCCAGGTCCTGGTAAATCAAACAGTTCAAATCCAGGACTCCAAATAATACCGGTATTGTTATCTTTAACAGATATGTCTCCATTACTTAAACCCGTGATAGGCGCTACGTTTGTGGTGTCGTTAAAATAAAAATCGATAGAGATATTAATTCTAGTACTTCGAGCAAAATCTGCATTCTCATTCCATACAATATTCTCTATCCTTGTTTCAATTACTGTTATTAAAGCTTGAATTGAAATTTCTTGAGATTGATTGCCAAAAGCAGATATGCTAAAATTCAATGTATAAGGCATACCAGTCACTACCACCTTTGATGTGTTTAATTCCAGAGTATAATTCCCTGCCCCATCATTTACGAGATTCCATTCAAAATTTTGCAGACTTGTAGTATTTTGAAAAAGATCATAACTCGTTATTGGATTATTTGCATTATCTGAATAATTAAAAGTATAGAAGATACTGTTGCCTCTAATTTCTTGAAATAGCGAAGGAGTATTTGAGGGTGTAATTTGAGTAATAATCTGTCTCTCAAATGTTAGAGTCCTAGTCAAATTAATATAATTTGTTCGATTTGCTCGAATAATGATATCTACATTACCATAATTAGATCCAAATTGAGCATCAGCAGCATCTATAGTTATGTTATATGTACCATCTAAATTATTTAATATATTATCGACTCGAAAATTAGTACCATCAATAGAATAGGTAATATTTGCGTCATCGATTCCGCTAGATAAAGTATGATCCAAGTATTCTATAACTATGTCAAATACTTCATTTTCCACATAGGAGATTGGACTAATAGGGTCGTTAATAGTTAGGGTTGTATTTCCTACTACTACTTCCAGTAAGATATCTTCTGCTGTGTAATAATGATCTTTTGTTATATTGATTTTTATGTTATATTTACCGTATGGATTAAACATAGGATCACTACAATCTACTGTGATATTATAATACCCGCCACCAAAGGGATCAATTAAAACTGGAGTATATTCTTGATATGAACTCGCAGAAATTTCCTTTACATAAATTTTTGCTAATCCTCCATCGATTCCCTCGCCCCTACCAATGTCTTCAAAATAAGCGGTAATGTTAAATAATTGATCAGAATTATAATATCCTATACTAGGATCAGGGGATTTGGTGGTGCTTAAACTGGTCTCACCTGTAATATGAATAATAAATTCAGTTGTTTGGTTGTGATAATAATCTTTTTCGATATCTATGGTTAGATTAAAATAACCATAGTTATCAGTATCAAAACGATCATCATCGCAATTTATTGTAATATTGTAATTGCCATCTCCATAATCATAGTTACTAGTGGGTGAGAAAGGCGTTGAATTAACATATACATTTCTAATCGCATTGAATACACCACTATCTTTGACCGTATCATTAAGATACAAGGAGATATTAAAGGTTTCAGTTGAATCAAAGGAAGTTTTTAGGATTGAACTATCCAAATCAGTTTCTCCCAAAATTATAATCTGCTCTGTTTCACTCTGGTTATTATAATAAGTCTTGTTTGCAATTATTTCAATTAAATTAGGACCATAAGCACTGAAATCGGGATCATTACAATCAACTGTAATTTGGTAATTCCCATTTCCGAGATCTGAAAAAGCTGATTTTATTGATCCACCGTCAAGTCGATGAGTAATTATTGCTCCCGGAATTCCTGTATCTAAACCAGTATCATTAAAAAATAGATCTATAACAAAAGTATCACTTGCATTGAATGTCGTATCTGGTAAACTTGGAATTAAGCTAGTCTCTCCGAAAATTCTTATTAGCTTCTCTCGAAATCCTGCTGCTGTATCATTATTCCAATATACATGGACTCGAAAATCTCCATATTTAATTACATTATCAGAAATATCCCAGTCAGTTAGAGAAATTACAGAACCTGCCGTAAATGATTCAACTTTCACAGAATAATTTAATTCATTGTTCCATATAGCAGGAGAATAAACGCTTAGGTTAATTATTCCATCACTATCTTTGATTCCCTCAGAAAATGTTGCTTCAAAGTGAGCAATATCAGAAAAATCAAATACATTCAGACTATCGATCGAAGAAAGTAGGTTGGCTGAATCTGCTGTTAGGTACCAAAAGGTCCCATTACCTGCATTTAACACATTCACCTCTCTATATCCATTCCCTAATGAACGATTAGTACTATCTAACGTTTTGGGGGTAGAACCATTAAATACGGACAGAGTATTTTCATCCCAAGTATTTGGGATAGTAAAATTAATCTGATAATTATCAAGACGGGAGTCAAAATAATTTAATCCTCCATTTCGAGTAACATTCCATTCAACTATTTGACCACTTCCAGCAATATTAAATTCAGAACTTGCTTTCAAATCTGTTTTAGTATAATTTAATTGAGCATTAGTAATATTGCATGAGACATCCCACCAATCAGCTGATATTGTAAAATCTATATTCCCTGAGGGATTTACTTGAGGTGTAGTATCAATCCAAGTCCCAGATTGAAAATCAATATCACCTACTACCTTATTATTTATGGTTAAGTTTATTTGTGTTGGTGTTGGAGTGTTATTTAATGGTGCTAGATCTACCATAACGTTGAAGTCAACATAAGTCGCAGGTGCTACCGTTTGATAAAGGGTCCAAGCACCTCCAGTATAAAGATAACTATCTGTCTCATCAAGTCCATCCCCACCAAAATTTAAATCATCGCGAGTATAATCCCACCACATGTCTCCACCACCTACACTGTTATCGAGTAAACCAATAAACCATTTATTATCGTCAGTATCAGAATTATTTATTTTTTGATGAATTCCAGTAAGAGTATACCATTGACTATATGTATTATTGGGAAATTGGAAATTTCCTAAAATCGCATATTCATCAAATTGATTTGTTCCTGCAGGTCTATTATTTCCAGCATCATAAGCGTATAACACTAATTGGCATGTGGCATTGTTAGTAAGGTCTATATTTGTAAGTCTAACAGAAACATTTTCTATATACCCATTTCCTCGAGATATGAAGTGAGCAGCACCAGCTATGGAACTCGTTATGTCTAATATGGAATTAGAGCTACTCGATTCAATGTCTATAGTTTTATTAGGAGCAATAATATGATCAACATCAATTTCAATATAAGATGAATTAAAATTTGGATCTGATTTAGGACAAGCCTCGATTAGTGTGTTATAATTATCTAAATTTGAAAATTCTGTTTCTGTAGTATTTACTAATGATTGGTGCAAACTAATATCAAAGTTTCCCCCAGTACCATTAGAATTAATAGAATAATCTGAAGATTTTAGTCCACCAAAGAATTCAATCTCTATCGGTAAATTTGAATCTGGTAAATCATCATCAAAGTTCCAGATGAGATTGTTAAAATTGAAAAAACTTATCGTAATTGTTATAAGAAAAAGAAAAAGAATCCGTTTATTTTTTTTATGATTAAAATTATGCATAAGTCAACAACTTTTCTCCTATTAAATTAACATTTTTATAATTCTATTAGCAATTAATACTAATAATTTTGTAGGTAAAATTTTAAAAAATTTTTTGATAAAATGTAAGGATTATATCACGATTAATTGCTTTAAATGTATCTAAAATGCAAGTAATTACATATTGAGTAACAAAATTAAAAAATAATACAAAGAAAGTTAGGGATTATATTTTTGAGGAAAAAAGTATGATTAAACTCTTATTCTTTTTTTAAGATTATTCTGGCGTCAACACAAATTAAGCCATTATCATAAATGAAAACAGGATTCAGATCCATTTCATTTATTTCTTCATATTTTACAGCAAGGTCTGATATTTTTAATAAAACATCAACTATTGCATTAATATCAGCTTTTGGCTTACCTCGATAACCGTCCAAAATCGGGAATCCTTTAATTTCGTGGATCATTTCTTTTGCATCATATTCTGTTATTGGAGCAATCCGGAAACTAACATCCTCTAAAAGTTCTACTAAGATACCACCTATACCAAACATCAAAGCTGGTCCAAATTGCGGATCTGTAGTCATACCTATTATTAATTCTGTAATCGGTTCAGCTGCCATATTTTGAACCGAGATTTTTTTCTCAGCTTGTGAAGGAATGCTAAATAATTCATCATAAGCAGCCTCAACTTCTTCCTTAGTTTTAAGATTTAATTTTACGGCTCCTGTATCAGATTTATGAACTATGTCTTCTGCCATGAGTTTTAAAACAACTGGGTAACCAATTTCTTCCGCAGCAGAGACTGTTTCTTCCTTCGAAGTAGTTAATTTTTGACTGGGTACTTGAATTCCAATCTCTTGCAAGAGTTCTTTAGATTCAAATTCAGTTAAAACTGTTTGATTTAATTCAATCTTATTTTTTAAAACGTCAGCTATATTCATTACAATATTCCCGTTTATGGTTATTTAACTAATCAGTTCGTATTGTATATTTAAATTATAAAAAAAATATAAAATTAATTAAAATCTAATTTCCCCTAAACATAATTTTAAAATTAAAAAAAAAAGGATAATTAAGAAATAAAAATTTTTAAGATTTCCCTATCAATAGATTTCTTTTTCTACGCATTCTGTATTTCCTTAGTTCATCGACAACAGAAACACTAAACGCAGCAATAATAAGAGTTATCCAATAATATGGATGAAATAACGGGACAACATGGAATGCAATCCCCATTGGTGTGTATAAAATCAGCAGTTGTAATCCTAAAGAAAGGCCTGTTGCCCAAAATAAATGTTTATTTGGAAACAGGTAAAATGGCTTGATATTAGAAGTGCACGTGTACACAAACAATAATTCACAAACGACTAAATTTGTGAATAAAATTGTTTGCGCTAAGGAAATCGCATATAAATTTTGTGGACTACCAGTTACTAGATATTGTACACCAGTCCCTAAATTTGGATCAATTCCCGTTTGAGCCCAAGCTGGAATTAATACACTCCAAAGTAGTAAGTAGAGTGTTATATCAGTAATTGATGTGTAAATTCCCAATAGAAGAACTGGGCCTTTAATCTCGGGTAATAATGTAAATCCCTTTCTTGGTTTATCTTTCATTACATCTGGATCTGTCGGTGTTAAGCCTAATACCATAGCAGGTATTCCATCAGTGGCAATATTCAACCATAGTATCTGAATAGGCTCAACAGGGATAGCTATGAATACTAGGGGGAAAAGTTTTATTACTATATATGCAACTAAGATTAGAAAAATTTCATCAAAATTTGTACTTAACATATATCGGAAGAATCCTTTCGTGGTTTCAAAGATTCCGCGTCCTTCTTCAATGGCATTAACTATAGTTGCATAATTATCGTCGATTAAAATCATTTCTGAAGCTTCTTGCGTCACTTCTGTCCCTTTGAGTCCCATTGCGACACCCACATGAGCTCCTTTTACAGCTGGAGCATCATTTACACCATCACCAGTCATTGAAACTATCAGATCTAATTCCTTTAATCTACGCAGAATTCTTAATTTATGTTCAGAAGTAACTCTCGCAAAGATGTCTACAGTTTTCACTTTTTCCCGTAGTTCATCATCATTCATGTCTTCTAATTCTACACCTGTGATAGCTTCACTAGATTTAGTTAAACCTATTTCATGTGCAATTGCGATTGCAGTAATTTTGTGATCTCCCGTAATCATTATTGTTCTTATTCCTGCCATTCTTGCTTCTTCAATTGCATCTTTTACTTCGTCTCTGGCAGGATCAATTATTCCTGCTAATCCAAGGTAAATATAATCTTTTTCCATTTCTTCTTCTCTATAACCTTCATCCAATGGTTTGTACGCAATTCCTAACACTCTTAGAGCATTTTTAGCGAATTCCTCATTTTTTTCAAGAATTTTTTCTCTTACATCCCCAATGGGTTTTATTTGATCATTATCTAACCCATAACTTGCATTATTTAGGAGAATATCTGGGGCGCCTTTTATTAGGGAATATAATTTATTGTTGATTTTTACTACAACCGACATCATCTTTCTATCCGAGTTAAAAGGAATTTCGTCAATTTTTTCAGCCTCTGTATCTAATTGCATTTTCATTGCTAAGACTTTTAAAGAAATTTCAGTAGGATCTCCGACCACATCCGTATCATTCGTCCCATCATTACGTAGGGAGACATTAGAGTTATTGCAGAACATGCATGTCTCTAAATATTTTCGTAAATTGTCATTAAGTTGAATTTTCTCCCCATTTTCTCCAATAATTTTCCCTTCAAGCGCATATCCCACGCCTTCTACTATATATTCTTTACCCCCAATAAAGACTTTTACAACAGTCATTTCATTCTTTGTTAGCGTTCCTGTTTTATCCGAGCAGATCACATTTACTCTTCCCAACGTCTCAACAGCAGTTAATTTACGAACTAAAGCATTTCGGTCTGCCATTTTACGCATACCAATTGACATAACAACGGTAATTACGACGATCAAACCTTCAGGAACAGCAGAAACTGCTAGACTAATAGATATTTCAAAAGCTTCAATTAACTCGTCAAAGTTAAACTCTGTAATTAGCAAAATAATTAGTTCAGTTACAAAGACGGCAGCACAGATAATCAATATTACAACTCCAAGAAGTTTACCAAATCGATTAACTTCTTTTTGAAACGGACTAAGCTCAATTTCTTCCTCTTGCAGACTTTCAGCTATTTTACCAATTTCGGTTCGCATACCAGTACCAATTACGATTCCTTCCCCATTTCCACGAGTGATTATGGTATTCATATATCCTAGATTTGTCCTATCTGCAAGGATCATTTTCTCATCAACTGGATTCAATTGTTTTTTTACGGGTTGGGATTCACCCGTTAAAATAGCCTCATCAACATTAAGTGAAAATTGCTTAAAAAGTCTAACGTCAGCAGGAAATTTATCTCCTTCTTCAAAAAGTGCTATATCTCCTGGTACGACATCTTCTACATCTATTTCTATGACTCTTCCCCCTCTTCTAACTTTTGCAAAATGAGGGGCGAGTTTTTTAAGGCTCTCAAGTGATTTTTCTGCCTGATATTCTTGGTAAAATCCCAATACAGCATTCACGATTAATATTGCTGCTATGACTATGGCATCAGTATATTCAGAAGGCCAATTTATACCCGATCTTGCAGATTCATATATACCTATTATGATGGAAATCACAATAGCAAAAATAAGGAGATAGATAAGGAAATCTTTAAATTGTCCAATGAAAATTTGTAAAGCTGTTTTGCCTTTTTCCTTAATTAATTCATTCTTACCAAATTTCTCAAGTCGGTTTTGAGCTTCCTGTTCAGTTAAACCGTTTTCAATTGAAGTTTCAAACGAATCAGCAACATCGTTAAAATCGATGGCATGAGATTGAATGTTTTCCATTTTATTCACTTCACTAAAGTATATTTTAATTAATTTTTGAAAAGTTTAAAAATCAATATATAAACTCATTATTTGATTCAATTAATTTAAATTCTCTTAAAGATTTTCGTATAAGAAACACTTAAATAGAATCGTAGGAGATTTTTGGACCTTTTTAGAATAAATTTTTATTAAGTGATAAAAATAGTGATAATTGGAAAGATTTCACAATAAATATTATATTTCCGAATTCTTTGACAATTTGATTAAGGCAAACTACCTTAAAAATAAAAATGCTAAATTTATAAATATAATAATTCTAATTATAGATAATTTCTCTACAAAAATAGCTTACAAATTAACACTGTTCGATAATTATGAGACCATCGCGCGTTTTTAGATTTTTAGTCAGGATATTCCTTTATTTACTAATCTCTACGGTAACTATAGTCTCTATGTTAGGAGCATTGTCAGCAGTCCTAATATTAATAAATCCAACACAGAATATTCAACCTGATTTTGGAAGTGCTGAATTTAACCTTGAGTTCAATAATTCAACTTTTACTATTGAAAATATTAATTTTTCTTTACCTGTTAACCTTACAAATGCGGGATATTATGATATGGACAATCTTGAGGTTTCTATCCAATTAGGGTTAAACTACAGTCATGTTAATTGGACAATCCCAGGAGTAAATGAAACGAGATTCGTACAGGTTCTCGACCACACTCAAAATTTTGGCACTATAGCTAAGGGGGCCACTGGAAATCTCGTTTTTATTGGTGATAATAGCACATTTATACATGGAAATTTTCCAAATTTATTAGAAGTCGATTGGTTTTGGGGACCCCCACCATTAGAATTTTTAGCTAACTTCACTATAAGTTTAGAATATTCAGTAGGACTTCTATCCATTTCTATTACATTATTAAATATACCCGTTGGAGGATTTCCTTAAGAGGTTTTTAATATGGGTGCCGTAAAAAACATGGTTAAGGGATTTCTATTTACAGGGATATATGTAGTAGTTTCAGTTGTAATTCCATTAGTAACTTTTACCTTAATCTCTGATATCGAGGGCATTCCCTTTGAATGGGAGCAACAAGATTACAATAATATAACTTTTTGGATAACTGCTTTAGGATTGGTAATGAGTGGATTGGCATTCTTTAAGTATTCATCCCCAAAACAGTCTATTCGAAAAGGTGTATTCGCTCTCATTCAAGTACTTGTAAACTGTATATATATCTGGAGTTACACATTTTCAGGGGCTGCTGAAATAACATTTGTTATAACTGGAATGGGATTTTTCTCATTAAACCTTGAAGCAATGATATTAATTTATATGGGTGTATATTTTCTCACAATTATTATTAAAATATATGACATTATTGATTTTACCGTTAATCGAGAGAAGATTCGGGAAAACCGAATGAAGGAGTAAGAGGTGAATAAACTAAAATGATATTTCAGATGGATTTTTTAGATATCTTAGCAGAAATTGTCGGTTCTATTCTTCTTTTTCTAAAACCAATTGTATCCCCAATTGGCAGATGGATGGTAGGATGGATTAGTACTGTTACGCAGTTCTTGAAAGACAACCTTAGCAATGGATTAACATTTTACATCGTAATTTGTGCAATGTTAGTAATCTCTGCAATGATCGTTAACAGCATTTGGCCAGGTGACAAACCAGGAGCTTCTTTCCAAAAGGGTGTAGATAAAATCGATGATTTTGAAACCAAAATTGAAAAAATTGATGGAGAAGACATTACTGAGGAAATTAGGCGCTGTAAAGATTGTGGTAATCCCTTAGGAGATCAAGAAGTTTGTCCTCTCTGTGGAGCTCGGCAAATATAAATTGAATTATTTCTCTTTTTACTTTATTTTAAAATTAGAATAAATAATTATTCCTCAAATGATAAGTTAGCTAACGCAAAATTACGCTGAAACCCATTAGAGCTGGTTTAATAAAATATAATTAATATTAACAACTAACTTCTTAAAATAGGTAATTAAAAAAAAAGATATTAAAAATTTAGAAGAACATTGGTGTTGAATTGAAAATGGATTTTACTTTAACTGAAAACCAAAATATGTTAAGAAAAATTACGAGAGAATTTGCTGAGGAATATCTTGTTCCAGTTGCTCAAGAAAGTGATGAAAAACAGGAGTTGGATGATACAGCTTTTCAAAAAATGAAAGAGATGAATTACTTTGGAGTTTGCGTTCCTGAAGATTTTGGTGGTGCCGGTCTTCATAATGATACAATAGCTCATTGTATTATTATAGAGGAAATTGGTAGAGCTGATGCGGGCTGGGGGCTTACAATGGCAGTTCACAATGGTCTTGCGACCTATCCTATCTACAAATTTGGAACTGATGAACAAAAACAGAAATTTCTTACAGATCTTGCAAAAGGTGAAAAAGTCGGAGCATTCTGTTTAACAGAACCAAATGCTGGTTCAGATGCTGCAGGAGTACAATTAACTGCCGAAAAAGATGGCGATGAATATATTCTCAATGGAAATAAAATTTTTGCTACTAATGGGGGAATAGCTAAAACGTTACTAGTAGTAGCCAAAACCGGGGAAAGCGATAAAAGACCTCAACTTACGGTATTTATCGTTGATGGTAATTCACCAGGTTATACAGTCGGAGCTAAAGAAGACAAATTAGGTGTTCGTGCTTCAAAAACTTCAGAGCTTGTATTCCAAGATGTTCGAGTACCACAAGAGAATATTTTAGGGGGAGTGGGAGAAGGATTTAAGTATGTTATGAAAATCTTAGGTTATGGGAGAATTACCATAGCTGCTCAATCTGTGGGTTTGGGACAAGCAGCCTTAGAAGCATCTGTAAAATATGCAAATGAACGAGTCCAGTTTGGTAAACCTATCGGTAAATTTGAAGGAATACAATGGAAATTGGCAGATATGTATTGTGCTGTGGAATCAGGACGATTTTTTACATACAAAGCCGCATTTATGCACGATAATAATATGGATTTTGGCGTCGTTAGCTCTATGGCAAAATTAGTAGCCTCTGAGGCTGCAATGAAAGCAACTCATAGTGCGGTTCAGATTCATGGGGGATATGGTTTAATGAAGGAATATCAAGTTGAGAGATATTTCAGAGATGCTAAGATGGGCGAAATCTACGAGGGTACCAGTGAAATTCAAAGAATGATTATCGCTAATCATTTGCTACGAAAAGGAGTTTAACTAGTTGATATACTACAACCATATCGTGTATCCCAATATTTTTTTTCCATTCTTTATTTTTTCATATAATTCTCATTTTGATATATAAATTATCTGAGAATAATTATATTCCTCATAGTTAATCAAGATAATAATAGCAAGTTTAAATTAGTAATTGATCTAATAAATTCTAATAAGAATATTTCTCACTCTTTCAAACATAGGAAAGTATGAAACCCATCGTTTTGAATTAGGAGAATGGCATATCTTAGACTATGGAAAGTCATTTTACGCGCCTAACACGATGTTTGACGAAAAAAAGCGAGTGATTATGTGGGGGTGGATTATGGGT